>JAESGP010000256.1_pt1 | contig 12004 bp, 10 predicted proteins | sample 9269741 | NCBI WGS metagenome assembly JAESGP01 (sample SAMN15720684, study PRJNA650882) | algae metagenome | isolation source: Desmonostoc vinosum HA7617-LM4 and co-occurring heterotrophs from cave wall | place: USA: Waikapalae cave, Hawaii | collected 2011-05-27
GAGCACGTCGCGAGCGCGCGGCCGGTCTTCTTCTGATCAGGGAGCGGCGCAGCCCAGTCCGTGCGTCCGGCAGCAATAATGCCCGTCGCTGCGGCCCCACGCCTTGGCGTCGAAGGTCGCGAGGTAGGCCGCGCCGGTCGGCACCTCCTCGATGCCGTCGAGATTGGCCGGCAGGTCGTGCGGCAGCAGGCCGAAGAACATGCCCTGGGACGACTTTGCGCCGGGCGACGCCTCCTCCGGCTCGATCGACTGGAAGTAGTTGTGCGCCTGGACGACGAGGCTCGGCATTCGCATCGCCGCGTCATGAGCCCGGCAGATCTGCTCGGCCTGACCGGTCCGTCCGCCGGATTCGCGCAGGCCCCATCCCTGCTCGGAGGCGATGAGACGCATCTGCGGCCAAGTCTCCGGGTCGGTCACGCCGCGTGCACGCAGCTGCGCCTCCTGGAACGCGGCGACCATGCCGAGATTGGCAAAGGTGTAGTGGCCGGGCGGGGCGGGCCGGTTCACGCGACCGTAGGGATGGACGGCCACGCTCCAGGTGTAATCCGTGCCGAGCCGGTCCCACAGGCCCTCCAGGAGCCGGCGGCTGCCCATGTGGCCCGGCCGCAGGCCGGTGACCCAGAGCGGGTCCGTGCTCACGTAGAGGAGGGCTGCGTGCTGATGGCGCGCGAGGGCCGCATGGGCGCGCCTGACCATCGCCGCGTAGGCATCGATCCGCCGCTCGATGCTTTCGGGCGAGAGATCGTCCTTCGGCACGGCGGGCGAGAGATCGAACCATTCCGGCGCGGCGTTCTCGTTCCAGAGGATGAAGTGCGAGAGTTTGCCGGCCCCGCCGCCGCGCCAGCGTGAGGCGACGAGGTTGAGGTAATCCTCGAAATCGTTCAGGGCGTCCGGCCTCGGCGCGCAGGACTGCTTGCCGATCGGGGCCGCGCTGCCCTCGCAGCCCGGGTCGCGGTACAGGGCCGGCGAGGACCAGAGCACCGCGCCTGACTGGATGCCCAGCGCCTCGTGCTCGCGGAACATCGCGTCGTAGGTCGCGACCCTGCGGGCATCGATGCAGTGGAAGCGGTGGAAGCCGAGCCGGACCCGCTCGGCTTCCGAGGACGGCTCCATCCGGTGACCCTCTGGGCAGGCGAGGGGCGCCGTGCTCGACGGGATTTCCGCGGATTCGAGATCGGACCAGAACAGGTTGACCTGGACATAGCCCGTCCCGAAGCGCGCCAGCCGGCGCGTGCGCTCGGCGAGGGCGGCAGCGGGTAGTTCCGTCCGAAACTCAGTGATGCCCTGCTTCGAGGCCGGCGGCACGAAGCCATCCGAGAACGACGCCGCGTGGGCGGGGAGAGCGGCCAGCAGGAGAAGGATGATGCCGGTCGCACGCATCATGTGGGGCGGCAGCGGGCCGGTGAACTCAACACGGGTCTCGCGACTTGTTCGGTGCAGAGCGGCTCTACCGCCGATCCGAACAGGAGCGTGACCATGAGCTTCTTGCTCTTCCTGGTGTTCGTCGGCCCCTACCTCGCATTGGCGGTGCTCGACTACCTGGCGCTCCGGAAATCCCGGCCGCTCTGAGGGCGGCGCCTCGCACCATCAGTCACCTGAGTTGGGCGCCATCCTCTGCGAGCCGGGCCCTGATGGTCGGAGCGAGAGGATTCGAACCTCCGACCCCTAGTCCCCCAGACTAGTGCGCTAACCGGGCTGCGCTACGCTCCGACGCCCTAAGGCTTGGGGGTCATAGCTTCACGCTCCCAGGGCCGCAACCCCCTTCGGATGCTTCCGTCCCCGAAGCGCGGTCACGCCCGGGCCGGGCTCGCGTGCGGGTCGTGCTTGTCCGGCGTCGTGTCGTGGGGGTCCGTGCCGCGCTTGCGCCCGAAACGGATCAGGATCTTTCGGATCACCACGTAGAAGACCGGCGTCAGGAACAGGCCGAAGAAGGTCGCGCCGGCCATGCCGAAGCACACGGCCGTGCCGAGCGCCTGGCGCATCTCCGCGCCGGGTCCGGTGGCGATCACCAGGGGGACCGTGCCGAGGATGAAGGCGAAGGCCGTCATCAGGATCGGGCGCAGGCGCAGGCGGCAGGCCTCCACCGCCGCGGCGACCGGCCCCTTCTTCTCCGTCTCCTCGAGCTGGTGGGCGAACTCGACGATCAGGATCGCGTTCTTGGCGGCCAGGCCAATGAGGACGATGAGGCCAATCTGGGTGAGGATGTTGTTGTCCTGCCCTCGCATCTGCACGGCGCCGAGCGCCGCGAGCACGCCGGTCGGCACCACCAGGATGATCGCGAGCGGCAGCGCCCAGGATTCGTACTGCGCCGCCAGCACGAGGAAGACGAGCAGCACCCCGAGGCCGAAGACGAGGATGGCGGTGTTGCCGGCCGCCTTCTGCTGGAAGGCGATCTCCGTCCAATCGTAGGCGTAGCCCTGCGGCAGGGTCTCGGCGATTTTCTCCATCGCGTCCAGGGCTTGGCCGGTGGAGATCCCGGGCTTCGAATCCCCTTGGATCGGCACCGAGTAGAACAGGTTGAAGCGCTGGACGATCTGGGGGCCGGAAATCTCGCGGATCGAGGCCAGGGTCCCCATCGGCACCAGCGCCCCGGTCGAGGAGCGGACCTTGAGCTGCTCAATGTCCCGCTTCTCAAGCCGGAAGGGCGCGTCCGCCTGCACGCGCACCTGGTAGATGCGACCGAAGGTGTTGAAATCGTTGACGTAGGCGCCGCCAAGATTGGTCTGCAGCGTCGAGAAGACGGAGGCCAGCGGCACGTTCAGGATCCGCGCCGTCGTCCGATCGATGTCGATGTAGAGCTGCGGCGTGTCGTTGCCGAAGGTGGTGAAGACGCGCTGGACTTCGTTGCTCTGGTTGGCCTTGGCGAGCACCTCGTTGACGGCCGCGAGAAGCGGCGCGATCTCCGAGCTCTGCCGGCTCTCGATCTGCATCTTAAAGCCGCCGCCGGTGCCGAGCCCTCGGACGGGCGGCGGCGGGATGAAGAGGACGCGCGCCTCCTGGATGCCCGCCGTGGCCTTGAAGACGTCGCCGGTGATCGCCGCCGCGCTCCGCCCGGCCGCCGCCCGCTCCTTGGCCGGCTTGAGAGTCAGGAACATCACGGCGCCGTTCGTGGTGTTGGTGAAGGTCGCGCCGTCGAAGCCTGAGATGATGACCGCGTTGGCGACGCCGTCGACCTTGAGGGCGATGTCGGCGGCTCGGCGCACCACCGCCGTGGTCCGTTCGAGGGCTGAGCCCGCCGGCAACTGGATGACGCCGATCAGGTAGCCCTGATCCTGCTGCGGGATGAAGCCCGTCGGCGTCGTCCTGGCGAGGTGGAGCGTGCCGGCGATGACCGCGCCGTAGACGAGGAGCATGGCGATGATGCCGACCGTCTTGCCGGTGAGGAAGCCGATGGTGCGGGCGTAGCCATGCGAGAGCTGCTCGAAGCCGCGATTGAACAGGTCCGCGCTCCAGGCGAGGAACCGCGACAGGAAGAACTTCGGCTTGGGGCGCTCGTGGTGGGGCTTCAGCAAGAGCTTGCAGAGCGCCGGCGACAGGGTCAGCGAGTTGAACATCGAGATGATGGTCGACGCAGCGATGGTCAGCGCGAACTGCTTGTAGAACTGGCCCGAGATGCCGGGGATGAAGGCCGTCGGGATGAACACGGCCGAGAGCACGAGTGCGATGGCGATGACGGCGCCGCCGACCTCGTCCATGGTCTTGTGCGCGGCCTCGCCCGGCGAGAGCCCCTCCGCCATGTTGCGCTCGACGTTCTCGACCACGACGATCGCGTCGTCGACGACGATGCCGATGGCCAGCACGAGCCCGAAAAGGGTGAGGTTGTTGATCGAGAAGCCGAGGGCGGCCATCACCGCGAAGGTGCCAATGAGCGAGACGGGGATCGCGATCACCGGGATCAGCGCCGTGCGCCAGCTCTGCAGGAAGACCATCACCACGACGACGACGAGGGCGACGGCCTCGAACAGCGTCTTGTAGACCTCGTAGACGGATTCCTCGATGAACTCGGTCGGGTTGTAGGCGATCTTGTACTCGACGCCCGGGGGAAAGTCCTTCTTGATCCGCTCCATCGTCTGGCGGACCTGCGCGGCCGCCTCGAGGGCGTTGGTGCCCGGGCGCTGGAACACGCCGACGCCGATGGCGGGCTGTCCGTTCAGGAAGGATTGCGTGGTGTAAGTCTGCTGGCCGAGCTCGACGCGGGCGATGTCCTTGATCCGGACGAGCCGGCCCTCGCTCGCCTTGACGATGACGTCGGTGAATTCGTCCGGCGTCTGGAAGCGCCCCTGCGACTGGACGACGAGCTGGAACGCGTTGTCCTTGGGCGAGGGCGGCGCTCCGAGGGCGCCCGACGCCACCTGCACGTTCTGCTCTTGCAGCGCGCCCAGCACGTCCGTGGTGGAGAGGCCGTAAGCCGCGAGCTTGTTCGGATCGAGCCAGATGCGCAGCGCGTACTCGCTGCCGCCGAAGACTGTGATGTCGCCGACGCCGTTGAGGCGCAGGAGCTCGTCGCGGATGCGCAGGTAGATGTAGTTCGAGAGGTAGTTCTGGTCGTAGGTGTTGTCGGGCGAGAGCAGGTGCACGACCAGCATCAGGTCGGGCGAGGATTTGCGCACGATGACGCCGAGGTTGCGCACGTCCGGCGGCAGGCGCGGCTGGGCGACCGAGAGCCGGTTCTGCACCAGCACGTTGGCGATATCGAGATTGGTGCCGACCTTGAAGGTGACGGTGAGCTGCATGTTGCCGTCGTTGGTCGACAGCGACGTCATGTAGAGCATGTTGTCGACGCCGTTGACCTCCTGCTCGATCGGCGTCGCGATCGTGGCGGCCACGGTCTCGGCATTGGCACCTGGATAGGAGGCGCGCACGACCACCGTCGGCGGCACGATCTCGGGGTACTGCGCCACGGGCAGCGTCTCGTAGGCGACGTAGCCCAGGATCAGGAAGATGATCGATGTCACCGACGCGAAGATCGGCCGATCCACGAAGAAGTGGGCAAAGCGCATCGATCAAACCTCTCGCCGCGTGACGCGGCTCGGCGGTAATCTGTCGTTGGCGGTCAGCGGCCCGTCCTCACGTCCGCGAGGGCGGCAGGGTCGTCGCCTCGGCCGCCACCTTGGCGCCGGGCCGGACGCGACTCAGGCCGTTCACCACGACGCTCTCGTCGCCGTTCAGGCCCGCACGGATCACGCGATAGCCGTCCACCTTGGGTCCGAGCTGAACCTCGCGGGTCGCGACCGAACCGTCCTCGGCCACCACATAGACGATCCGCTTGTCCTGATTGGCGGAGATGGCCTCGTCGGGCAGCAGCACACCCTTCGCAGGCTTCGTCGCCGGCAGCGAGATGATGCCGAACAGGCCCGGCTTGATGAAGCCATCGGGGTTCTCGACGGTCGCGCGCAGGAGGACGGTGCCCGTCGCCTGGTCGACCCGGTTGTCCACGAAGTCGAGCAGACCCTTGCGGGTCGGCTTCGTCTCATTGGTCAGCGCGATCATGATCGGGACGGCGTTCGCCTTCTGGGTCGCGCCCATCCCGATATTGAGGGTGCCCTGGTACTTCAGGAAGGAGCGCTCATCGACGGTGAAGCTGAAATAGATCGGGTCGAGGGACACGATCGTCGTCAGCATGGTCTGGTCGGTGATGACGATGTTGCCCTCGGTGACGAGGCGCCGGCTGATGCGGCCGGTGATGGGCGCCTTCACTTCCGTGAAGTCGTAGTTGAGCTGGGCCTGGCGAAGCTGCGCGTCCGCGCTGTCGACATTGGCCTGGGCGGTCTGCGAGGCCTGGCGACGCTGATCCGTCACCTGCTCCGAGATGTTGCCCGAGCGGCTCAGCGTCTGGGCGCGCTCCAGATCGGTCTGCGAGAAGTTCAGGCTGGCCTTCGCCGAGGCGAGGGCCGCCTGGGCCTGGTCGAGGGCGGCCTTGTAGGGGCGGCGGTCGATGATGAAGAGGATGTCGCCCTTCTTCACCGTCGCGCCGTCCTGGAACATCACCTTCTCGAGGTATCCGGTCACGCGCGCGCGAACCTCGACGAAGTCGACGGCGTCGAAGCGACCCGTGTAGGTGTCGGTCTCGACGAATTCGCGGACCACAGGTTTCGCGGTGGTCACCTTCGGCGGCGGTCCGCCCGGCGCCTGGGCGAGAGCCGGATGAGCGAAGAGCGGAACCGAGAGGGCAAGGGTGGAGAAGAAGCTGGCGAGCCGGCGCATTCGCATCTGTGCTGTCCCTGATGGTGCCGAGCTAGGGCCAGCGCGGCCGACGCGTGGTGCGGTAGCGCACATGCCCACGGCGGTTCAGGTCTCGACCGGCTCGCCGGCGGCCCGCCATTCCTTGAAGCCGCCCCGGTAATGCGCCTCGACGGGAAGCCCGGCACCCTGTGCCGCCTGAAGCGCATGGACCGAGCGAACCCCGGAGGCACAGGAGAACACCGGCCGACGTCCGTCACTCTCGATCAACGTGGCGAGGGCCACAGTATCGAAGGTTGAGAGCGGATGCGTCACGGCGCCGGGAATGCGGCCCTGCTCGAATTCGTGGGGCTCCCGCACGTCGATGACGAGGAGCGAGCCGTCGGCGAGCCCGCGCTTGATGTCTTCCCGATCGAGATCGACCACCTTCATCCGCTCGCCTCCTGCTCGGGCCCTGGACAGGGGCGGCCCTGACGCCTGTTCTTATTCGTCAGACCTCACCGCCGCAAATCGGGTGGACGCTCCAGGCCCATTCGGCGACTTGAGGCACTGGCGGCGTCATCAGCCACCGGCAGCGGCGAGCGCCCGTTCCACGGCGTCGAAATGCGCCGGCCAAGTCGGGGCGGCGTAGCCGTCGAGGCGCGCTCGAAGGTCCGCCCGCAGCGGCGACCCGACCTCCGCGAGCGCCAGGATGGTTCGGCGCCAACCGACCCCGTCGAGGGGGTCCAGGAATTCCGCGAAATCACCGCCGATCTCCCGATGAACGGCGATGTCGGAGGCGATCACCGGCAGGCCGCTCGCGGCAGCCTCCACCACCGGAAGCCCGTAGCCTTCCGCGAAGGAGGGCATCAGGAGGCCCGTCGCGCTGCGCATCAGGGCCGCCAGGCCCTGCGTCGACAATCCCGCGACTTCGGTGACGTGCGCGCGCACGGCCCGGCACCGATCCAGCATGTCGACGACGTTCTCCGCTTCCCATCCCCTGCGGCCGACGAGGACGAGGCGAGGCGTCGCGTCCCCGAATTCCGCGGCAAGCTCGCGCCAGAGATTGAGCAGAAGGAGGTGATTCTTGCGCGGTTCGATGGTGCCGCACACCACGAAGGTTGGGCGGACGGGAGCGAAGTGCTGCCCCTCTCTTTCGAGGAAGACCGGCTCGACCCCGAGCCAACCCACCGTGACCGGCTTGGCGCCCAGGCCGCGCAAGGCGAGGTAGCCGCTGAAATGCGCGCCGACATCGGCCGAGTTCACGACGACATGCGCCGCATGACGCGCGACCGTCTCCATCCGAGTCGCGTGCCGCTCGGCTTCGCCAGGTCTGCCGTATTCCGGGTAGGCGATCGGGATGAGGTCGTGGACGAAGAACACGGGCCGGATGTCGGGACGGTCGTAGAGCCAGTCGAAGCGCTCCGGCCTGTCGAGGCGCAGGTGCGAGGTGTGGAGGTAGACCGTGCCCCTGGGCAGCGCCTCGTGCCCGCCGGCCCGGAGCAGGAGCAGGTTCGTGTCGAGTTGGATTCGGCGGCGCGCGATCCCGGACCGCGATGGTGCCGGGGCTACGGAGGGCGACGCGCGCCCCGCGCCGATCGACGCGACGAGACGGTGATAGACGGGGTCCGAGCCGGCATCGAGATCCTCCACCCAGCCGGATGCCACGGCATCCACCACCGCCCGGGCAGCGTCCCGGTCGAGCACGCGCGGGCCGAAGACGGTGGAGACCACCCCGAACCGGGCGCCATCCTGCCCCAGGAAATGCCGGGCATAGGCGAGGTCGACCCGGTCGATCCCGCTCGGGCTGGCATGGGCCAACCGGGTGATGAGCCGGGTCAGGTCGAAGGCGACGGCGGCTTGGGTCATGATCCTCCGACGGTGGGTGATGCATCGGAAGCCCGATCCGGCCTATATGCGTCGGATCAGGCGCAACGCCATCCGCTTTCAAGAGATCGACGCCCGTGTCCCCCGGTTACCTGCCCTTCGCGGGCGCCCTCGATCTGCCCGCCTATACCTGCGACAATTGCGGCTTCTGGCAGCGCCATTTCGAGAAGCCGCCCTCCTGCCCGATGTGCCTGGACGCGCGCCACGTCGTGCCTCAGGACGGCTGGCAATTCTGGACGGAGGGCGAGGCGCAGGAGCGCTTCCCCTGCCACTGGCAGGAGCTGGAACCGGGCGTCTGGCGCTTCTGGAACGAGCCCGTCTCGGGCATCGGCCCGAGCGCCTACCTCATCCAGACGCCTCGGGGGAACATGGGCTTCGAGGCTTGCCCGGTCTTCAGCGAGGCGGCGCTGAAGCACATCGCCTCCTTGGGTGGGATGCAGGTACTCTCCTCCTCGCATCCTCACGCCTACGGCGCCCTCGTTCAGCTGCAGGACCGTTTCGACCCCGAACTCTGCCTGCCGGCGGCCGATTTCGTATGGAGCGCGGCCCTGCAGGTGTCCTGGCCCTACGACGACTTCCTGGAGCCGGTGCCCGGCTTGGAGCTGCATCGAACCGCCGGCCATTTCGACGGCCACGCTGTGCTCTTCGATCGCGCGCGAAAGATCCTGTTCTGCGGGGACGCGCTGAAGTTCGAGCTCGATCCGACGGATTTCCGGCGCGCGACGACGATCTCGGCCCACAAGGCCTTCGTCCGCGGGGTGCCGCTGACCACGAACGAGCTGCGCCGCTACCGCGACGTGTTCGCCCAGCTCGATTTCACCCAGACCTGGACGCCCTTCGAGCCGGCCGCCAATTGCGGCCGGGCGGAGGTGCTGGCCCTGATCGACGGCATGCTGTCGAGCCGCCCGCACGCCGCGCCGGTGCCGTTGGAGAACTTGCGGCGGGACTGATCACCGCTTCGTGCTGGCCGCCGTCTGGCCGAAGATCACCTTCCGAGCCTCGTCCGTCATCGGCTTGTCCCGATCAGGGTTGATCGCGTTCCCCTTCTCATAAGCCGCGATCGTCGCGGGGCGGGCCGCGATGGCCTCGAACCAGCGCTTCAGGTTCGGGAAGTCGTCGAGGTTCTGGCCCTGCTTCTCATAGGGCACGATCCAGGGATAGGCCGCCATGTCGGCGATCGAGTAATCGGGCCCCGCGACGAAGGCGCGGTCGGCCAGCCGCCGGTCGAGCACGCCGTAGAGCCGGTTCGTCTCGTTGACGTAGCGCGCGATCGCGTAGGGCACCTTCTCGGGCGCGTATTGCGTGAAATGATGGTTCTGGCCGAGCATGGGGCCGAGGCCGCCCATCTGCCAGAACAGCCATTGCAGCACCTCGGCCCGGCCGCGCAGGTCGGCGGGCAGGAACCGTCCCGTCTTCTCGGCGAGGTAGAGGAGGATCGCTCCCGATTCGAAGAGCGTGACGGGCACGCCGCCGCCTTGCGGCTCGTGATCGACGATCGCCGGCATGCGGTTGTTCGGGGCGATCTTCAGGAAGTCCGGCTCGAACTGCTCGCCCGCCGCGATGTTGACGGGCTTGATCGTATAGGGGAGGGCGGCCTCTTCGAGGAAGAGCGTCACCTTGTGGCCGTTGGGCGTGGGCCAGAAGTACAGGTCGATCATCAAGGAAGTCCCCAGGCGGCGCGCGGTCAGCCCGGGCGCTTGGTGATCAGGCAGGTATGCCGGTGCCACTCGATCGACCAGATGCTCGCCCATTGCTCGCGCACGAAATCGTCGGGCGGCTGCTCGTCGCCCATGTAGTCGTGCCCGACGACCCAGCGGTTGAGCGCCTGAATGGTATCGTAGGCGCTGACCGATGAGCCGCCGTTATAGGCCTCCGCATGCGCGGGGAAACTCGTATGGATGTCCTCCATGATGAAGGTGCCGCCCGGGAGAAGGCGCGGCCAGAGGTGATGGAGCGCGGCGATCTGGTGGTTCCAGAGGTGCGAACCGTCGTCGATCACAACGAGCGGAGGCCCGAACTCCTGCAGCACGACATCGAGGGCGGCCGGGTCCGAGGCGTCGCAGATCCGGACATGGCGGTTCGACAGCTCGTGGCAGCGCGTGCCCTCGGCGATGTCCAGGCCGACGATCGTCGCGTTGGGAAAATAATCCCCCCACATGTGCAGCGAGCCGCCATGGAAGACGCCGATCTCGACGAGGAGGAAGCGCGCATCGCGCAAGTGACCGAGCCGCTTCTCGTAGAAGGGCAGGTAATCGTGGAAGATCGTCGATTTGTCGGTCCCGTGAAGGACGCCGAGATCGTTCAAGGTCCGTGGGCGATCCATGCCGGGGCTCTGTTGCAGCGGCGTCTCCTGCCGAGGCGTTGGGCTTACGCCGCAGGCGATTGTGGAGGCAAGCCAGGCAGGCTCATCCGCGCCGACATCGCCGGTCGTTCGAATGCGACGCAAATTCCGGCGGATCGATTCAGAGTTTCCGTGCCATCTGGCTCGCTCGCGATGGAGACGGAGCGATGATCAGCGCGGTTTCGGTGAGCAGCGGCGGCCTCGCGGTCGCCGCCCAGCGTTACGGTACGGCGGCCGAAGGCGTCGCCATGCTCGGCACCAGCCTGCCTAGCCCGGTTCAGGTCGACCTCTCGGCAAGCGCCGTGCAGCTGATCGAGTCGAAGGCCGATGTCAGCCTGAACACCGCCATGCTCAAGTCGAGCCTGGATGCCGAGAAGCGGGTCCTCGACATCCTCGTCTGAAGCCGCGACCTCGGCGGGATTGCCAAACGGCGCCTTCGCGCGCACATCCGCCCCATGATCGCCCCTGCCGGCCCGGATCACCCCACCCGCGATGTCGGGTTCGGGGTCTACGTCCATTGGCCCTTCTGCGCCGCCAAGTGCCCCTATTGCGACTTCAACAGCCACGTGCGGCACGCCCCCGTGGACGAGGGGCGATTCCTGAGAGGCTTCCGGGCCGAGATCGCGCATATGGCAGCGCGTGCGCCGGGCCGGACCGTGTCGAGCATCTTCCTCGGCGGTGGAACGCCCTCGCTCATGCAGCCCGCGACCGTCGCGGGCCTGCTCGATGCGATTGCCGGCGCCTGGGAGGTCGCGCCCGACGTCGAGGTGACGCTCGAGGCGAACCCCACCAGCGTCGAGGCCGGTCGCTTCCGCGGCTATCGCGCCGCCGGCGTGAACCGGGTCTCCCTCGGGGTCCAGGCGCTCAACGATGCAGCGCTCAAGGGGCTGGGGCGCCTGCATAGCGCGAGCGAGGCAACCGAGGCGATCAGGGTTGCGCAGGCGCATTTCGAACGGATGTCGTTCGACCTGATCTACGCCCGCCCGAACCAGGAGCCGGCGGCGTGGCGCGCGGAACTGGGCGAGGCCATCGCCCGCGCGGCGGAGCACCTCTCGCTCTACCAGCTCACCATCGAGCCCGGGACGCCGTTCCACGGCCTCGCCGCCGCCGGACGCCTCGTGCCGCCGGACGACGATGCGGCCCGCGCGCTCTACGACGTGACGCAGGAGGTCTGCGACCAAGCGGGGCTGCCGGCCTACGAGATCTCGAACCACGCCCGCCCCGGCGCGGAATCGCGCCACAACCTCCTGTACTGGCGCTACGGCGAATATGCTGGCGTCGGACCGGGCGCCCACGGCCGCTTGGTGACAGAAGCAGGTCGGCACGGCACCGTGACCGAGCGCGCGCCGGAAGCCTGGCTCGCGCGGGTGGAGGGCGAAGGGCACGGCATCGTCGAGACGGAAGCGCTGTCGGCCGCCGACCAGGGCGACGAGTTCCTGATGATGGGCATGCGCCTCACGGAGGGGATCGACCCCGAGCGCTACGCCGCCCTGAAGGGGAGGGCGCTGGAGCCCGCCCGGATCGAGGCGCTCCTGGGGGAGGATCTGATCGACCACCGGCCCGGTGGCCGCATCGCCGCGACGAAGCGGGGCGCGCCGGTCCTCAACGCGATCGTCG
>JAESGP010000257.1_pt1 | contig 11891 bp, 12 predicted proteins | sample 9269741 | NCBI WGS metagenome assembly JAESGP01 (sample SAMN15720684, study PRJNA650882) | algae metagenome | isolation source: Desmonostoc vinosum HA7617-LM4 and co-occurring heterotrophs from cave wall | place: USA: Waikapalae cave, Hawaii | collected 2011-05-27
CCGGGACGGAATGGCCGAGCGGGATCTTGCTGTGATCGAGGCGCTCGGCGCCACGCCTGAGGCGATTGCCCTGCGGCGGCGCCTCGGACTGCCCGGCGACGGCTTCCTCGCCGTGCTCGTGGGAAAGGATGGTGAGGCCAAGATCACGTCGCGATCACCGATCCCGACGGAGACACTGTTTTCGACGATCGACGCCATGCCGATGCGGCGGGATGAGATGCGAGGACGGTAGGCTCGCGGAAGGCCAAAGGCCGGTCCGCACGAACGAAAAGGGGCCGCGCTGTGCGGCCCCTCTCGTGGATCGCCAGGCGGTGCTCTCAGTAGCAGCGCTCGACCAGGACCCGGCGATAGCCGTACGGCGTCCAGCGCGTCCGCGGAACGGTGTAGCAGCCGCCGCCGTAGCCGTAATCGTAGGCGCCGTAGCCGACCGGGGCATAGCCGTAGCCGTAGCCCGGATAGCCGTAGCCGCCGTAGAAGCTGCTCGCGGCGAGACCCAGGCCGAGACCGAGACCCAGGCCGCCGACGCCGTACCCGAAGCCGCGACGGTAGCCGTAGCCGCGACCGCCGTAGAAGCCGCGGTTACCGTAGAACCCACCGCGGTATCCGCCGAAGCCGCCGCGGTAACCGCCGAACCCGGCGCTACGGAAGCCGCCGCCACCGAAGCCTCCGCGGAATCCCCCGCCGCCGAAGCCGCCGCGGAAGCCACCGCCACCGAAGCCGCCGCCCACCGTCGGGCCCGAGACCACGCCGAAGCCGCCAGGGCCCTTCTGCGCGCTCGCCGTCATGGGCAGCAAGATGAGACCGCCCAGTACCGCGGCCGAGGCCACCACCAATCGTTTCATCGTTCCATCTCCAATTGCGCGCCTTGCTCCCCCAGTTGCACAAAAACGCACCGGCCCACGAAAGGGTTCATGCAGCATCTTGACGCCACGCGCGGATCGCGGCGGACCACCCGTGACCTCTTGAAAGCCGCGGCCGTTCCGCGCGAGGAAGCGCCGGCCCTCGACATGAGGGCATCGGCCGTAAAGAGATCGCATCATGCCGGGTTTCACGATGTCGCGAAGGGCTCTCTCCATCGGGCTCGCCGTCGCCTGGATCGGCTCCGCCGCGGCGGCGCCCGCCTCGCCCTGCCGGCCCATCCAGGCGGAGGGCGAGGCCTACACAATCTGCAGCGTCGACCTGCGCCGCGAGCGGTTGCGGGTGTTCTGGCTCGGCCCCGACGGCCTGCCCTATTCCTCGCTCTCGAACCTCGCGGAGAAGCAGGGCGGCCGCCTCAGCTTCGCGATGAACGCCGGGATGTACGACAAGGGCCAGGCCCCGGTGGGCCTCTACGTCGAGGACGGGCGCGAGCTGAAGGCGGCCTCGACGGCGAACGGGCCGGGCAATTTCCACCTGAAGCCCAACGGCGTGTTCTACGTGAAGGGCGAGCGCGCCGTGGTCATGGAGACCGGCCGCTACCTCAAGGCGTCGCCCAAGCCCGACTTCGCGACGCAATCCGGCCCCATGCTGGTCGTCGACGGCAAGATCCACCCCAAGATCTCCGCCGACGGCCCGAGCCAGAAGATCCGCAACGGCGTCGGCGTGCGCGACGACGGCCGCATCGCGATCTTCGCCATCTCGGAGCGCCCGGTGAGCTTCGGGGCCTTCGCGCGGCTGTTCAAGGACGAGCTCGGTTGCCGGAACGCCCTCTTCCTCGATGGCAGCGTCTCGAGCCTCTACGCGCCGGGCATCGGCCGCTCGGACCTCAGCCGGCCGCTCGGGCCGATGGTGGGGGCGGTCGCCAAATAGGCGCCCTCAATGCACCGAGGCCGCATGCCTCGCCCGATCGCCGAAGGCGGCGGCGAGGCGCGCCCTGACGGCGTCGCTGATGCCGGTGCGGGCTTCGATGCGCACGGCCGGCAATGCCGCCCCGATGGTGCTTGCCGGATCGAAGGTGAAGGCGAGATGGCGGAGGCCGATTTCGAGCGATACGACGCCGTCGGATTGCGAGAGTTCCTCGCCGAAGATCTCGATGAAGGGTCCCTCGGGATCGCCCGCCTCGATCTGGACGATGAAGTAGCCCGCGGGCTCCTCCTCGTCGTCGGCGCCGGAGATCAGGCAGATTCCGTTCTCGTCGTCGAGCCGGACGCGCTCCACCGTGAAGGTCGTGACCGCCATCTCAGCGCTGCCCGAACTGCGTGTCGCGAAACAGGTCCTTGTACTCGCGCGGCTGCGAGCGCCAGTATTGCCGCGGCGCCCGAACCTGCGCGCTGAGCTCGGCCGCCGCGTGCCAGGGCCAGCGCGGGTCGAAGAGCAGCGCGCGGGCGAGCGAGATCGCGTCGGCGCGCCCCTCCCGGAGGATCGCCTCCGCCTGGCTCGCTTCCGTGATGAGTCCGACCGCGATGGTGGTGAGGCCCGTCTCCGCCTTGATCCGCTCGGCGAAGGGCACCTGGTAGCCCGGACCGAGCGGAATCTTCTGCGCCGCCGAAAGGCCGCCGGTCGAAACGTGGATCGCGGCCGCGCCGCGGCGCTTCAGAGCGCGTGCGAGCTCGACCGTCTCGTCCAGGCTCCAGCCCTCCTCGACCCAGTCGGTGGCCGAGACCCGCATCCAGACGGGCCTTCCGGCCGGCACCACCTCCCGCACCGCCTCGAAGCATTCGAGGGGGAAGCGCATCCGGTTCTCAAGACTGCCGCCATAGGCATCGGTGCGGCGGTTCGAGAGCGGTGAGAGGAATTGGTGGAGCAGGTAGCCGTGCGCCCCGTGCAGCTCAAACCCATCGACCCCGATCCTCAGCGCCCGGCGCGCGGTGGCGACGAAGCCCTCGCGGATGCGCCGCAGGCCCTCGCCGTCGAGCGCATGAGGCGGCGCTTCGCCCTCCCCGTGGGGTACAGCTGAAGGTGCCTCCGTGCGCCAGCCATCAGGTGCCTCGGGTGCGATCTGCGCGCCGCCGTCCCAGGGTGCGCGGCTCGAGCCCTTGCGGCCGGCATGGTTGATCTGGATCGCGATCGGGATCGGCGCATAGGCGCGCACCGCATCGAGGACGCGGCCGAGCGCCCGCTCCGTCTCGTCGGAATAGAGCCCGAGATCCTCCGGCGAGATCCGCCCTTCGGGCGAGACCGCCGTGGCTTCGAGCGTCAGAAGCCCCGCCCCCGACATCGCGAGCTGGCCGAGATGCATCAGATGCCAGTCGCCGGCCTGCCCGGCCTGCGCCGAGTACTGGCACATGGGTGCCACGATGATGCGGTTGTCGAGTTCGAGGTCGTCGAGGCGAAGCGGCTCGAACAGGCGTGGGGGCATGCGGGGCTCCGGTGCTGGCGGAAGACCAACCTGGCGCGGGCCGGCCGGGTTCGCCAGCCTCAGCCGCCTATCCCCCTCCCCTTCAGGCTCGCCCCGATCTCGTCGAGGACCGCCGCGTCGTCGATCGTCGGCGGCAGGGTCCAGGGCTCGCCGTCGGCGATCCGCTTCATGGTGCCGCGCAGAATCTTGCCCGAGCGCGTCTTGGGCAGCCGCCCGACCGTCAGCGCCAGCTTGAAGGCGGCGACCGGCCCGATCCGCTCCCGCACCAGCGCCACGAGCTCGCGCTCGACCTCCGCCGGCTCGCGGGCGACACCCGACTTCAGGACGACGAAGCCGCAGGGCTGCTCGCCCTTGAGCGCGTCGCGGATGCCGATGACGGCGCATTCGGCGACGTCCGGGTGGCTCGCGAGCACCGCCTCCATCCCCCCGGTCGAGAGCCTGTGGCCGGCGACGTTGATGATGTCGTCGGTCCGCCCGAGCACGGTGACGTAGCCATCGGCATCCACGACGCCGGCATCCGAGGTGTCGTAGTAGCCCGGGAAGGTGGAGAGGTAGCTCTGGCGGAAGCGCTCGTCCGAGCCCCACAAGGTCGGCAAGCAGCCGGGCGGCAGGGGCAGCCTGAGCGCGATGGTGCCCATCGTGTCCGCCGGCACGGGCTTGCCGGCCTCGTCCAGGACGTGGAGGTCGTAGCCCGGCATCGGCACCGCGGTGCTGCCGTGCTTCACCGGCAGCTGGCCGAGACCGACGGGATTGCCGGCGATGGCCCAGCCCGTCTCGGTCTGCCACCAATGGTCGATCACGGGCCGGTCGAGGGCCCGCTCTGCCCAGGCCACGGAATCCGGGTCGGCCCGCTCGCCGGCGAGGAACAGGGTGCGGAAGGTCGAGAGGTCATAGGACCCCACCCGCTCGGCGCGCGGGTCCTCCTTCTTGATCGCCCTGAGCGCCGTCGGCGCCGTGAAGAGGCAGGCGACGCGGTATTCGGCGGCGACCCGCCAGAGCGCGCCGGCATCGGGCGTGCCGACCGGCTTTCCCTCGTAGAGCACCGTCGTGCAGCCGTGCAGGAGCGGCGCGTAGACGATGTAGGAGTGGCCCACCACCCAGCCGACGTCGGACGCGCAGAAATAGACCTCGCCCGGCGCCACCCCGTAGAGGTTCGGCATCGACCAGGCGAGCGCGACGCAATAGCCGCCGGTGTCGCGCACGACGCCCTTGGGCTTTCCCGTCGTGCCCGAGGTGTAGAGGATGTAGAGCGGGTCGGTCGCGGCGACGGCCACGCAATCGGCCTTGAGCCCCGCGCTCTCAGCCAGCGCCATCGTCTCGGCCCAGTCGCGATCGCGTCCGGGAACGAGCGTCGCCTCGCCCTGGGGGCGCTGCAGGATCAGGCAGGCCTCCGGCTTGTGGGCGGAGGCGGCAATCGCCGCGTCGAGCAACGGCTTGTAGAGGACGACGCGGGAGGGCTCGATTCCGCAGGAGGCGGCGAGCACCACCTTCGGCCGGGCGTCCTCGATCCGGATCGCGAGCTCGTTCGCCGCGAAGCCGCCGAACACCACCGAGTGAACCGCGCCGAGGCGCGCGCAGGCGAGCATGCCGATCAGGGCCTCGGGCACCATCGGCATGTAGATCACGACGCGATCACCCTTGGCGACACCCAGCGTGACGAGCACGCCGGCGAGCGTCGCCACTGCATCGCGAAGCTCGCAATAGCTGACCGCGCGCTTGGTGCCGGTCACGGGGGAATCGTAGAGGATGGCGGCCTGCTCCGCCCGCCCGTTCTCCACGTGCCGGTCCACCGCGTTGTGGCAGGCGTTGAGGGTGGCGTCCGGGAACCAGCGGCCATAGGCGCCGAGTTCGGCATCGAAGGCGCGTTGCGGCGGGCTGACCCAGTCGATCGCGCCGGCGGCTCCCAGCCAGAAGCGCTCCGGATCGGCCAGCGAGGCGGCGTGGACCGCGGCATAGCGGCCGGGAAGCGGCCCGGGTTCGGCTGTCATCGGGAAATCCTCGCGCCGGTCGTGCGCGCCGGCTTCACCGCCTTTTATAGCCGAACGCTGTCCTGCCGCGAGGGAGGCCGGAAACGAAAACCGCCGCGCTGGGGACCAGCCGCGGCGGCGAACGCAAGAGGTTACGATAGGGTGTGGAGACGGGCCGTCAGTGCACCGAATCCGAATCGGTTCGCAGGCGCTTCATCTCGTCCTTGATGTGCAGCTTGCGTCTCTTGAGCTCTGCAATGCGCAGATCGTTCGCCGAGGGACTGTGGATGGCTTCGTGGATCTCGCGCTCGAGCGCTTCGTGCTTGCGTGCGAGCTGGCTCAAATGTGTCTGCAGCGACATGAGTCACGTCTCCTGTCATCGTTTCGACATCGGCAGACTGGCACAGGATGAGCCGGCTGTCGAAATCATTTGATGGGCGTCCTTGACGTTTGCTTGCGGTCCGATCTTGCCGGCGCCGCGGCGGTGCCGCATGGTCCGGCCGCAGTGCCCATCCCAGGACGTCAGTGCCAGATGCCGAGTGAGTTGGGTGAGGATGCCGTCGCCGAGTTCGCCGCCGAGCTGGCTCGGCTCCGCCAGGAGCATCGCGACCTCGACGGGGCGATCGACGCGCTGGAACTGAGCGTGGCGGGGGATCAGCTCCAGATCCAGCGGCTGAAGAAGCGCAAGCTCGTCCTGCGGGACCGCATCTCCTACGTCGAGGACCAGATCACGCCCGACATCATCGCCTGAGCCGCGGCGCTTGCAGGGACGGCACCCCGCTTGTATGCGGCGGCCTTGCGCGGCCTCCCCTCGTCGCGAGATCGAACGGACATGACGACGATGGCGGCAGCGCCCCCGGTCGCGATCATCATGGGCAGCCAGTCCGACTGGGCCACCATGCGCCACGCCGCCGAGACCCTTGATGCGCTGGGCATCGCCCACGAGGCTCGGATCGTGTCCGCCCACCGCACGCCGGACCGGCTCGTCGCCTTCGCCAAGGGCGCCAGGGACTCGGGCTTCAAGGTCGTGATCGCGGGCGCCGGCGGAGCCGCCCACCTCCCCGGCATGACCGCGGCGATGACCCCTCTCCCCGTCTTCGGCGTCCCCGTCGAGTCGAAGGCTCTGTCCGGCCAGGACAGCCTGCTCTCGATCGTGCAGATGCCCGCGGGCGTGCCCGTCGGCACCCTGGCGATCGGGCGGGCTGGCGCCATCAACGCGGCGCTCCTCGCGGCCGCGGTGCTGGCCCTCACCGATCGGGCGCTCGCGGAACGGCTCGACGCCTGGCGGACCGCCCAGAGCGCGTCCGTCGCCGAGCGGCCGGTGAGCGAGGCCAGGTGAGCATGCGCAGGATCGAACCCGGCGGCTGGCTCGGCATCGTCGGCGGCGGCCAGCTCGGCCGCATGATCGCGATCGCGGCGGCGAATTATGGGCTCAAGGTGCACGTCTTCGCCCCCGACGCCGACAGCCCCGCCTTCGACGTGGCCGCCGAGCACACGGTCGCGGCCTATGACGACGCGGCCGCGCTCGAGGCTTTTGCCAGACGCGTCGACGTCGTCACCTACGAGTTCGAGAATATCCCGCACGCGACCGCGGAAAGCCTCACCGCCCACGCGCCGCTCCATCCGAGCGCCTCGGCGCTCGCCACGACGCAGGACCGCCTGACCGAGAAAACCTTCGTCAACGGGCTCGGCATCCCGACGGCACCGTTCCGCGCGGTCGATACGCCGGCCGACCTCGACGCGGCGCTGGCCGAGATCGGCCGGCCGGCGGTCCTGAAGACCCGCCGCTTCGGCTACGACGGCAAGGGCCAGCAGATGATCCGGGCCGAGGGCCCCTGCGATTCAAGCGCGATCCTGGCGGGCTTTAGCGGCGCGCCCTGCATCCTCGAAGGTTTCGTGGCCTTCGAGCAGGAGATCTCCGTGGTCGCCGCCCGCGGCGCGGACGGCGCCTTCGCGGCCTTCGATCCTTGCGCCAACGAGCACCGCGACCACATTCTCGCCGCGACCCGCGTGCCCGCCCCCGGCCTCCCGCCGGAGACGGTGGCGGAGGCGGTCCGCATCGCCCAGGCCATCGCCGAAGCGCTCGATTACGTCGGGGTGCTCGCCGTCGAGATGTTCCTCGTGGTCGAGGGCGGCGCCCAGCGGCTCGTCGTCAACGAGATCGCGCCCCGCGTCCACAATTCCGGTCACTGGACCATCGAGGGCGCGCTGACCTCGCAATTCACGCAGCACGTTCGCGCAGTCTGCGGCTGGCCGCTCGGCGACCCGGCGCGGGTTGGGGGGATGAGGGTCGAGATGCACAACCTGATCGGCGCCCAGGCCGACGATTGGGCGCGACTCCTCGCCGAGCCCAGCACGCATCTCCACCTCTACGGCAAGGGCGAGGCCCGCCCGGGCCGCAAGATGGGGCATGTGACCCGGCTCCTTACCTAAGGCGGAACAGGTCGCGCGGCCGGCCCCTGAGATCGCGTCATGCCGGTCACACCTGATCGCTTCCTGACGCTTCCTTCGACCCCGCGCCTGTTGCATTCCCGCGAAGTCATATCTTCGCCACACGCGCCCGCTTGAGCGGGATCGTCGCCCGTCCTTAAGCGCGCGTTCACTGCGATCGGCGAGGGTGCGCGAGCGGATCGATACCCCTGCACCGGGGAAGGCCGGATCGCGTTCGCGGCGATCGGCAGGGGCATGACGAGTTTTGGCGGCGGATCGGCGGGGAGCGGGGCAATGGCGGTTGTGATGCTGCGGGCATCGAAGGCGGGTCTGATCGGTGCGGCGGCGCTCGTCGGTGCGGCGCTCGGCGGCTGCGAGACCTATGGCACCGGCAGCGCCGGCGCGCCGCGCCAGTTCGCCGTGCTCGAGACCGACACGACGGGCGCCACCACCACGAACATCGCCTCCCTCACCGAGGTGATCCAGCGCAATCCCAACGATGCCTCGGCCTACGTCACTCGCGGCGCCGCCTTCGCCCGCGCCGGCCAGTTCAACGATGCGATCGGCGATTTCGGCAAGGCGATCCAGCTCGATCCGAACTCGGCCTCGGCCTACAACAACCGGGCGCTGGCCTACCGTCAGACCGGCCGCAACGACGCCGCGCTCGCCGACTTCTCGAAGGCCATCGCCGCCGACCCGAATTATGGCCCTGCCTATATCGGCCGCGCCAACGTGCTGCGCGCGCAAGGCAATCTCGACGGCGCCACCGCCGATCTCAACCAGGCGATCCGGCTCGCCCCGGAATCGGCCGAAGCCTACCACGCCCGCGGCCTGGTGCGGCAGAAGCAGGGGCAGAACACCGGCGCCATCGCCGATTTCGATGCCGCGATCGACCGCAACCCCTTCGTCGCGGCGCCCTATGCGGCGCGCGGCCAGAGCCTCATCGCCACGAACCAGTTCGACAAGGCAATCGAGGATTACAACGCGGCCCTCAACGTGAACAACAAGGACGCGACCTCCTGGGCATATCGCGGTCTCGCCTACGAGAAGTCGGGCCGACGCAAGGAAGCCGCCGAGAACTACCAGCGGGCGTCATCGCTCGAGCCGGGCAACGCGGTGGCGAGCCAGGGCCTGAGCCGAGTCCAGGGCGGATTGGGGTCGGTGTTCAACTGAGGCGGCACCCACTCATCCAACGGAATACCGGCCTGCCGACGCCGATGTTTGTCAGGGCGGTGCTGCGAGATAGGCCTGCCGAGCGGAACGGTCCGTTCGCGTGACCGGTCGCCGCGCCGCCAGACTTACGAGAGCAAGGCTTGCGGCCGCCACGGCGAGGCCCGCGAAGACGTCGACGAAGTAGTGACTGCCGTGGATCGGCGTCGCAGCCAGCATCGCCGCGTTGAGAACGAGCCCGGGCCAGCGCAGCCACCGCATTGACCAGAATGCCGTCGCCAGAACGAGGGCGAGCCCCGCGTGCAGGCTCGGGAAGGCGATGATTCCTTCCATCCGATCAAGGGTCAGCGTCCGCAAGGTTCCATTGCGCAAGCCCAGCACGTCCGAGACGTGCCCGTAGGCGGCGGCCGGAGTGAGATTCGGGTAATCGGCCGGCCCGAGGCCCAAATGCGGAATAATGCTGAGCGCTGGCGTCGCACCCGAGATCAGGATGACCAGAAGCGCGCAGACCACGAAGGCGGCCACGAACGATCGGGACGCCTCGATGCGCCCGCTGAGAGCGAGGAGTGACCCGGCCACGATGAGCTGAGGCGTGATGCTTTGATAGGCAATGCCGAGCCACCATCCCAGGGTTGGTCTAGCATCGACGAAGGCGAGGTAGGCCGACCAATCGAGGCCGAGTGCTCGATCCCAGGCCATGAAGGTGGAGTCCCAAAGGGGACCGGTGCCACTGGCCAGGATGTATGACAACGCCGCGCCTACGGCCGTGAACGTGATGAGTTGTGCGACACCGGTCACGGCAACAGCGATGCGATCATCCCGGCGCCTATGCCGATAGAACCACCTGATCCCCATGAGCAGACCAACCGCGAGGACCGGACGGATCACGCTCGGACCAGAGGCGGAGAAGCCGGCCATTGCCCCAAGCAGTCCGGCTGCCGTCGCGGTGGCGGCGATCACGACCCAGGAAAGGGCTTCGAGAACGTCGGACCGGGCCGGCGCTGGACCATCGCCACCCTCCGCGCACGGCCCGAGCTGAGTCCCGTTTGGAATCAGCGGCCATGGTCTCGCCGAATGCCGCGGGTCGCTCCGATCGCTCATGCCCAAATCCCTCGCCGATGGTCCACCATCGGCGAAAGACCTTACGTAATCCTCCCCGCGCTCATCGATGACGCCTGCGCCGCGAGGGGCATCGACTTGCGATAATGCGAACGGACGTCGGAGGAAGCTCGGAGCTTCGCCTGGTCTCAGCCGTCCGTGCGGCGGTGCTCGCCCAGGATGCGGCGGACGGTGCCCGTCGCCGAGCGGTAGACCACCGTCTCGGTCTCGATCGCGCCGGGCTTGAAGCGCACGCCCTTGAGGAGCGCGCCGTCCGTCACCCCGGTGGCGGCCACGATGACGTCGCCGCGGGCGAGGTCGGCAAGCTCGTACTTCCGGTCCGGGTTCGTCACGCCCATCCTCGCCGCGCGCTCGCGCTTGTCGTGGCTGTCGAGGATGAGGCGACCCTGCATCTGGCCGCCGATGCAGCGCAGCGCGCCGGCGGCGATCACGCCCTCGGGCGCTGCGCCGGTGCCGAGATAGATGTCGACGCCGGTCTCCTCGGGGCTCGTCGTGAAGATGATGCCGGCGATGTCCCCATCCGAGATCAGGCGGATGCCGGCGCCCGTCGCGCGCACGGCGGCGACGAGGGCGGTGTGGCGCGGCCGGTCGAGGATGATGGCGGTGATCTGGGACGGGGCGACCCCCTTGGCGCGGGCCAGCGCCGCGATGTTGTCGGCGGGCGAAGCGTCGAGGTCGACGAGGCCGGCCGGGTAGCCCGGCCCGATCGCGATCTTCTGCATGTAGACGTCGGGCGCCGCGAGCAGGGTGCCGCTCTCGGCCATGGCCATCACGGCGATGGCGCCGGGCATGTCCTTCGCGCAGAGCGTCGTGCCCTCGAGCGGATCGACGGCGATGTCGACCTTCGGGCCGGAACCGGTGCCGAGGCGCTCGCCGATATAGAGCATGGGCGCCTCATCGCGCTCGCCCTCGCCGATCACCACCGTGCCATCGACCGGCAGGAGGTTCAGCTCGCGCCGCATGGCATCGACGGCGGCTTGGTCGGCCTCCTTCTCCCTGCCCTGACCGCGCAGCCGCGCCGCGGCCACGGCCGCGCGCTCGGTCACCCGCGCTAGTTCGAGGGTCAGGGTGCGCGCGACGAGCCCGCCCGCCGCTTCGTTCGCATCCGCCATGGGATCTAGCTACCCTCTTCGTGTTCCCGCGCCGCTGCGGCCGTCTATTCGCGCTCGATCCGGATCAGCTGCGGCGCTTCCGCCAGGAGCCCGTCCCCGGCGATCGCCTCCAGGGCATCGCGGATGGTGCCCTCGGTCGCCGCGTAGGTGATTAGCACCAGCGGCACCGGTTGGCCCGAACGGCCGTGGGGATCCTTGGAGGCAGCGCGCTCGTCGCGACGCTGCAGGATGCTCTCGATCGAGATGTCGCGCTCGGCCATGCGCGTCGCGACGCCGGCGGCGACGCCTGGCCGGTCGTGGACGGTGAGCCGGATGTAATAACCGCCCTCATGGCGCTGCATCGCGATGCGCGGCGGCGGCGCGAGCTGCGCCGAGGGCCGGCCGAAGGTCGCGCGCAGGACGCCGGACGCCACATCGGCCACATCGGCGACCACCGCCGAAGCGGTGGCCTCGCCGCCCGCGCCGGGGCCGATCAATGTCAGCTCGCCGACGGCATCGGCATCGATGGTGACGGCGTTCGTCACGCCCATGACCTGGGCGATCGAGGAGGACAGCGGCACCATCGTCGGGTGCACTCGCTGCTCGATCCCGCCGGCCGCGGCCTGGGCGACGCCCAGCAGCTTGATCCGGTAGCCGAGCTCCTCCGCCATCTTGAGGTCGAGGGGTTGGATCGCGGAGATTCCCTCCACCGAGACACCCTCTGCGTCGATCTCGACGCCGAAGGCGAGGCTCGTCAGGATCGCGAGCTTGTGGGCGGTGTCGTAGCCCTCGACGTCGAAGGTCGGGTCCGCCTCGGCATAGCCCAGGGCCTGCGCA
>JAESGP010000258.1_pt1 | contig 11878 bp, 11 predicted proteins | sample 9269741 | NCBI WGS metagenome assembly JAESGP01 (sample SAMN15720684, study PRJNA650882) | algae metagenome | isolation source: Desmonostoc vinosum HA7617-LM4 and co-occurring heterotrophs from cave wall | place: USA: Waikapalae cave, Hawaii | collected 2011-05-27
CAGCTGGCTGGCGCCTCCCTGGAGCGCGCGCGCGGCGCCCTGGTCCACCACGAGGGCGCCGCGCGGCTCCAGCGAGCCGGCGATCCAAGCCTTGCGCGCCGCGACCGGGTTCGAGCCGGACAGGAACCAGGTGCAGCGCCCGCCATGGAGGATCGTGCGCAGCGGGTTCTTCCCGCGCCCGTCGGCGATGATCATGTGCGTGCCGCCGCTCGCCGCGATCTTGCCGGCCTCGACCTTGGTGCGCATGCCGCCGCGGGACAGCTCCGAAGCCGGCCCGCCCGCCATGGCCTCGATCTCGGGTGTGATCCGCTCGACGAGTGGCAGGTGCCGCGCCCCCGGGTCGGTGGCCGGGGGCGCCGTGTAGAGACCGTCGATGTCGGAGAAGAGCACGAGCACGTCGGCGCCGATCATGGTGGCGACGCGGGCGGCGAGGCGATCGTTGTCGCCGTAGCGGATCTCGCTGGTCGCCACCGTATCGTTCTCGTTGACGACGGGGACGGCGCGGGTCTCCAGGAGCTTCAGCACTGTGGCCCGCGCGTTGAGGTAGCGCCGACGCTCCTCGGTGTCCTGCGGCGTCACCAGGATCTGGCCCGCGACGATGCCGTGATGCCCGAGCGCCTCCGACCAGTAGCGCGCCAGCGCGATCTGCCCGACGGCCGCCGCGGCCTGGCTCTCTTCCAGCCGCAGGGTACCGGGCGCGTAGCCGAGCACGGTTCGCCCGAGCGCGATCGAGCCGGAGGAGACGACGAGGACGTCGACCCCGCGCGCATGCAGCTCGGCGATGTCCTCGGCGAGGGCCGCGAGCCAGGCATGGCGCAGGCGGCCGCGGCTGCGATCGACGAGTAGCGCCGAGCCGACCTTGAGAACGACGCGGCGGAAATCCTGGAGGGCGGGAGTCATGGGACGGGTCGGTACGCGGGCTCGATGTCCGTGTGCACGAAGTCGTTGCCCTTGAACAGGAGCGGCAGGCCGTGAACCTTCGCGGGCGCATCGACAAGGCCATCGCCGGAACTCGGTTTCCGCGCCACGACGCTGGCGAATCTTGCCTTTGTGGCTGCATGTAGCTACCTGGATAGCCATGACGACCGTGTCGATCCGCGAAGCGAAGAACCGCCTGACCGAGCTGGCCCGCCAGGTCGAGAACGGCGAGACGATCGTCGTCACCCGCAACGGTCGGCCGGTTCTCGATCTCGTGCCACATCAGCCCCGCAAGGGGTTGCGATGGGAGGCCATCGACGCGTTCAAGGCGAAGCACGGGATCACCACCATCGCGCCCTTCGTCGCGGACGACTTCGACGACCCGTTGCCTGAAGATTTTCTGGTGCGCCCGTTGCCGCCGGACGCATGAGGCTCCTGCTCGATACCCACATCTTCCTGGCTCTGATCGAGAAAAGGACGGGCGGCTTTGCCCCAGGCGTCCGGCGGCTGCTCGCCGAGCCGGCGGGCGAGTTCCATGTAAGCGTCGCCAGCCTGTGGGAAATCGCCATCAAATGGCGGCTGGGAAAGCTCCATCTGACGCCCGACCTCAAGACCCTCCCCGAACTCATCGCTGGTCTCGGGATAGACCTCGTGCCGATCAACGAGCACCACGCCCTTGCGTCCGTCGAACCCGAGCCGGCCACCCGCGATCCCTTCGATCGGATGCTGCTCGCTCAATGCCAGGTCGAGAACCTTCGGCTCGTGACGATCGATCGGGCACTCGTCGCCCACCCCTTCGCGGCGAAGGCGGACTGACCCCTACGGCGTCACCCGTCACGAGCGCCGGGATCATGCGTTCGCTTCGAGATCGCACCGGGTTGCTTACGGCTGCCAGGGTGCCGGTAGCGCTTCCTCTTCAGCGGCGGCGGCCTCGCGCATCTCCGTCGCAATCGCCCGAAGCGCGTCCTGCACGCCGAGCCCTGTCGCCGCCGACAAGACCAGCGGCTTGCGCTTCGCCGCCCGCTTGAGACGGGCAAGCTGCTCCTTCAGCGTATCGGGATCGAGGGCGTCGGTCTTCGAGAGGGCAACGATCTCGGGCTTGGTGCCGAGCCCGTGCCCATAGGCTTCGAGCTCGCCGCGGACGAGCTTGTAGGCCTTGCCGGCATGCTCGCTGGTGCCGTCGACGAGGTGCAGGAGCACGCGGCAGCGCTCCACGTGGGCGAGGAACTTGTCGCCAAGCCCCACGCCCTCATGCGCGCCCTCGATCAACCCGGGGATGTCGGCGAGCACGAATTCGCGCTCGTCCGAGCGCACCACGCCGAGGCCGGGATGCAGGGTCGTGAAGGGATAATCGGCGATCTTCGGCTTGGCGGCGGTGACGGTGGCCAGGAAGGTGGACTTGCCGGCGTTCGGCAGGCCGACCAGCCCGGCATCGGCGATGAGCTTGAGGCGCAGCCAGATCCATTGCTCGCTGCCCTCCTGGCCCGGATTGGCGTGCTTGGGCGCCCGGTTCGTGGAGGTCGTGAAGTAGGCGTTGCCGAAGCCTCCGTTGCCGCCCTTGGCCAGCCGCACGCGCTGGCCGACATGGGTCATGTCGGCGATCAGCGTCTCGCCATCCTCGGCGACGATCTCCGTGCCGGCCGGCACCTTCAGCACCACGTCGGCCCCGTTGGCGCCGTGGCGGTTCGAGCCCATGCCGTGCTCGCCCTTCTTCGCCTTGAAATGCTGCTGATAGCGGTAGTCGATCAGGGTGTTCAGGCCCTCGACGCACTCGACCCAGACGTCGCCGCCCCGGCCTCCGTCGCCGCCGTTCGGGCCGCCGAACTCGATGAACTTTTCGCGGCGGAACGACACGCAGCCGGCCCCGCCGTCACCGGAGCGGACATAGACCTTGGCTTCGTCGAGGAATTTCACGGCACGTCTCGTTTCGTTCGTCGATCAGGGAGTGGAAACGAAAGCGGGGAAGGTGGTTTCCCACCTCCCCCGCGCCCGGTGTCGATTTCGCGTCCCTCGTCGAGGGGCGAGTGCCTACTCGGCGGCCTCCTGGTGCGGGATCACCGCGACGAAGGCGCGGCCACGCTTCGTCTGGAACTGCACCCGGCCGTCGGCCTTGGCGAAGAGGGTGTGGTCGGTGCCGATGCCGACATTGACGCCGGGATGCACCTTGGTGCCGCGCTGGCGCACGATGATGTTGCCGGCGATCACGGCCTCCGAGCCGAACTTCTTCACGCCGAGGCGCTGGCCGGCCGAGTCGCGGCCGTTGCGGGACGAGCCGCCTGCTTTCTTGTGGGCCATCTGGGATCACTCCGAATCTGTGTTGGCGGGCGGGATCAGGCTTCGGCCGAGGCGGTCGCGGGCAGCGATTCGGCCTTCGCGGCCTTGGCCTTGCGCTCCGGCGCCTTCGAGGACTTTCCGCCCGCGCTGATCTCGGTGATGCGCACCACGGTGTGGTGCTGGCGGTGACCGCGCTTGCGGCGCGAGTTCTGGCGGCGGCGCTTCTTGAAGGCGATCACCTTCTTGTCGCGGCCGTGGCCGACGATCTCGCCGGTGACGCCGATGCCGGTGAGCAGCGGCGCGCCGACCTGGGTCACGCCCTCGCCGTCCGTGAAGAGCAGCACGTCGCCGAAGGTGACGGTGGAGCCCTCTTCGCCCTCGAGCGTGGCGATCGTGATGGTGTCGTTGGCGGCGACGCGGTACTGCTTGCCGCCCGTCTTGATGACTGCGAACATCGTTCTCTCTCGTGTTCTGTGCCGGTCTCCGGCTCGCGCCTGGACCGTCTTCTTGTTCAGTTCATCCGTGCGGACCTGGAAGCCATGCACGAACGCGAAACGCGCGGACTTCGTCGAGGAAGCCGCGCGCCTTGGCGCTGCGTTACCCGCAACGGTCGCGAGGTGTCAAGAAGAGATCAGGGAGGAGAGGCGGCCTTCAACCCGCCTGCGCAGCCACATCCATGTGCATCAGCTCCCAGACATGGCCGTCGAGGTCCTGGAAGCTCACCCCGTACATGAAGCCGTAATCCATCGCCGGCTTCCAGGGTTTGGCGCCCGCCGCGAGCGCCCGCGCCAGCAGATCGTCGACCTCCTCGCGGCTCTCCGCCGAGAGGCAGGTCAGGACCTCCGTCGCCTTGTGCGCGTCACTGATCTCGCCGGTGATGAAGTCGCGGAAGCGCGCTTGCGTCAGCAGCATGACGAAGCTCGTCTCGGACACGATCATGCAGGCTGCGTTCTCGTCGGTCATCCGGGTGTCGAAGCCGAAGCCGAGGGCCGAGAAGAAGGCCTTGGAGGCTTCCAGATTCCTCACGGGCAGGTTGACGAAGATCATGCGCATGGTTGAGCCCTCCCCGCTCAGCTCGCCTCGTGCGGAGCTGTCTCGCGCCGCCGGGCGACGGCTTCCGTTAGCAGGCACAGGATCTCGAAGGCCAGCGTCGCCCCGGCGAGCGCGGTGACGCCTGTCACGTCGAGCGGCGGCGCCACCTCGACGATGTCGGCTCCGACGAGGTCGAGACCCCGCAGCGCCCGGACCAGGAACAGGGCCTCGCGCGAGCTGAAGCCGCCCCATTCTGGCGTGCCGGTGCCCGGCGCGTAGGCTGGATCGAGGGCGTCGATGTCGAAGCTGAGATAGGTGGGCGCCTCGCCGACGATGGTCCGCGCCTCGGCGACCACCTCCGGCAGCCCGCGCACCAGCACCTCCTCCATCGGGATGACGCGCATGCCCTGCGCGAGCGCCCAATCGCGTTCGTCGGCGGAATCCAGGCTGCCGCGGATGCCGATCTGCACCGAGCGGCGCGGATCGAGCACGCCGTCCTCCACCGCCCGACGGAACGGCGTGCCGTGAGTGAGGCGGGTGCCATCATACTGGGAATCGTCGGTGTCGGAGTGGGCGTCGATGTGGATCAGGCCGAGCGGCCGCTCGCGGCCGAGCGCCCGCAGGATGGGATAGGTGACGAGGTGGTCGCCGCCCACCGAGAGCGGGACGATGCCGGCCGCGCGCAGCGGCGCCACGAAGGCCTCGATCCGCCGGCAGGTCTCGCCTGAATCGATGGGGTTCACGGGCACGTCGCCGAGATCCGCGCAGGCGGCGATGTCGTAGGGCGCGATCCCGGTGACGGGGTTGAAGAGGCGGGTGCCGGTCGAGGCCTCGCGCACCCCGCGCGGGCCCAGCCGGGCGCCCGGGCGGTTGGTGGTGGCCCCGTCGAAGGGGATGCCGAGGAGCGCGATATCGATGGCGCCGGGCGCGGAGGCCGGATCGATGAGGGGTAGCCGCATGAAGCTCGCCACCCCCGAGAAGCGCGGGCTCGCCATCCCGACGGCCGGCTTGTGGCGCGCGATCCGCGCGGCGTCGGCCTCGCTCAGCGGCTGCCGCATGCCCGCCTCCTCGAACACTCTCCGGTCGCGGCGAGGATGGGGGCATGGGATCGCATAGATCAAGCGCCATGCATCGTGGCGCCGACGGGCCGCCCCGCCATCTCGGTTATCGCGTTGACGGGACGGAGCCGCATGGCTATAGACGCGGCTTCGCCGACGGATGCGGGTTCGAGCCCGCCCGTCGGCTTCGCCATTGCCCCAATCACTTTCGCGTTTCCCCGACACATGAGCCCGCGGGCCCGTCGGGACCGCCCGACGAGACGAGGATGCCCCATGGCCAACACCGTGTCGGCCAAGAAGATGACCCGCAAGATCGCGAAGCGGACCGCCGTGAACCGCTCGCGTCGCTCGCGCATGCGCACCTTCGTCCGCAAGGTGGAGGAGGCGATCGCCTCCGGTGACCAGAGCGTGGCGCTGGACGCCCTTCGCGCCGCGGAGCCCGAGATCATGCGGGCCGCCCAGAACGGCATCGTTCACAAGAACAACGCCTCCCGGAAGGTCTCGCGCCTCACCGCGCGGGTGAAGGCGCTCGCCGCCTGATTCCTTCCGCCATTGACCATCTCTGAAAAGCCCGGCGCCCGCGCCGGGCTTTTTTCGTTTCGGCGCTGCGGCGGCAGCCCAAGGGCTACGTCTTCAGGCGATGCAGCGATCGATGATTGCCGGTCGAGGCTGGTCGGTCGAGGCATGCGCCGCCGAGCAGCCGCTCATTCGCCAGGATGTCTCGATTTCCGGTTAGTGGGACCGAGAACATGATCTGGCGAAAGGTGGCAAGGGCCTGACCGACCACTTGGTCCATATTGTAATATTGGTAGTTCGCGAGGCGCCCCACAAACCACGTCCCGTCCTCTCGCTTCGCGAGCGCGTCATACCTCTTGTACAGATCGTGGTTCTCGGGTCTCGGAATCGGGTAATACGGGTCACCTTGATCCGTCGGAAATTCGTAGGTGATGGAGGTCCGCGGGCCCTTCTGCCCGGTCATATGCTTGTACTCGGAGATGCGGGTATAATCATGCGACATCGGATAGTTCACGGTGCCGACAGCCTGAAACTTCTCCTGCGGTAAGGTGACATGGCGAAATTTCAGTGAGCGATAGGGAAGTCGTCCGAAGCAGAAATCGAAATATTCGTCGATTTGACCAGTGTATATGAGTCGCAGATAGTTAGATTTGTTCGAGACGTCCTTGTATCCCGTGTTCAGGCGCACCTCGATGTTCGGATGGCCCAACAAGTTCTCGAAGAGCCTCGTATATCCCTCCCTGGGCATGAACTGATAGGCATCGGTGAAGTAACGATCGTCGCGGTTCGTCCGCGTCGGAACGCGTGCCGTGACTGACTTGTCGAGTTCCGACGGATCCAGGCCCCATTGCTTGCGTGTGTAACCGCGGTAGAACATCTCGTACAACTCGCGGCCCACCTTCGATACGATGACGTCCTCGGATGTTTTGACATCCTCCACGGGCTCGGCTCGCATCTTGAACCATGCTTCCAGTTCTTCCGAGTCGAGCTGCAGGCCGTATAGCGTGTTGATCGTATCGAGATTGATCGGTATTGGGACCTGCACCCCGCCAATATCCGCAAGCACTTTATGCTCGTAGAAGCGCCACTGCGTAAAATTGGAAAGATACTGGAATATGACTTCGGAATTTGTGTGAAAGATGTGTGGTCCATATCGGTGGATGAGCACGCCGGCTTCATTGTACATGTCAGATGCATTGCCACCGATGTGGTCGCGTCGATCGATGATCAGGACCGTTTCATTGCGTTGGGAAGCAATTCTCTCGGCTAGAACACTGCCGGCGAACCCTGCGCCAACGATCAGCCAGTCATACATCGACCTACTCCAGGAAGGGGATAGGATACTGACGTGCTACAAATGATACTGGGTGACATACGGACTGATACGTCGAATTTCCGATTGTTGAGATTTACTGTACGTAGCGTTTAGCCGTTCCAACATCTTCGAGAAGGAGTTCAGGAACCAGCCTTCGCTCAATGCCGAAGCAAGAGCGCGATAGGCGTTCTCGGCGATTTCCATTCTCTCGTTTTCATGGCAAAGATAGTAAGCGCACTGTTCTCTGAGATCTGAGTAGTCCCATCTCACGGGAATATAGGTCTTATACGGACTGTAGATATTCGGTTGCGTATGGATATAGCCTATGTCCGGCTTCACGAGGAGGCAGCCTGAAAGAACGGCCTCGAAATCCCGCCAGCAAATTTCGCCATACCCGATTGGACTGACGCAAATTCGACTTTGTCTCAGCTCACGGTAATATTCTTCTTGCGGCACACGATTTTGTGGAGCGAGAATGTGAAACTGATCCGATAGTTGATTGACCGCGTCCAATGCAGCCTTGCGCAGCGGTGTGATCCAAGCCTCAGGTGGAACAACCGATCGGCATACGATATCGATCGTCCTATCCGGCGACGGTCTCGCGCTATGCTGAAGAAGTTCGACGATCTTATCGTCGAGCGCGATGTTCCACCCCACATGCAATCTTTCGAGATGCCCGGGATCAAGCGGACGTGCCTGGGATGTTTCGTGTTTTGTGCGACCGCCGATGAAATTGGAAACGAGGTCGGTCAGGTTGTTGATCTTGATTTCACTGGGATGGCGGTAGAATACTTTCTGATACTGCTGTTGATCGTTGAACGCGTGCTTCTTGACGTATAAATCAGCCCATTCAAGAGCCGCAGCCCATTGAATGCTTTGGTCGTCGTCGCCATCGAAATAGATCGTCTTCGTCCGTTTGCGGTCCAAAGTTTTATTGAGATGATTGAGCGCTTCATCCAATTTTGACTGGCTCGATCGAAATGACAATTTTAGTCCGACTGCATCAAATCGTTCAAGAAAATGTGTGTTTTTTCGAAGCGCCTCCCGTAGCGAAAGTCTGCGGAATACAATTCCGAGTTCCTTTCGAAGTGCTCCCTTGTGCCTGATCAGTGGCGCGAATTGCTGTTCGCTGGTGTACTCGGCGGTGTCGCTGATGAGCAGCAGGTGAAAGGCTTGGTCCCCGCTGCCGCAGAGCCGTCGAAAAGAGATCTTGCAGATGTCGGAATAATACGAAGGAGCGCTGCCGGCCCATCTCCGGCGAATCTTTCCTGGAATTCCCTTGAATTTCGCTGGGTTGATGAAACGTGGCACCTCGGCGCTCCGAGCGTTGGGTTACGATCAGCCGCACCTGTTTCATCAGATGTATTGTTCTTGGGAGAGGGGCATGCGTGGGGAAGTTGTCGTGAGGTTTGCGGCTCCATCCGGCGCGGGGTGCAGGACGTTGCCGTGATCCCGTCTCACGGGATCAGTCCATCTTCTCCTCAGCCCCTTGTTCGACTGTGGGTGAGCTTAACTTGCATGCAAATGCCATTGGAACTGATGCATTTGGATAAGGGCCTTCATTGCCCCCGGGGCGCCCAATCAGTACGAATTTGGTATCAGTTCATGCCGAAAGTCTGGCTTGGCGCAGTCCCGGACTCGCCCCTGCGTCGCGCATCCGCGGCGGCGTCACCTCGGACGATCGAGTTCGCGCGAGAAATGCAAGGCCGGAAGGGCCCCGCCATCCTTCCCGATCATGGTGCCGTCGGCCGGACTTGAGCAGACGGCCCGGCGCAGGCCTCGCCCGCCCTTCGCGCCGACCCCTGCGCCGTTAACGCTATTGCGAATCTTGCGCGTTGCGGAATCGAAGCGCGTGTGTAGATTAATGATGTCTCGCCGAAAGCGGGCAAATTCACAGTTTTTTCAGACATGCCCGAATCGTCCGCAAGATCTCGGGCGAAACTCGACTCTGCGCGGGGCAAAACCATCGGTCGAGCCACGCCTCTTGCTGGGTTCTGGCGCAGGCTTGTTAGGAGAACCGTAGCTTATTGTTGATAGGGTCGGTTCATAGACAAAAGCCTGCGGTGGAGGGGTTGACTCCATCGTGATGTTCTGGGTCTCGCGGTCTTCTCGCGGGGCGCAACCACAGTGACGTGTGCGTACGCGCCGAAGGCGGGCTCGCCCGGGCGCGAGGAGAGCGATGATGCAAGTCGACGGAAGCGCGGCAGGAAATACGGAGGCCGCCGGTGGCGGGACGAGTGGCGCCGATATGGTTTCCGCCTGGGCCCGCGTGAAGCGTCGCCTGCGCGCCGAACTCGGCGAGGACGTGTTCGCCAGCTGGTTCGCCCGTTTGGAGCTCGACGCGGTGAGCAACGGGACCGCCCGCCTCACGGTGCCGACCCGCTTCCTCAAGAGCTGGATCGAGTCGCATTACCTCGATCGCGTGCTCACGACCTTCCGCAGCGAGGCCGAGACGGTGTCGCGCATCGAGGTGGCCGTCCGCGGCGCGGCCGCGCCCAGCCGTCCTCTGTCCGGCGCCCCCAAGCCGCACGTCCCGGCGAGCCCCCTCGCCCGCCTCCAGGCCGCCGGCGCGCCGGCACCGGTCCAGGGCGATCTGACACTGCCCGCCGAGCCCGATGCGCTCCCGGCCGCCCGCGGCGACGCGGCGTCGGGCGACCTAAACGGCGCACCCCTCGACAACCGCCTCACCTTCGCGAGCTTCGTGGTCGGGCGCTCGAACGCGCTGGCCCACGCCGCGGCCGAGCGCGTGGCCCGCAACGACGATGCCACCGCCCTCTACAATCCCCTCTACCTCCATGCCGGCGTGGGCCTGGGCAAGACCCACCTCCTCCACGGTATCGGCCACGCCGCCCGTGAGGCGGGCCGCCGGGTCATCTACCTGACCGCCGACCGCTTCATGTACGGCTTCGTCAACGCCCTGAAGACCCAGAGCGCGCTCGCATTCAAGGAGCGCCTGCGCGCCATTGACCTGCTCATCCTCGACGACGTGCAGTTCATCCAGGGCAAGTCGATCCAGGCCGAGTTCGGTCATACCATCAACGCCCTGATCGATGCCGGCCGTCAGATCGTCGTCGCCTCCGATCGCCCGCCGACGGAGCTCGAAGCCCTGGAGGAGCGCGTGCGCTCGCGCCTCGGCGGCGGCCTCGTGGTCGAGATCGGCACGCTCGACGAGCAGCTGCGCGCCTCGATCCTCTCCGCCCGGCTCGCGGCGGTGCGGGCGACCCATCCCGGCTTCGAGGTCTCGCCGACCGTCGCCACCTATGTCGCGCGCGCGATCACGGCCAATGGCCGCGATCTTGAGGGCGCCGTGAACCGCCTGCTGGCCCATGCGACGCTCACCGGCGCCGCCGTGACGATGGAGACCGCGGAGGCCGCGATCCGCGACCTCGTGAAGAACCGCGAGCCCAAGCGCATCAAGATCGAGGACATCCAGAAGCTGGTGGCCTCCCGCTACAACGTCTCGCGCTCGGACATCCTCTCCGAGCGGCGCACCGCCGCCGTCGTCAAGCCGCGGCAGATCGCGATGTACCTCTCGAAGGTGCTCACCCTGCGCTCACTGCCGGAGATCGGCCGCCGCTTCGGCGGGCGCGATCACACCACGGTGCTCCACGCCGTGCGCAAGATCGACAAGCTCATCGGCGAGGACACGCAGCTCGGCGAGGAGGTCGAGCTCCTGAAGCGCATGCTTCAGGATTGACCCTCTCCAGGGCGGGATGACGCCCTCTCGGGAGCATTGCGCCCTTGCCTTCGCGGTTGCGCTTCGCCAAGCTGAATGGCCCTGCGCAACCCCTCAAGACGGTCCCGGTGATGTTCTCCCGGGACCACGAGTTCCTGCGATGAGAGTCACTGTCGAGCGTGCGGCCCTTCTTCGGTCGCTCGGCCACGTCCACCGCGTGGTGGAACGCCGCAACACCATCCCGATCCTCTCGAACGTGCTCCTGCGCGGCGGAGCCGACGGCCTGCAGCTCAAGGCGACCGACCTCGACATCGAGGTCACCGAGACGGTGCCCGCCGACGTCGTCGATCGCGGCGCCACGACGGTGCCGGCCCACGTCATCTACGACATCGTCCGCAAGCTTCCCGACGGGGCCCAGGTCTCCCTGGAGACGAGCGGCGAGACGGGGCAGATGACGATCCGGTCCGGCCGCTCGCGCTTCTCGCTCGGCGTCCTGCCCGAGGGCGACTTCCCGGACCTCGCCGCCGGCGAGCTGCCCCACAGCTTCGCGCTGGCGGCTTCCGACCTCAAACGGCTGATCGAGAAGACCCAGTTCGCGATCTCGACCGAGGAGACGCGCTACTACCTCAACGGCATCTATCTGCACACGCTCGAGGTCGACGGCGCCCTCAAGCTCCGGGCGGTGGCGACGGACGGGCACCGCCTCGCCCGCGTCGAGATGGATGCTCCCGAGGGCAGCCGCGGCATGCCGGGCATCATCGTGCCGCGCAAGGCCGTGTCCGAGATCCAGAAGCTCGTGGAGGACGGCGGCGAGACCGTGGAGATCGACCTCTCGCCGTCGAAAATCCGCTTCAAGTTCGCGAGCGGCGTCGTGCTGATCTCGAAGCTGATCGACGGCACCTTCCCGGACTACCAGCGGGTCATCCCGACCGCCAACGACAAGTTCCTGACGGTGGAGCGCGATCCCTTCGCACGCGCCGTCGACCGCGTCTCGACGATCTCGTCCGAGCGCGGCCGCGCCGTGAAGCTCGCCGTGCAGGAGGGCCGCCTCGCCCTCTCGGTGAACAACCCGGATTCGGGCAGCGCCAC
>JAESGP010000259.1_pt1 | contig 11676 bp, 9 predicted proteins | sample 9269741 | NCBI WGS metagenome assembly JAESGP01 (sample SAMN15720684, study PRJNA650882) | algae metagenome | isolation source: Desmonostoc vinosum HA7617-LM4 and co-occurring heterotrophs from cave wall | place: USA: Waikapalae cave, Hawaii | collected 2011-05-27
CGAGGCCCACCGGCGGGTCGGGGTTGTCCTTGCTGCGTGTGGCGAAGACGCCGCCGATGCAGGCGTAATCCACCGGCAGCCGGTAGAGCTCGTCCGCCTGCGCGCCGGTCTTCAGGGTCAAGCCGACGATGGCGCCGGGGCCGAGCAGGCGCCTCGCATCGGCGGGGTGCAGGTCGCTCTGGCCGAGATGGACGCCCTCGACTTCGGCTGCGAGCGCGAGGTCAACGCGGTCGTTGACGAGGAGCGGCACGCCGCTGTCCACGAGCGAAGCCCGGATGGCGCGGATGCGGGCCAGCGCCGCGCGGGCATCCGCAATGTCCTTCTCCCGGTACTGCAGGAGGGTGCAGCCCCCAGCGACAGCCGCCGCGGCCATCTCGCCGAGGCGGCGCCCGTCGAGCCCGCAGGAGGCCGTGTCGAGGATGCCGTAGAGGCGAAGGTCCACCGGCGTCTGGTCATGGGTGTCGCGCAAAGCGGTTGCTCCTCGGGTCCGCAATGGATCGCCGACGCCGCACCATTACAACCAAGGCCTCTCCCGCTGGCAAGGCGCTGCGGGAGCAGTGGGAATCCGCCCCTGCGCCGACGCGCGGCGTTGACGTTCCGCGCGGGTCTGCCGCTATAGCGAAGGATCGGGAGAGGGCGGGACTAAGGATGACGACCGCGGAGTCGCTTCGGGGCGGGGAAGCCCGAATCCCCAATCCGTCGACCGTCGGTCTCGTCGCGGTCATCGTGGCGGCGACGGACGGCGAGCCCCGCGCCCTGACCGTTCAGGTCGCCGGCCAGGCCAGCGGCCGCGGGGACGGGCTGCCGGCCGGGCCCCTCGTACCCGAGCACGCCACCCTCGAGCGGGGCCTGCGCGCCTGGGTCGAGCAGCAGACCCACCAGCGGCTCGGCTATGTCGAGCAGCTCTACACCTTCGGCGATCGCAACCGGCGCGGCGACGATCCCGACGCGCTGCACTCGCTCTCCGTGGCCTACCTCGCCCTGGTGCGCGAGGTCCGGCCGGCGGGCCTCGCCGAGGCCTCATGGCGCAACTGGTACCGCTACCTGCCGTGGGAGGATTGGAGGGCGGGCCGGCCGCCCTCCCTCGACGAGATCGAGCCGAAGCTCCTGGCCTGGGCGGCAGAGACCAGCGACCCGAAGCTGCGCCGGCGCCGGGAGGACCGGCTCGGCCTCACCTTCGGACTCTGCGGCGGCGCCTGGAACGAGGAACGCGTGCTCGAGCGCTACGAGCTCCTGTTCGAGGCGCGGCTGATTCCCGAGGCGCAGGGCCAATCCGGCGAGGCGGCGGAGACGGACGTCAGGGGCCACCCGATGGCGCTCGACCACCGGCGCGTGCTCGCCACCGCGATCGGGCGCTTGCGAGGCAAGATCAAGTACCGGCCGGTGGTGTTCGAGCTGATGCCGCCGACCTTCACCCTGTTCCAGCTCCAGCGCACGGTCGAGGCGCTGTCGGGCACGCTGCTGCACAAGCAGAACTTCCGCCGGCTGGTGGCGCAGCAGGGATTGGTGGAGGAGACCAACGACGTCACGAGCGGTACCGCCGGCCGTCCTGCACGCCTTGTCCGCTTCCGCCGCGAGGTGCTGCTGGAGCGCCCCGCGCCGGGCTTCAGGCTGACGCCCTCGCGGCGGATTTGAGGGGCACGTCCCTCTGCTCTCCTGCCGAAGTGCTATATGACAAAGTCGTACACCACGAGGATCAGCAGGATCAGGATGTGAGACACAGCAAGCCGATTAGCGTGACGCTCGGGGGTATGCAGGACCGCGTGGACTCCCGGGTCCAATCAGGCGCTTACGCCAGCGCGAGCGAGGTCCTCCGAGCCGGCCTGCGCGCCCTGGATCGTGAAGAAGCGGCCATTGAGGCCATGCTGCGCAGGAAGGTGCGGGAGGCTCTCGACGATCCCAGGCCGAGCATCCCGGCCGATCAGGTCTTTGCCGAACTGCGCGCACATCACGCGGAGCAAGTGAAGGCCGACAAGCGTGGCGCATGAGGTTCGGATTCACCCCGCCGCGCGCGCAGACCTGTTCGACCTCTACGCCTAGATCGCCGGGCAAGGCGGTGCCGAGCGAGCCGGTGGCTACATCGCACGTATCGAGAGCCTCTGTCGCGGGCTGGCGGACCTTCCCCATCGCGGCACGCCGCGCGATGACTTGGCGCCGGGCATCCGGATGATCGCCATGGAACGGCGGGTGATCATTCTCTTTCGGGTGCAGCCTGGCGAAGTCACGGTCCTTCGCATCATCTATGCGGGCCGTGAGTTCGACACCGACGATGTTCCCGACTGAAGCCGGTTGCCACCAAGGTTGAGCGTCAGTCGCGTTTCCATTCTTCTCCTGCGCTGATCATTGGAGCGCCAGGGATCACGCCGCCGACCGCTCGCCTGAGACCGCGTTTGACTTGTTTTCGGAGCTTCCCCTCCCGTCCTCTTCGACGACATGGGCGAAATGCGAGATCAGTGCTGGGCGGCCCATCAGGTAACCCTGGGCCTCCTGGCAGCCCTCGCTCGACAGGAATGCCAGCTCGCCCGGCGTCTCGACGCCCTCAGCCAGCACCGGCAGGGCGAGGCCACGCCCGAGGCCCATGACGGCCCGGACGATCGCGGCCGCCTGGCTGTTGCTGTCCACCGACATGATGAAGGAGCGGTCGATCTTGATCTTGTCGAAGGGGAAGGCGCGCAGGTTCGACAGCGAGGAATAGCCCGTGCCGAAATCGTCCATGGCGATGCGAAGGCCGAGCGCCTTCAGGAGCCGCAGCGAGGCAAGGCCCCGGTCGAAGTCCCGGATCAGCGCCGTCTCCGTGATCTCGAGTTCGAGCCGCTCCGGCGAGAGGCCGGCCTGGAGGAGGATCTCGTGGACGAGCGCCGGGAAGCCGGGGCTGTGGATCTGGATCGCGGAGACGTTCACGGCGATCCGCAGGGGCTGGGCCCAGGAGGCGGCCTCGCGGCAAGCCGTCCGCAGCACCCATTCACCGATCGCCTCGATGCTCCCGGTCTCCTCCGCGATGCGGATGAAGCGATCCGGGGGCACGTTCCCACGTTCCGGGTGCTGCCAGCGCAGGAGCACCTCGAAGCCGACGACCTCGCCGGTCTCGATCGAGGTCTGCGGCTGGTAGACGAGGTGGAACTCGCCGCGCTCGATGGCGTGGCGCAGATCGTGTTCCAGCGCGCGCCGCTCGCGGACCTGGGCGGCCATCTCGGGATCGAAGACCCGGCAGAGGCCGCGGCCATCCGCCTTGGCGCGGTAGAGTGCGGTCGCGGCGTGGCCGAGGAGCGAGGCCGCATCGGTCGCATGGTCGGGCCACAGCGCGATGCCGATGCTTGCGGCGACGAGGGGGCCCGACGCCGTTCCCGCGCCGCCGAGCGCCTGGAGGACGCGTTCCGCCACGCGGGTGGCGCCGGCGAGGTCGGTGAGGCCCCTCGCAACGATGCAGAACTCGTCGCCGCCGAGCCGGGCGAGGCTCTGGCGCCCGTCGAGGGCGCCGCCGACGCAACGCGCCACGCCCTGCAGCACGGCGTCGCCGGCGGCGTGGCCGAACAGGTCGTTCGTCTCCTTGAAGCGGTCGAGGTCGAGCCACAGCACCGCGACGCGCTCGCCGGGCGAGGCGCCGGCGATGGCCGCCTCGAGGCTTTGCGTGAACGCGGCCCGGTTCGGCAGGCCCGTCAGCGCGTCGTGCTGCGCCAGGAAGCGGATATCCTCCTCCGCCTTCTTGCGCCCGCGCAGGTCGCGCACGGCGATGGCATTGTGGCTGGTGCCGCGAAACTCGATCGGCTGAAGGATGAGCTCGACGGCGAGGCATTCGCCGTCGCCGCGCTGAAGAACCGTCTCGATGGCCCGACCGGGGGCGCCAAGCACGGTGTCGCGGACGGCGTCCTCGGGGAGGAATCGGTCGAGGGGCAGCCCGGCGAGACTTTCGCTTGCCTCTCCCGCCAGCGTCGCGAAGCTCGTATTCGCGGTCACGATGGTGGAGCCGCGGCAGACGAGCAGGCCCTCGGCGACCGCGTTGGCGAGGCCGCGCAGCCGTTCGCCCTCTACGGTCGAGCGATAGCGATCGACCTTGTCCACGAGGAGCGCCGCGGCCGTGAGGAGCAGGATTCCGAAGCCGATCCCCGTGACGGCCACCACTGCCCACCGCGTTACCGTCGCGTTCGATGACAGCGCGATCGAGGAATCCGGCGCAGCGGTCACCGCGGCCATGGCGACGGCATGGTATCCGGCAATGGCGCCCGCCAGGAGGAGGATCGCGAGCAGCCCGCGTCGCCATCCGGGCTCGCCCACGGCAACTGTCGCAGCTGAGGCGGTGAGGACCAGCGCGATGGCGATGGCGGCGCCGAGCAGGATTGCGTCCTGCGCGAGCCGGCCCGCGACTTCGAAGCCGGCAAGCCCGACGGAATGGGTGAGCGCGATGGCGCATCCGATCACGGCGCCGCCGAGCCATGACGCCGCCCGGCGCGGCGCGAGCGCGATTTTAAGGCCGACGCCCGCGCCCGCGACGGCGATCGCGAGTGCCGTCAGTGTTGGTAGGATCGCGAAGCCGTTGGCAAGGTCTGGTCGGAAGGCCTGCATCCCTGTGAGATGGGTTGCCCAGATGCCGAAGCCGCAAACGATCGCCGCCGCGATGAGCCAGGCCGTGGAAGCCGTGCGGCGTGCATGGCCGAGAAGACCCATGGTCGTGACGGAAGCCAGGGCGCAGAGAGCGAGGGCCGCACCGAGGACGTAGGCATCGTGCTCGGTGGCGAGACTTTCATGAACCCTGAGCAAGGGGCGCATCCTCGGAGAAGGGCTGAACATGCGGCGCGCGATGGGACGCGCCACGGGGTGCCGGTATTCGAACGGAGACCCAAGCAGTCAGCCGCTTTATCTCGAGTTAACTCCCGGCCGGCCGAGGCCGCTACTCCACGCAATTCTGCGCCGTGCGGGTCGGAAATCTTTACTGGGACGCCTCGGCCCCTGAGGGCCGACGTTTTTCGTCCCCGCCGATCATCGGAGACGGAGGCCGGCTTCGTTGCACCGCAAAACGTTATGCTCAATCCCAGCATATCTGGACAAGGGCGGCGCACGTCACTAAGTTAGGCGGCGCAATGCTCAATTTGAGCATAATTGAGGACGCGTCATGGCGGCGACCCTTTCTCCCGTCGGCCGGGCTTCTGCCCAGCCCCTGCCCGAGATCTATGCCCGCGTCAGCCGGCACGTCCCGGCCATCGAATGGCCCGCGCTCGCCGGCGATGTCGAGGCGATCCTCGCGTTGAAGCGGAGCCGCAACGCCGTGGTGCTGGCCCATAATTATCAGGCGCCGGAGATCTTCCACACGGTCGCCGACATCGTCGGCGACAGCCTGGCGCTCGCCCGCGAGGCGGCGAAGGTCGATGCCGACGTGATCGTGCTCGCCGGCGTCCACTTCATGGCGGAGACGGCCAAGCTCCTGAATCCGGGCAAGACCGTGCTGATCCCGGACCTGCGGGCCGGCTGCTCGCTCGCCGATTCGATCACGGCCGCCGACGTGCGAGGCTTGCGCGAGAAGCACCCCGGCGTGCCGATCGTGACCTACGTCAACACCTCGGCCGCGGTGAAGGCGGAATCGGATGTCTGCTGCACCTCCGGCAACGCCGTCGAGGTGGTGCGCTCGCTGAACGTGCCCCGGGTGCTGATGATCCCCGACGAGTTCCTGGCCCGCAACGTCCAGGCGCTGGTGCCGGAGGTCGAGATCCTGACTTGGGCCGGCCATTGCGAGGTGCATGAGCGCTTCACCCCGGCCGACATCCGCGAGGTGCGCGACAGCTATCCCGGCATCACCGTCATCGCCCACCCCGAGTGCCCGCCGGACGTCGTCGCCGAGTCGGATTTCTCCGGGTCGACCGCGATGATGATGAACTTCGTGACCGAGAAGCGGCCCGCCCAGGTCGTGCTCGTCACCGAGTGCTCGATGGCCGACAACATCGCGGCAGCCAATCCCGACATCGAGTTCGTGAAGCCCTGCAACCTGTGCCCGCACATGAAGCGGATCAGCTTGAGCAACATCCGCCACGCTCTCGAGACGCTGACGCAGGAGGTCACGGTCGAGCCCGAACTCGCCGATCGCGCCCGGCTCGCGGTGGAGCGCATGCTCGCGGTGCGCCCGCGATGAACGCACATACCCACCTGCCCCTTGCGCGCCTACCTGCCGACCGCCTGGTCGTGGTCGGCGGCGGGGTCGCCGGCCTTGCCACGGCCCTTCGGCTCGCGCCGCGCCCCGTCACCCTCGTCACCGCCGCGCCGCTGGGTGTCGGGACGGCCACTGGCTGGGCGCAGGGAGGGATCGCCGCGGCCATCGCGGCCGACGACGCCGCCGCGCTTCACGCTGCCGACACGGGGGCGGCCGGCGCCGGATTGACCGACCCGATCGTCGCTGCCCGCGTCGCGGCGGCAGGCCCCGGTCTGATCGACTGGCTCGTCGGCCTCGGCATCGCCTTCGACCGCGACGCGGACGGCGCCCTGGCGCTCGGCCTGGAGGCCGCCCATTCGCGGCGCCGGATCGTTCGGGCGGGGGGTGACTCCACGGGCCGGATGGTGCTCGAAGGCTTGGTGCGGGCGGTGCTCGCCGCGCCGTCGATCGACGTGGTCGCCGCCCAGGTGCGAAGCCTGATCCAGGACGCGCACGGCGCGGTCTGCGGAATCCTCTGCGAGCGCGACGGCGCCATCTTCCGCATTCCCGCCCGGGCGGTGGTGCTCGCCACCGGGGGGCTTGGCGCCCTCTATGCCGCGACCACCAATCCCCGCGGTGCCGTCGGGGCCGGGCTCGCCCTGGCGGCGCGGGCCGGGGCGGTGATGCGCGACCTCGAATTCGTGCAGTTTCACCCGACCGCCATCGCCGCCGGCGCCGACCCGATGCCGCTCGCCACCGAGGCCCTGCGCGGCGAGGGCGCGACCCTGATCGACGGGGCCGGCCGGCCGGTGATGGCCGGCATCGACGGCGGTGACCTCGCCGCCCGCGATGTCGTCGCCCGCGCCATCTTCCAGGCCGGCGCGCAGGTCTTCCTCGATTGCCGCGGCGCGCTCGGCGCGCGGATGCCGGCGCGGTTTCCCACCGTGGCCGGGCTCTGCGCGGCGGCCGGGATCGACCCGGCCCGGCAGCCGATCCCGGTGCGGCCGGCGGCCCATTACCACATGGGCGGCATAAGAGTGGACGCCTCCGGCGCCAGCAGCGTGCCCGGCCTCTTCGCCTGCGGCGAGGTCGCCTCGACAGGGCTGCACGGTGCCAACCGGCTCGCCAGCAACTCGCTTCTCGAAGCGCTCGCCTATGCGGGCTGGATCGCGGAGGCGGTCGACGCGGTTCCGGCGCCGCTGCCGTCCGGCACCGAGGTCGGGGGAGCGTCGCCTGCGGCGTCGGATCTCGGCGCGATCCGCTCCCTGATGGAGCGGGACGTCGGCGTCGTGCGCCATGCCGGCGGCCTCGCCCGCGCCGTGGGCCGCCTCGCGCCCGCCGCCCGGGCGGGGTCCGATGCCGCCCTTACGGGGCTGCTCGTCGCTGTTTCGGCACTGGCCCGCACCGAGAGCCGGGGCGCCCATTGGCGCAGCGACCATCCCGGGCAGGAGGCGGCCCGCCACACCGAGACGACCCTCGCGGAGGTCTGGGCGCGTCTCGGCGAGATCGAGCCCGTCGAGGTGGCGCTGATCGCCTGAACCTCAGGCGCTGCGCGGCCAGGGCAGGCGCGGCGAGCGCCGGGAGCCGTCGATGAACTCGTAGGCGCCGCTGCGGTTCAGGGTGTGGAGGCGGTTGCCGGGCCAGCCCGGCCCCGCTCGCAGGGTGGTCTCGACGGTCTGGGCGTAGCCCTCCTCGTCGAGGCGATCGATTTTGACGAGGGAGAGCGCCTCGCCGTAGCCGCGCCGCCCGTCCTGCACGGGCCGGATCAGGCTCCCGCCCCGCTTCACGATCGCGCCGGCCGGCCGGGCCGAGGCGATGTCGACGAGGACCGGATTCTTCGGATGCGCCGTCCAGGGGCCGCGGAAATCCGGCGCCGACCACAGGTGCAGGGCATCGGAATAGGAGCCGCGCACCAGCGCCGGGTCGGCGGCGGAATCGCGCAGGGTCGCGAAGAGCCACCAGCGGCCGCCATGCTCCACCAGGGTCGCGTCGCTCGCGGTCACGCCTGACACCAGGGTTGCCTCCTTCACCCAACCGCCCGGGAAGGCAGTGGCGCGGTAGAGGTCGATCGTCCCATTCGCGCAGCTCTCCGGCACCATCCAGTATTCGCCGTCCCGCTCGAAGACGAAGGGATAGGAGAGGTGGTAGGCCTCCTCCAGCACTGGGACCGGGACTCCCGCCGGCCCGTCGCGGTCGAAGGCCACGGCCGAGATGATCGCCTTCCCCGTCGTGTGAGGATAATCCTCGACGAACAGGAAGGTCCGACCGGCGTGATCGATGCCGAAGGGGTCGGCATAGAAGCGCCGGCCGTCGTCGGGCAGATCGTGCCAGCCCCCGGCCGGATGGGTGCGCAGGTCGATCAGGTCCGGCCCTTCGAGGCGGCGCCAGCCGACGCGCCAATGGGGGGCGCGATAGCAGAGATGGTAGAGCCGGCGGAGGATCGCCCAGGTCAGCATGCGCGCGGCGCGCGCGCCGAGCGCCCTCACCGTGAGGAGGGCGGGCTCTCCGTGCGGAGCTTCGGCCTCAGAGGCCGTGAACACCGGACCCGTCCCCGCCGCGGCCGAGACGAGGAGCGTGACCGTGCGGGTCAGCGCGTCCTCGAACGAGAGCAGGATGTTTCCCAAGGCCTCGCTGCCGACGCGGCCCGAGGCGACGACGGCTCCAGCCTCGCTCACGGCGACGATGGGCGCGCGGCCGGCAAGCAGGCTCGAGAGGAGCGCCGCCTCTCCCGTCTCGCCGTCGAAGGACAGCCGCCACACCCGCCGTCCGGGCGCCTCGGGAACGTCGCCGCAGAGGTCGATGACGATGTCGGGAGGCGATACCCCCGCCGGCGGATGCTTGGCGAACAGGTCCGGACCGGCCGCGGCGGACAGGCCCGTCAAGGGCAGGCGGTTGAGGAGCGCCTCGAGCCTGAACAGCAGGAGCGCGTTGGCCGGCAGAGCGCCGATTCCGGCCGAGGCGTCCCGATCGATCTGGACGCCGGGCAGCGCGGCCAGCCGGTCGAGCAGCAATCCGTGCCAGCGGCGCGGATGGCTTCCGTCCAGGCGTATGCGCAGAAGCATCAATCGGTCCCGGGCCCCGCCGCCGGAGCGAGGTCTCGCGGCGCGCCGGGCGCAGATCCGCGATCGCCCTCGGGCAGCCTGATGGAGGCACCTCTACCAGGGGTTCGTTGAGAAAGCCTTGGCGGGGCTGACGATCCGTCGCTCGGTGACGTCCGCGCATCATGGACGGAAACGTGATGGATGGTCCGCAGAACCGTCGCGGCTCGGTCCGGACCGAAGGGCTTCATCGTCAAACAGGGATCGCTCCGCCGGGCGCCGCCGTACCCCGTCGGCTGCCGCCAATGGAAATGCGGATTCAGCCAAATGCCGTCTCTCCGCGTTGAATCCTCGTGGCCGCCCCGAGCGGTCTTGTCCAAGCGTGAGGTAAACGAGAGCCATGAGGAAGATCGCACTTGCCACCGTTGGAACCCTCGTCCTGGCAGCCGGAGCGCTCCTGGGCGCCACGTCGTCCCGGGCCGGGGATTACGGCTACGACGTCGACGACGGGCCGGCGACGGTGGTGACGCGCCGCACCGTCGTGGAGAGACGCGTCGTTGCCCCTCCCCGCCGCGTGGTGCGTGAGGTGGTGGTCGAGCGCCCCGTAGTTCGCCCGCGTACCGTCGTCCGAGAGGTGGTGGTGGAGCGTGCCCCGGCCTATCGTCCCCACCCCAGGTTCCGCGAGGTTCGCGAGGTCGTGGTCGAACGCGACGGCTTCGGCGGACCGCGCAGGTTCGGGCCGCGGGCCGTCGGCTACGGGCCGGATTTCGATCTCTACGATTGAGATCGGCGCCGCGGCGGCGGCCGTCCATCGGCCGCCGCCTGCGAGGAAACCGGGTACCGCGCCGACAACCTGTTCCGCAGAGAGGCGATCCCGCAGGCCGGCGAAGCCCGATGGAATTCGGCGGGCCTCGGTCACCCGGCGTCAGCGTCCAGAGTGAGAGAAAGATGCCACGTTACTTTTTCAATGCGCGTATCGAGGGCGACGTCATCCGGGACCAGGGCGGCACCGATTTGCGCGACACCGACGAGGCCTGGAGAATTGCATGGGGCACGGCCGACGCGATGCTCCAGGACCCGGATGCCCAGATGCGCCTTTTGGCGGCCTCACTGGTCGTCACGGACGAAACGGGCGAGGTGGTGCTGGAATTCCCCTTCGCGGAGGCCCTCACGCCGCTACCGCAAGCAGCCGATCCCCTGGCCTAGGCCCGCTCCGGCGGCGTCGGTCGGTAGACGACTTGTCTGGGATGGAGCGGGCGATCGGGATCGAACCGACGACATTCAGCTTGGGAAGCTGACGTTCTACCACTGAACTACGCCCGCATAGGAACACGTATTGGACGGCGCGGACGGGCCCCGTCAATGCCTTTCTCGGCCGATGGTCGCTCAGTGCGGCGGGCTCGCTGCCACGGGCCCCAGTAACCGTTGCTCCATGGTCGTTCCGCGGGTCTCTGAGATACTGATCCCGTCTGGCCCCCCTCGTGCGCCGGTACCTTGCTCTCGGGATATCGGGCCTGCCCGGTGCATCGCGAGGGGCGACCGTCAGACTTATTGCACACCGAGAATGAGCGGGCTCGGCGTGCCGACGCCGGCGGAACTCGTGAAGGCTGTCGGCCCAGGAGTCGTCTCGCGACGAGCGGGTTCTGCCCGGCTCCCGGCAATATTCGATCTCGCGCTGATGCAGCCGCTCAGCGAGGCACCAGCCAAGCACACGATCATCAGAGTTCGCAGCATCGTCGGCCTCGTCGGCAGTCCGACAACCCTAAGGCGGTTATGGTTAAGGATCCGTGTAGGGTTCGTTCAGCGCATTCCTGCGCTGAAACGCGTGATGACTGCTGCAGAATGCCCGGCGCGCCGATGAGGCGGCCGGGCCGAGAGGAAGATGAAATATCGGGCTAGCCGACGGAGCCGGCGCCGAAGGTGCCGTCGCCGAATTCGGCGCGGCCCTCGTAGATCCCGAAGCGCAGGTAGTGCTGCATGGGATCGACACCGCTGGCACGGACGTCGGCATAGGCAGCCAGGTAGGCCGTCGTGTCGAAATCCGCTGACGGATCCCGCCCCTCGCGGAAGCCGGACTGTGTGTAATGCGTCAGCGGGTTCAAGCCGGCCGCGCGAACGTCGGCATAGGCGTCGAGGTAGCCGTCCGTGTCGAACACCGCGTTCGGGTCGCGGCCCTCGCGGAAGCCGAACTGATTGAAGTGGTTGCGGGCGAAACCGAAGCTGTCGCCACCCGCGCTGATCGCGGCACGCGCCACGTCGGTGTTGGCGAGCAGGTAGAACTCGGCGTCGAAGCCGCCTGCGGCTCCGATGTCGGCGGAACGCCCGATAGCCTCGTTGATGGGACGGCCTTCCGACTCGCCGAACTGGAGATAGTGAGCGAGCGGGTTCAGACCGGCCGCGCGCACGTCCGGGTTGGCGGCGTAGTAGAATTCGTTGTCGAAGTTCGCACCCGGGTCGCGACCCTCGCGAAAACCATCCGTGCTGTAGTGGGTCAGCGGGTTCAAGTTGGCCGCCCGAACGTCC
>JAESGP010000260.1_pt1 | contig 11627 bp, 13 predicted proteins | sample 9269741 | NCBI WGS metagenome assembly JAESGP01 (sample SAMN15720684, study PRJNA650882) | algae metagenome | isolation source: Desmonostoc vinosum HA7617-LM4 and co-occurring heterotrophs from cave wall | place: USA: Waikapalae cave, Hawaii | collected 2011-05-27
TTCTGCTGGTCGGGGTCGTGCCGTCAACTTTATTACTACCCGCAATTTATCTACTTCTGCTGTAAACAACCCCATCAATTTTGCATTCTAGTGGACTGTTTGAGCTAATTTGGTGCATTAGATTTAATAGGCGTAGGTTGGGTTGAGGAACGTAAACGCTCTCCGGGCAGTTTCCCGCAGGGTAAACCAACATGGATATTGGTGTTAGGTTGAACGCAGTGAAACCCAACCTACAATTCTTTTGCATCACTTTTTAATCAGATTATATATATAAATATCAAATATTATTAGATTTTTAGGACATAATTTAAGACTTATTTTAATGTTTTATATCAAGTTCGGGTAATTACTTATTATTAAAAAGCCATAAGAGCGCAAATGGCTTCTTTGATTGAAGCGTTTTCAGGAGAGTATGGTCGAATCGCGTCGCAAATTATTGCAGAGGGGCAGGCTGATCCACAAGCTCTAGCCAGTTACCGTGATCGCTTTATTTATCTCGCCGTGCTGCGGTTAAAACTATTATTGTGCAGGGCATTGAGAGTGGCGAGTTTGATCCGAGTCTTGATCTAGAAATCGCGATCGACATTCTTTACGGGCCTATTTATTTTCGGCTTTTGATGGGACACTTGCCCCTTGATCAGCAGTTTGTAGAGCAATTACCTCAATGGGCACTGAGAGCCATCAAGCTTTTTCATGAAAAATACATATAAATACTCTCTTGCTGAAGTTCGCACAAATTTCATTTAGTCTGCAAACCCACAACAGATAGCAATGATTCGGTTAATGCTTAGAAGACTAGCTTATATCATGTCCGTTTAAAGACTTATGATTGGGCTGACGCGGAGATAGGGAGACGCGGGGACGCGGAGAAATTTTTATGATAAGTGATTATCCGAACTTGATATTAATCGTATTTTATCTCCGATAAAAGATAAAAAAGGGTAATTCCAGAATTTCTAGAATTACCCCCATTGAAATTTGGAATTTAAACCAAAATTCAGTTATACAAACGCTGCGGTTTTTACGTCGTTATTTGCTAGAATTTCTTGCAATTCTTCGGCGTCTACCGTTTCTTTATCAACAAGCATCTGTGCTAGCTGATCGAGAATATGACGGTTACTTATCAACACATCTTTAGCGCGTTGGTAGGCTATATCTACAAGTTTGCGAACTTCTTCATCAATCGCAGCTGCGGTTTCTTCTGAGAAATCGCGCTCTGACATGATATCGCGACCCAGGAACATGTTGCCTTGTTGACGACCGAGGGCGACGGGGCCGAGTTTATCACTCATGCCAAATCTGGTAATCATCTGGCGGGCAACTCGCGCTACTTGTTGCAGGTCATTGGAAGCACCGGTAGTAACTTCTTCTTCACCAAATATGAGTTCTTCGGCGAGGCGACCACCCAAAGCTACGGCCATCTGATTCTCTAAATAGGCACGGCTGTACAAACCAGTGTCCATACGGTCTTCGCTGGGGGTAAACCAAGTTAAACCACCTGCACGTCCACGGGGGATGATGCTGATTTTTTGTACAGGGTCGTAGTCGGGCATTAAAGCACCAACTAAGGCGTGACCAGCTTCGTGATAGGCTACCAAGGTTTTGCGCTTTTCGCTCATTACCCTGTCTTTCTTCTCTGGGCCGGCTAATACGCGGTCAATAGCATCATTGATTTCATCCATTGAAATTTCAGTCAAATTCCGGCGTGCAGCCAGAATTGCGGCTTCATTCAACAGGTTGGATAAATCAGCACCTGTAAAACCAGGGGTACGACGGGCGATTTTATCCAAATCAACATCTTTCGCCAAGGTCTTACCACGGGCATGTACCTTGAGGATTTCGCTACGCCCTGAATAGTCGGGACGGTCTACAACAACTTGACGGTCGAAGCGACCAGGACGCAACAATGCAGCATCTAAGACATCGGGACGGTTAGTGGCAGCAATGATGATAATACCAGTATTGCCTTCAAAACCATCCATTTCTGTGAGCAACTGGTTGAGGGTTTGTTCGCGTTCGTCGTTCCCACCACCTAAACCTGCACCCCGTTGACGGCCAACCGCGTCAATTTCATCGATGAATACTATACAGGGAGCATTGGATTTAGCTTGTTCAAACAAATCGCGGACGCGGGATGCACCCACACCAACGAACATTTCCACAAATTCGGAACCAGAAATGGAGAAGAAAGGTACACCTGCTTCACCGGCTACAGCACGAGCCAACAGGGTTTTACCTGTACCAGGAGGGCCAACTAGCAGTACACCTTTAGGAATTTTTGCACCAACTGCGGTAAAGCGATCGGCGTTTTTGAGAAAGTCTACGACTTCGTTTAGTTCTAACTTGGCTTGGTCAATACCTGCAACATCGCCAAATGTTACTTGAGTTTGCGGCTCCATTTGAACTCTGGCTTTAGATTTACCAAAGTTCATAGCTTGGCTACCTGGGCCGTTTTGAGCGCGGCGTAGCAAGAAAAATAAGCCAACCAAAAGCAATACTGGGAAAAATAAGCTGCTTAGTGCCTTAAACCAGAATCCTTCATCTGTTTGTGGCAAAACAGAAATATCAACACTTTTTGTGGTCAGAAGATTTATTAGTCCTGGATCGTTAACCAAAGTCACCAACTTTTTGTTGGGGTCATATTTGGGTGTTACCAGTGCTGTAGAGCGGTCTGCACTAAGACTAACCTTTTCGACTCTGCCTTTCTCAACTTCTTGTAGAAACTGGCTGTAGCGCCATGTTTCTCTACTTTGGGGTTGTTTGTCAAAAAATGCTGTTCCTAGTGCAATCACAACTATAAAAAGCAGCGCATACAGCCCCGCATTTCTCCATCTTTTATTCACCGAGGTTTATCCTCCTGTCTTTTTTTGCTTTAACTTTCTAGCGGGCGTTTTGCGCCATCGCGTAGCGTCTTTGAAAAAGAGGGCATTATGAAAATTATGTTAACTTATCTTAAGGTATAACAGAACGGCGCGGCTGTCATGTTAAGAATAGTGCCCTGATTTGCTGAAAATTAGGATGGTAGGGATTATATTGTAGCGAGCCTGTGGGCTGCTTGACGGTATGGATGGGGATAATTTCTACCACACTATTAGTGTAGGCGATCGCTTCTAAACTGTTGACTAACCCTATTGTCCAAGGTTCTTCTTGTACTGATTGTTGCTTGAGTTGCAGCCAGTTGATGATTTGCGATCGCGCGATTCCTGGTAAAATTCCCTCAAGCAATGGCGGTGTCCACCAACTACCATCACGCCATCCCCAAAGATTACCTGTACTTGTTTCTAGCCAATTTCCGGCATTATTCACTAAAATCGCTTCTTGAGCATCTAAGTTGTGGGCGCTATTTTTTGCCAGCCATGCACTTAAGTAGTTTCCGGTTTTATGAGTGGGGAGAGGGCGATACAATTCTGACTGGGCGATAGTGCAAGTCACGCCATGTCTTTGTTTCTGTGGCAAATCCTCTGGTAAGAACCTGCCAATTATCCATTCCCGGCCATCAGCAAAGAGCGTGATTCTGAGAACAGGAAAGTGTAGTGAGATCGTTTCTGCACCTTGACGTACTCGGTTCCAGTCCGGTTGTTGCCAATCAAAAAATTTTAGTGAAGAAAATAGGCGATCGCAATGTGCCGGCCAGTTGGTTAAACTACTATCGAGCGAGTTATTATAAACCCGCAGCGTTGTAAAAACAGTTGCACCATAAAGCAAGCCTGGATCGTTAATATTTAATTCCAGAGTTTGAGATTTAATTAGATGACCACTATACCAAAAAATGTCATTTGTCATTGATTAATAACTCAATCTTTAGGAGGAAATCTAATTGTTTGTGTGCCTTCAGGAGTTGAAATAACTTTTCCTCCTAATGCCTCAATAGCGCTAATTGCTCTTTGACGCGTTTGATCATCAACTTTATTACCTAAAACCATGGCCCAAGTGGCTATTTGTGCATATTTGCTATTAGGATTTTTGCTTAAAAATTCAGCGGTTTTCTGAGAAATATTCATGACAAACTTACTCTCATCATCTGAGTAGCCGCTAGCCCAGTTTGCTGCCATTGTGAAAGATTGCTGAGCTGCTTGAGCATTTCCTAAAAATAATAATTCGTCAATTCCTTTGTAACGCCATACATAATAAGACTTTTTCGGAACCAATGGAGATAGGGATTTTAAACCCTTCTCCATCAATCCTATAGCTCTTTCGGGCATGGCAGCATATAAAGAGGTGCTAGTAGAAAGGCTCAGATAAGCTGCTAAAAATCGCGGGTCTTGTTTGAGAATTACCTCAAAATATTCTGGACTTAGGCTGTAACCTGTTTTGTCACGAACTTCATCATCACCGAAGTATTGGAGAAAATTGAGATATGCCCAATCTGCAATTAAATTATTATAGCCAAAACTGGGCATAATTTTGAGAAAATTCAAACGCAGATTTTCTAACTTAATTTCTTTTTCTAGAGTTGCTAAAGAGGTAGCTTGTTTACTACTGATGAGATTTTGCAGTCGGGGAAATTGCATAAAGCCGACTCCTAATATGCATAAACCGATTACAAAAGGTGTAGTAATAGCTTCACGAGATAAAAATAACATTTTTTATATTCCTAGCCAGCGATTATTGCATATAATATTACCTTTATAAAATTTAAGGTCAAGACTAATGAACTGTTCCATGAAAGGGAACAGGGTCAGGAGCCACCCACTCCTGGCTCTTATGGGTAGGTTTTTTAGATTTCGCGTTTTGGTTGACGCAAAGACGCGCTTACACGGTGAGACAGCGAGTAAAGGAGGGTTTCCCTCCGCAGGCGACTGCGTTAGCGCAGCGTAAAGCCTGCGGCATAGCTTCGCTTAGAGCGAGCTTGCGAGCGTCACCCGAAGGGGGACGCAAAGAAAGATTTCGGAACGAAAAAATAGGTTTTTTCAGACTGAATATGAAAAACCTACCCTTGAAATCCCACCCTTGTGGGTGGCTTAGTTTAATTGCGAATTGCGAATTGCGTTAGCGCAGCGTTAGCGAGTCCGCGATAGCGTTAGCGAAGCGGTAGCGAGGTACGAGCGTCAGCGTTAGCGACACAGGAGCGTCGCGTCATTGCGAATTGGTTTCATCTCTGTTCCCTGTTCCTTACTACATATTGTCAATTTTGGCTTACTTGATCGCTAGCAATCACTTCCCAGCGAAGTAACCTCGGTAATTGAGACACATCGAGTGCATAGTTGACAATCCATACTACCAACTCCAAAATCAACAAATATCGTATCCACAGCAAATCAGTGTCAGAACCTATGATTGTCAAACCCTCATACAACTGCCAGAAGCGATAAGGTAAGTATAGGTAAGGAACCATTACCCAAATTACATTTTGCAAATTTCTGAGTGTTACTATCTCCGAGAGAATTTGCAATCCTAGCATAATAAAGTACCAACCAAGCACAGTTAGTACCTGGCGATCGCCCCAGAATACACCCCAAAGCAGCATCACTACCAATGGTAGCAGCCCTCCTAGTATTTGTACTGTTAAAAACCAGATTTTATACCAATCAGGCAATGGTAGAGGCAAAGTAAAAGGTTTTGTATTTTTCCATCCCCAATTCACAACCGCAAGAAACGACGTGGCAACTACGAAAAAGAGGAGGTTTTCTAATAAAAGGTAGAGATTGATGTTGGAGAAAATCATGGGTCAATCATCATAATTTTAAGCAGAAAAGTTTTGAGGGGCGATCGCCTGACCAATACGCGTAAAGCTGACCAAACCGAAAGCGTAGTTTTTTAGATATTGAAGTAAGGGTGCAAAATGTCAAGATATTTGAAAGTATTAAGACTATTTTGGAGTACTGCGATCGCCGCAGAATTGGAATATCGGATCAATTTCCTCATAGCTATCCTCAGCAGCTTAGGTAATCTTGCAGGCAGTCTGTTTGGACTATCCTTGTTTTATCGTACAGGCTACACTTTCGATGGCTGGTCATGGCAAGCTGCTTTAATTGTTTTGGGAATATTTACCTTGCTGCAAGGCTTTTGTGCCACTTTTTTAGCCCCAAACCTGAATCGCATTGTTCGCCATGTGCAAGAGGGCACGCTTGATTTTGTACTATTAAAACCTATCCGCAGTCAGTTTTGGCTTTCTACCCATACTTTTTCACCTTGGGGACTGCCAGATATAGTCTTTGGTGGTTTCATCCTCGCCTATGCAGGTACACGCCTCAATCTCACAATCGATGACTATTTATTGAGTATTGTCCCTTTATTTTTTGGCTTGGTAATTCTTTACAGCCTCTGGTTTATGCTCGGTGCAACTAGTATCTGGTTCGTAAAAATATACAATGTTACCGAAGTATTACAAGGTTTACTTGAAGCTGGGCGATATCCCATGGCAGCATATCCAACTGCTTACCGTTTTTTCTTCACCTTTATAGTACCAGTAGCCTTTTTAACGACAGTGCCAGCTGAAGTCATGTTAGGCCGGAGTCAAACTGCATGGTTGATAGGTGCAGCAGCGTTGGCATTAGTCCTATTTTTGCTTTCTAGTTGGTTTTGGCGGTTTGCATTAAGATTTTATACTAGTGCTTCGAGTTAGAGAGGCGATCGCTCCTATTTTTATACTCTGTTTATTTTTACCTTCATAGATTCAAGCATTAATAAGCATAAGGCTAATTCATTGAGCATGGTTTGATTATCAAGCAAATTTTTTATCATCAAAACTTCTCAAAAAAGCTCAAATATTCCCATAAATTAAGTATAGATTTTTATAAAATTACATGTTATGTATGAATATCATTATTTTTCTTTACCGTAATTTTACTGAAACATAATAATAATATCATTCAAATAACTATATATTTAAATACATATTAGAAAAAAGCACTAACAACATCGGTAGTGGTTACTCTTCGCGCTAGCTTCTTCCTTTGAGAAGACCGCGCTGCCTCAAGTGTTTCCCATAATTTCAGAGTTTTAGTTCGGCTGAGTGATCCTTGTGTTTTTGTAGCTAAGCCAACATACGATTTGAACTTATAAGTATGAAAATCAGACGCCGGAGGTTTGGTCAGATAGCGATCGCCAGTGCCGCTATTGCAGTATTTACAGATCCAGTCAAAAAAGTTGCTGCACAGTCGCAGAGTACGATTTATGGGGTACGCTTTGCCACTAGTAGCAATAATCGAAATCCCATGAATGCAAGTGTCACTAATAATAATGAGCTGATTAGTCATCGCATGGGAAGGGTATTGAAACCTTCAGAAACAGCTAATATTGACAATACTTCTCCGCAAATATCAGTAATATCTTTTAACTTCTACACTGGTCAACAATTATCTCACTCTGAGATCTCTGCTAATCAGGTTGAAAATCTTAATGCACGTACTGAAGTTGCGTCCAAAGCGGTGTTTTGTGAATCTACTGAACGGTTAACTAGTTTCACTGCTCTATCCCGTAATAGATTTGTGATCACTTCCGTAGTGCATCTGCAACAAGGTAATTTCACTCGCCTTTTATTTATTCGGGGTGGACAATCTTCTCGATTTCAAAAAGCCCTAAAAGTTTGGGGATTTAAAAACAAAAATAGTACTTTAGAAAGTCTGATGAACACTCAAAACGACCAGTTAATCAGTCTAATCAGTCAACAAGGAGGTGTTTTCCCATTTGAGTTAGCAACCATTGACTCCAGAACAGGCAAAGTAGATTATGACGCCTTGACTCTCCCAGATTTGCAACCAAACCGCAGTTATCGTCATCTCACTCTATCCCCAATAGATGGAAAAATTTATGCTACTACCATGGGTGCAGAAGGTGGTGTTTTTTTAGTGCAGTTTGATATGCAAAATAAATCAATCATCACTGGCAAACCATTGCTGTTAAAGTTATCAGAATTGAGTTACAACAAACAGCATCTAGAAAATGATTTACTGAGTCTAGCTGTTTCTCCATTAGGTCAACTGTATGCGCTTGCTGCTCCTAATAATGAACCAACTAATTCATTATTCAGCATAGACGAGAAAACCGGGAAAATGACGCTAATAAGACCATTCGCAGTTGATAAGATTGCTTTTGCTGTGTAAAAGGGATTGGGGATTAGGGATTTCTCCCTCATCCTCCCCTTCAAGGGCAGGGTTTTTACATTCCAGAGCGATCGCACAACAAGACTGCTTACTCTATAACTCAGCAAACCTTAAGATTGTGAATGAAGGCGTTAGTGGTTGGTTAAGCTGTTCCACATATAACTTGCATAATTAGGGCGGGCGGGCAAGATGCCCACCCCACAAGAGTTTTATTTAATTTGATTATGTAATTTAGATGTTTTTTAGCTTATTAATTGCACTATCGTAGGCGATCATAATGAATAATTGATAGTAATAAAGAGACAATTATAATTAATCCAAAGAAGATTAAAATTTTAGTGGGGCAGAATGAATTATGACTGCTTTAACTTTACAATTACCTCCTAATCTGAAATTGACGGATGAAGAATTTGAACAAATTGTTGCTGTAAATAAAGACTTGCGATTAGAATTAACTGCTGAGGGGAAATTGGTAATCATGGCACCCACTGGAGGAGAAACGGGGAATCGTAATTTTGATTTACTAGGTCAACTATGGTTTTGGAATAGTCAAAATAATTTAGGAAAAGCTTTTGATTCTTCCACTGGTTTTAAACTCCCCAATGGTGCCACTCGTTCTCCCGATGCTTCTTGGGTAAAAATGGAACGGTGGGATGCCTTAACACCACAACAAAGAAAAAAATATCTCCCCTTGTGTCCAGATTTTGCAGTGGAATTAGTTTCAGAAACTGATGATGTAGAAGATACTCAAGTCAAGATGCAGGAATACTTAGCAAACGGTTTACTACTTGGTTGGTTAATTAATCCTAAAGATAAAGTTGTAGTAATTTATCGTTCTAATCAAGCGCCAGAGGTTTTACAATCTCCTATAAGTCTATCCGGTGAAGATGTTCTGCCTGGTTTTATTTTAAATTTACAGCCAATTTTTGGATAGCGATCGCCCACCCCAACTATCTCCACTGCCAAGATTTCCGGTAAAATCAAGTTCTGAGAACTGTGCATAGGGAGATACAGGGTTGCCTACACTTGGTGTGAACATAGACCATATCGCCACCATCCGACAAGCACGGCGGACAGTGGAACCAGACCCCGTAGCGGCAGCGGTACTGGCAGAACTAGCAGGTGCAGATGGCATTACCGTGCATCTGCGAGAAGATAGAAGACATATCCAAGACCGAGATGTGCGCCTGTTGCGGCAAACAGTGCGAACTCATCTTAATCTAGAAATGGCCGCTACAGATGAAATGCTCGCGATCGCTCTCGACATCAAACCCGATTATGTCACTCTAGTACCAGAAAAACGCGAAGAAGTGACCACAGAAGGCGGTTTAGATATCGTTGGGCAAATTGCTAGAATAGGAGAGATTGTTGATAAATTGCAAAGCGCTGGCATTCCAGTTAGTTTATTTATCGACGCTGAATCAGCACAAATAGAAGCATCTGTCAAGATTAAAGCTAAATTTATTGAATTGCACACAGGGCAATACGCCCAGCCCAAAGATGAAACACATCGCCAGCAAGAATTAGCAGTGTTAGCCAAAGGGTGCGAGCAAGCAATTCAAGCGGGATTGCGAGTTAACGCCGGTCACGGTCTCACTTACTGGAACGTCTACCCAGTAGCGGCACTTCCAGGCATGGAAGAACTGAATATTGGTCATACCATCATCAGCCGGGCCGCATTAGTAGGCATAGAAAGAGCAGTCCGCGAGATGAAGCAAGCTATTAGGGGGAATGGGGAATAGGGAATGGGGAACTCGGGGCCCCCGCTCCCGGAGGAAGTGGGGATTAGGGGGAATGGGTAAAAAAACTGTAACCTGTAGCCTGATAACTGTCCAAAGAGGGTTTGTCACTGCGAAATCTGGCAATTTACAAATGGTCAGCAAAGAATTTTATGAGTGCAACACAGAACAACCTACCGCTTTGGGTACAGGATCGAGATGAAGTGATTGCAGCAAGTACTACTGATACACAGTGGCGCTATCAAACACCGCCAGATTACTCTCGTTCCAAGGAGAATCTTGCTCAAGAGAGTATACATAATCATCTTGAAGGTACATTAGAAGCGATCGTGCAAAACTTGGTGCGAACCTTTGAGATGGAGGTATCATTCAAAACTGACCCAAAACAATGGCTATCTATTGTCAATGACAAATTTCGTGTGAGTACCAACGGTGGGGTAGAGTATACAGCAGCAGATTTAGCAGCACAAGGTACTTATAATTTATTCATGGCTGATTCCGAACATTACAAAGCTTTAACAGAAAGTTTTGAATCATCAGCAAAAATCTTCCATACAACTTTCACCAAAGGATTTCCTTGGGAGGTGTTGGAAGTGTTCTCTGGGCCACCAAATGTCACATTTAAATGGCGACACTGGGGGCATTTTGACGGCGCGTACAAAGACTATGCAGCAACCAAGGAGATAGTAGAAATTATTGGTATGAGTGTAGCCCGCGTCACAGAAGACCTGAAGATTATTTCCCTAGAACACTATTTTGACAATACACTGTTCTTAGAAAAGCTGACAGCAAGTGGCAAACAAACAGATACTGAAAACCAAGGCAGTGCTTGTCCCTTCAGTTCTTGGTTCAAGAAGTTTCGTCAAAGTTAACTTGTAGAGGCATCATTGCGTAACACCATACCCTGAGACTATTTACGATCAACCAAAGGATGAAAATGCAAACATACTATTACGTTTTGGCAAGTCAACGCTTTATCCTCGAAGAAGAACCCATAGGGGAAGTGATCAAAGAGCGTACCCGTCACTACCACGAACAAGAAAAAGAGATTGATTTTTGGTTGGTTCAGCAACCAGCTTTCTTAGAAGCACCCGAAATGGCACAGATGAAAGCGAAATGTCCGCAACCAGCGGTAGCAATTATTTCCACTAATCCTCAATTTATTACTTGGCTAAAACTGCGCTTAGAGTACGTTATTACAGGAGAATTTCAGGCTCCTTCTGCAACAATTCCCGATGCTTTGGCATCATTGGCTACTGTGTCTTAATGGGGAGTGGGGATTGGGGACTGGGAAATTTCCCCCTCATCTCCCTCATACCAATTCATATCATGTCCGTTTAAAGACTTATGATTTGGCTGACGCGGAGATAGGGAGACGCGGTGAGACAGCGAGTAAAGGAGGGTTTCCTTCCGCAGGCGACTGCGTTAGCGCAGCGTTAGCGAGCTTGCGAGCGTCACCCGAAGGGGGACAAGGGAGAAATTTTTATGATAAGTGATTAGCCGGACATGATATCACGAAAATCCTGATACAAATACAGACGGTGTAGACACGCGCTTTTGAAGCGTCTCTACAAGATTTATGTGTATCGCCATTAATGTGAAATGGTATCATCCCCAATTTCCTCTAGCACGAACAAAAGATATTTCTTTGACATACCTCCTCGCCCTAAAAGTGCGAGGATTCCCAAGAATCACTTCTTGAGTTTTCTGCTTCGACCCGTGCCAGCTAGACTGACGTTACCGTTAGTAAGAGCCGCATCCAGTTCACAGACAGTTTGTTTTACTTCCAGGTTATGCCCTAACCCAGAACTGGAAATTAATTCCAACCCGCGATTTCTAATTA
>JAESGP010000261.1_pt1 | contig 11602 bp, 7 predicted proteins | sample 9269741 | NCBI WGS metagenome assembly JAESGP01 (sample SAMN15720684, study PRJNA650882) | algae metagenome | isolation source: Desmonostoc vinosum HA7617-LM4 and co-occurring heterotrophs from cave wall | place: USA: Waikapalae cave, Hawaii | collected 2011-05-27
GGCCGCGGTGCCCTCGAGCGTCCAGTCCGAGCCCGCCTGAAAGGTGACGGTCCGGAAGCCGGAGGCGCCGGAGAGCCGCGCCGGGGCGGTCCCCGATAGGACGAGGGCGTCGTTCCCGTCGCCGACGAGCCGTCCGTCGATGGCGGCGCCGGCTTCGACGGCAACCGTGTCGGCGCCGCTTCCGTCGACGCGCACGTCGCCGTCGAGCGTCGCGCCGGAGCGGATCGTGATGGAATCGGCGGTGGCGTCGTCCGCCCGGATGTCGCCGACGAGCGTCGCGCCGCCGTTCAGCGTGATGGTCGCCTGGCCCGTGCTGCGGGCGTCGATGTCGCCGGTGAGGGTCGCGCCGGTGCCGACGGCGAAGCTCGCGGCGGCCGTGCCGAACGCGACGGCCGTTCCGGCCGCCGGCAGGATGTCGCCCGCGCTCGTCAGCGTCACGGCACCCTGATAGGCGCCGCTCCCCGGCGTCACGGTCCCGACGATCGTCGTGGAGATGGCGCCGACCGCGTTCGACAGGCCCGAGACCGAGGTCGCGCCGCCCGTCCGCGTGACGAGGAGGTTCGCGCCGAGGTCGTCGATCCGGAGCGTGTGGCTGCCCGTGCCGTCGCTGAGCACGAGCCCGGAGCCGGCGACGTAGCCGTAGGATGTCGCCGCGACGTCGTCGAGTCGGATCGTGTCGCCGATCGTGAGGCCGCTGATCGCCTGGCCGCCCGCAAGCCCCGCGGCGTTGCCCGCGATCGTCCAGTTCGAATTCGGATCGAAGGCGATCGCGTCGAAGTCGCGGACCTGCGTCCCGATTCCGGTCAGCGTCCCCGAGCCCGAGCCTGAGAGCCGCAAGGTGCCGTTCGCTGTGGCGTCGGCCACGACGGCGCCGTTGAAGACGGCGCCCGGCTGCACGATGAGCACCCCGTCGCCGGTGAACCGGACGGCGTCGCCGCTCGCGGGCGTGATGCTGCCGGTGCCCGTGACCGTGAGCGTGTTGGCGAAGGCGCCCGCGCCCGGCGTGACGGTCGTGGTGTAGGCGGTGTCGATCACCGCCACGTAGGAGCCGGGCGTCGTGTAATTGCCGACCGTGAGGTTCGTGCCGCCGGTTCCGTCGCCGGCCAGGGTGAAGACCGCCTGGCGGTAATTGATGGTCGGGTCGAGCTGCAGCGCCAGAACGGTGCCGCCGGACGTGACCGTCAACCGGCTGGTGAAGCTGTCGTAGCTGGCGGTGGCCGAGCCGGAATAGGCGAGATCCGAGATGGCGATCGTGTCGCCGGTGACGAAGCCGCGGATCGTCCCGGTCGGCGCGTAAGCCTGCGCGAATTGCAGCGTCGCGTCCCCGCTCGTCCCGAAGGCGAAGCTCGCGGTGCCGATCGCGCCGGCCGCCGAGAGCCGGAGCGTGCCCTCGTTCACGGTGAGAGAGCCCGTTCCCGCGGCGCTGGCAGCAGCGAGGACCAGCGTTCCGCCGTCGAGGGTCAGCCCGCCGGAGAAGGCGTTGCCGGCCTGGAACACGACCGTGCCGGCGCCATCGACGACGATCGCACCGCGGCCGCCCTGGCCGCCCTGGTCGGCGATCGCGCCCGTGATGGTCAGCGTCTCGCCAGAGCCGGGCGCGAAGGTCTGAGTGCCGCTGCCCTGGAGGAAGATCGCGTCGCCCAGCGCCTGGCCCCTCCCGCCGGCCGCGTAGCCGAAGCTGTAATTGGCGCCGCCGCCCACGCCGCCGGCGACCGTGCCCGCGCCGAGGGACCCGCCCCTCACGGTCAGCCGGCCGCCTTCCTGCACGAAGATGTCGCCGCCCGCGCCGAGGCCGCCCCCGCCGCCACCGGACGCGCCCGCGCCGGCACCGCAGCCGCCCGCGCCGGGATTGAAGCTCACCCCGCCGCCACCGCCAAAGCCGCCGACACCGCCGGCGCCACTGGACAATGCGCCACCGCCGCCGCCGCCGAAACCGCCCGCGCCACCGCCGTAAAGACTACCGCCGCCGCCGCCGCCGAAGCCGCCCGCACCGCCGAGGCCGGTGCTTCCGTAGGGTCCGGTGCTCGTCGCCGTTCCGCCTAGGCCGCCGCCCCGCCGCCCGCGCCGGGCAGAAGGCCGGCCTCGGGGCCCGCGCCCGGGCCACCACCAACGGCGCCGGTGCCCAGCCCGCCGCCGCCGCCGCCGATCAGACCAGAATTGACGCCGCCGTTGCCGCCGTTGCCTCCAAGGCCGCCGCCGCCGCCCAGCCCCTCGACGGCTAGGTTGCTGCCGTAGTAGCCGGCGCCGCCGGCTCCACCGACCGCGCTGTTGCCCGAGAAGGCGACGTCGTCGAGGGTGACGTTGCCCGCCGCGGCCACGAACAACCCGCCGCCGAGGCCGCCGCCGCCGCCGCCCGAGTTGCCGCCATCGCCGCCCTTGGCGCGGGCGTTGCGGATCGTCAGGTCCTCGATCGTGACCGCGCCGGCATAGACGAAGAGGCCGCGATAGGTGTTCGCGCCGTCGAGCGCGTGATCCTCGCCGTCGATGGTGACGGTGACGCCGCTCGCGAGGCTGAGCGCGCGAAGGTCCGCGCTCTCGGTGATGTTGGCCGTGAACCGGATCGTGAAGGCGCCGGTGGCCGCCGCGTTGACGGTCGCGATGGCGTCGTTGAGCTCGGCGGCGGTGCCGACCGCGAGGATCGTGGCGCTCATGCCCAGCCCTCCAGGCTGCCGGTTCGCTCAAGCTCTGCGATCAGGGGGGCGAGGTCGTCGGCATAGGCGCGCCAACGGCCGAGGCCGCGGGCGTTGACAGGCTGGCGTACCTGCGCCCGGCTCACCGTGCGCACGCGGCCCTCGCCCTCGTGGAAGCGAGCGCAGTTGGGGTCGGGCGGCAGGTCGAGGAAGGCGAGGACGCGGGCGAGCGTACCGTCGAAATCCTCGACCCAGTCCGACAGGCGCAGCGTCAGGATCGGGTTCGGCAGGACGGCCTTCCAGTGGGCCATGAGCCTTTCGTGTTCGCCGATGTACCAGCCGAGATCGGCGAGGTCGTGGGCGTAAGGGTGCTCGCCGTGGAACCGGAAGGTGAAGATCGACAGGCCGACGTCGCGCGGGTCTCGGGTGCAGTGGATGATCCGCGCGCCCGGCAGCATCAGCCCGACGAGGCCGAGGTGGTTGAAATTGCCGGGCATCTTGTCGACGATTCTTTTCGCGCCTGGTGCCAACGCGCGCAGCTCGGCGAGATAGGCCGAGGCCATCGCGTCGAGGCTCTCGCCCCCGAGCGCCGTGCAGAGCGCAGCGATCCCGGAGGGCGCCGCGCCCTCTCCGACCTCCGCGAAGAGGCGCCCCAGGGCCACGCGCTCGCCGGCGCCGTGCGCGTCACGATGGGCGTCAAGGATCTGCTCGACGAGCGTGGTGCCAGAGCGCGGCATGCCGACGATGAAGACCGCCGCCGCATCGCGATTCGCGGCGACCGGTCCGTCGCGGAACCGGGCCGCGGGGAAGGCGGCGATCGTGGCGTCGACGAAGGCGCGGTGGGCGTCCCGCGAGAAGGGCTGGGTTCGGCGCAGCCGGTCGTGCCCTGCCTGCCATTGCGCGAAGGCGCGCTTCGTTTCGCCCTGTCCGGACCAGAACTTCGCGAGGTCGAAGCACGCCATGACGGCGTGCTCGGGCATCATCGCCCCGCCGACCGTCGCGAGGGACGCCTCCATCGCGAGCGCCTCGCGCCGCGCGCGGTCCGGGTCGCCCTCGGCCGCCGCCAGCAGGACGAGCCGCCACTGGACCAGCGGCGCCAGCGGAGCCGGGAGCGGGCCGCGCCCGGCCAGTCGCTGAAGGTCCTGCCGCGCCTCCGCCGGGCGGCCGAGCTGGAGGCAGGCGAGCGAGCGCTGCAGGCTCCAATGCCGGAAGGCGACGGCCTCGTCCGGCGGGGGGACGGCATCGAGCAGCGCCAGCGCCTCGGCCGCGCGCTCTTCCGACAGCAGGTCGGCGGCGAGGTTCAGGCGCGCCCCGATCTCGTGCGGCGCCCGCGCGAGCTGCTCGGACAGGAGCTGCTCCGCCGCCGCCGCGCCGCCGCTGATTCGCAGGAAGGCGCCGAGATTGGCCGTCGCCGCCGGATGGCCCGGCGCGAAGCCGAGAACCTGCAGCATCGCGGTCTTGGCATCCTCCACCGACCCCTGCCGGTAGCGCGCGACCCCGTAATTCACCCAGGCATCGGCCCAGAGCGGCGCGAGCTGGATCGCCGCCGCGAAGGCGCGCTCGGCCTCCGCATCCCGGCCGAGCGCGGACCAGGCCTGGCCGTAGACGTAATGGGCCTGAGGCCAATCGGGTGCGCGATGGCAGGCCTCGCTCGCCGCCACCAGCGCCCGGTCCGCCGCGCCTTCGAACAGGAGCGTGATCGCCTGGACGAGGTAGGTCTCCGCTTCCGCGGTGCCGCCCATCGCAGGCGCTTCGAAGCCGTCGGCTGATGCGCGGTGCAGCGCGCGCGTCGGGTCCGCAGCGCGATCGATCTCGTCGACTTCGCTCACCTTCCAACCCTCCGGAAATGCCGCGCCACACGGCTCGCAATCCCGTCGACGGCGGCCTCATCGGCGTCCGATCGCGAGAGGCTTCCCGAGTCAGACAGGGTCGCGAGCCTGGCTCGACCGTTTCTCACAATTGCCAAATCTGTGCAATACGAGGCGAAGCGCGCAGACGCGTTGCGCTGTTGAAGGGGCGCTCCCAGGGTTCTCCTTCATCGGCGCCACCGGGCGTTCGCTGGTTTCGAACCGCAGTCGCGAGGGTCAGCTCCGATGGAAATGGGCCGCTGGGCGGTGGACTTCGCAGGGGAGGAGGGGGAACCGGAGGTTGCGCCGAGTCTTTCGACATCCACGCGCGGTCTGGACGCGAGGTCGCGTGGTATTGCCCGCGTCAATTCGACGATTCGCCCATTGGCCGGGGGTTGGCGGACGGGGATGGGATCCTTGGGAATGCTCACCGGCGCGTCGGCGCCAACCGGGAGGCCGGACCGCACGGAATGATCACGCCGACCCACGACCTCATGCTGCGGGTTCGAGACGCCTTCATGGATCACGGCTACGACGCTCTGACCATGGTCGAGCTGGCGCAGGCCTGCGCCTTCACGCGCCGGGCGCTCTACCACTACTTCAACAGCAAGGAGGCGGCCTATCGCGCGGTCATCCGTCACTTCAACGCCGTGGCGGTGGCGAACGGTCTGGAAGCGGGCAGTGCGGTCCGGCGCCAGGGGGGTGGGGCGCTCGACATTCTCGCGGAGACGCTCGACGTCCGTTACGGCGACACCCGCCGCAACCTGAACACCTCCGCCCACATCGTCGAGCTGAATGCCGAGGCCTTCCGCCGCGGACGCGACATCATGATCGAGAGCGCCATCGCCTTCCACACGGAACTCGAGCGCCTGATCGGCGACCTTGTGACGGATGGCTTGATGACCTTGAGGCCGGGGCTTTCCGCGCAGACCCTGGCGCAACTGCTCACCGACGGCGCCCGCGGCGTGAACCAGAGCCTTCCGCCGATCGCCTCGGAGGACTACGCCCGACGATACCGCCAGATGGTCGAGGCGATCCTGTACGGCTCCGCCATCCCGCACGAGGCCGGCATAGGAGGGCAGGGCACCCGCGGGCAGGTCTCCTCGCCCGTCGATACGCAGCCTGCATCGCGTCGGGTCCGGCGCTGATCCCGAGCCGGCCGCGATCCTGGGGATAGAGGCCGAACCTTCCTTCCCAGCTTTTCGGCACCGTGGCAGGGAGCCGGGATCGGATTGGACGAGCGGCGATGTCCCTTGAAGGCAAGGTCGGGTGGAAGGAGCCCGCTGTCGCGCCGGCAGCTCCGAGCGCCGGCCCGCCGACCTCGATCGCCGAGCGCCTCGACCGATTGCCGTTGAGCGGCCTGCACGTCGCGATCGTGGTGGTCTGCACGCTCGGCCTCTTCGCCGACATCGCGGAAGTCGCCATCAGCAACGCGCTCGCCGCGATCTTCATGGCGCCGCCCCACCGCATGCCGCGCGGCGACCTCGCGCTGCTGCTGGCCTCCGTGTTCCTCGGCGGCGCCTTCGGAGCGCCGGTGTTCGGGGCGCTCGGCGACCGGTTCGGGCGCCGGCGCGCGATACAGGCGGCGCTGGCGCTGATGGCGCTGGGCTCACTCGCCGCGGCCGCGAGCCCCGACCTGACCTCGCTGACGGTAGCGCGATTCGTCTCCGGCTTCGCCATCGGCGGGTATCCTCCGCTCTGCGCGACCTACCTGTCCGATTGCCTGCCGCCGCGGCGGCGCGGCGCGCTGATGCTCGTGGTCACCGGAATCGGGTTCCTCGGCGCCCCGGCGCTCATCCTCCTGATCCGCTGGCTGACGCCGCTCGCGCCGCTGGGGATCGAGGGCTGGCGCTGGGCGATCGCCGCGGGCGGCATTCTCGCCGGCCTCGCGGCGCTGCTGTTCGTGCGCCTTCCGGAATCGCCCCGCTGGCTGGCGGCGGCCGGGCGCCGCGCGGACGCGGAGGACGCCTGTCGTCGCTTCGAGGCGGCGGCGGGCCTGCCCTCGCCGAGACCCTCGGGTTCCCTCGATGGATCCGAGGCCCCGCGCACCGGCTTTCGCGCGCTCGCCGCGGATGCCGGCCTCCTGCGCCGCACCGGATTGTTCCTGCTCCTGTTCTTCCTCGCGCCCTGGGCGACGATCGCCTTCCCGCTGCTCAGCGCGGCCGTGCTCATCCAGAAGGGGTTCCAGGTCGATCAATCCCTCGTCTTCGCCGCCCTGACCATGCTCGGGCCGTGCATCGGGAATCTCGGCACTGCCTTCGTCGTCGATCGGCTCGGCCGGCGCGCCTGCCTCGTGCTCTGCGCGGCGGCGATGGCGGCGATGGGCACGCTGTTCGCCGAGAGCGGCGTGCTCTGGGTCCTGATGATCGCGGGCATCGTCTTCAACACGGCCGCTGCGACCTATAACGGCGTGGTCACGCTCTATTGCTCGGAGCTGCTTCCGACGCCGCTTCGCGCCTCGGCCCTGACCTGCGCCTGGGCCGCCGGGCGGATCGCCGCCGCTCTCGCGCCGATCACGCTCCTGCCGCTGCTGGCCGGCTACGGCACCCACGCGATGTTCGCCGTGATCACGGGGGCGCTCATGGCGAGCGCCGCCCTCATCCTCGCGGGACCGCGCGGCTTATCGGGCAAGCCCGTGGCGTGAGGCAGGCTGTGGCCCAAGCGCCGCACCCCGTCGGAAACACAGGGGAGGCGCCCGCGGAAGCTTCGCCGTTTGCGAAAGGGTGTTGTTTAATCGCGCGATCTCGCGGGTGGGCCCGCGCCTCAGCGCTGATACGAAGCGGATGCACGACCCTCTGTTCCGGCTTGGCGGCGCCTGGTGCGGAATCGGGGCCCTGCTCGCGGCTTGCCTTAGCCCCTCGGCCGGCGTCGCCGAGCCCGGGCGGAGCGTCACTCTCGATGAGCTGTCGATCGCGGGCGAAGGGGGTTCGTCGACCCGGCTGATCGGCGCCCCGCCGCTGCCCTATGCGGGCGGGCAGGTGGCGAGCGGGCAGCGGCTCGGGCTTCTGGGCAACCGCTCCTTCATGGAGATCCCGTTCAGCGCGACGAGCTACACCGAGCGCTACATCCGCGACCAGCAGGCCCGCACGCTCTCGGAGGTTCTCGCCAGCGACCCCTCCGTGCGGGTGACGACGCCGCGCTTCGGCTTCAGTGACCAGATCAGCGTGCGCGGCTTCACCCTGAATGCCGGCGACGCCACCTTCGACGGGCTCGGCGGGATCATGCCGCCGCGGCGCCTGCCACTGGAGGGGATCGAGCGGGTCGAGCTGATCCGCGGCCCCGGCACGCTGCTCACCGGCAGCCCGGCGAGCATTAATATCGGCGGGACACTGAACTATGTGCCGAAGCGTGCCACGGACTTGGCCATCACCCGCGTCACGCCAGGCTTCATCGGCGACGGAAACCTCGGGACGGCCGTCGATCTCGGCCGGCGTTTCGGCGACGGCAACGCCCTCGGCCTCAGGATCAACGGCGCCTTCCGCGACGGCGCGACGCCGCTCGACGGCGAGACGGAGCGCGTCGGCAACGTCTCCGCCGGGTTCGACTACCGCGGGGAGGGGATGCGCGCCAGCCTCGACGGCGGCGCCTTCGCCTTCCGTCAGCAGAAGTACAGCCAGGTCATCCTCGGCCTGGCGCCCGGCGCGCTGGTACCGAGGCCGCCACCGGCCACCACGACCCTGTCGGCGCCCTGGCAGCGCGCGCCGATCGAGGGCGCCTACGGCATGGGCCGGGTCGAGTTCGACCTGTCCGACGCAACCACGCTGGGCCTCGGCTACGGGCGCTCCTACACCTCGGAACGCACCGTCCAGACCTTCCTGAGCAACCTGACGACACAAGGAAACGTGACCGCGACGCCGGCCACCTTCCCGTTCTGGAGCCGCAGCGAGGGCGCTGATGCGACCTTGCGCACGCACTTCGCGACGCGGTTCCTCACGCACGAACTGGCGCTGGCTGCCAACCGCGTGTTCGTGCAGCAATCCTTCGCCTACCGCTTCCCGCTCGGGCCGAACACGATCCAGAGCGTCTACCGGCCCTTCGTGATCCCTGAGCCCAGCGTCGCGGGTATCGATTTCTACCCGCGCAAGACGAGCCAATCCGCGCTCGGCAGCCTCGCCCTCGCGGACACGATCGCGACGCAGGACGGCCGCCTGCAGCTCACCATCGGCGGCCGGCGGCAATGGATCGAGACCCAGGCCTACGCGATCGAGACAGGCGCGCGCGCCGAGCGCTACGAGGGGGAGGGATGGGCGCCGGCCTACGGGCTTCTCTTTCGCCCGGTCGAGCCGCTCGCCTTCTACGCCAATTCGACGGAAGGCCTCGTGCTCGGGCCGACCGCGCCGCTGGGCACGCGCAATGCCGGCGAGATCCTGCCGCCGTCCCCCGCGCGGCAGGTCGAGGCCGGGGTGAAGCTCGATCTGAACGGCTTCGGCGCACAGGTCGCCCTGTTCAGCATCGAGCAGCAGGCCGCATTCACCGACCCGTCGACGAACCGGTTCGGCTTCATCGGGCGCCAGCGGAATGAGGGCGCGGAGTTCCTGCTGTTCGGCGAGGTGGCGCCGGGCTTCCGGCTCCTCGGCGGCGCGACCCTGATCGACGCGCGGCTGAGCGGCACGGTCGGCGGCCGCAGCGACGGGCGCACCCCACCGGGGGTCCCGGACCGTCAGCTCTCGCTCCAGGCGGAGTACGACCTGCCCTTCGCGCCGGGGCTGACATTGGTCGGGCGCATCCTGGACAACAGCCGCGTCTACTTCGACGTCGCCAACACGCAGGTCCTGGCGGGCTGGACCCGCTTCGACGTCGCCGTGCGCTACGCGACGCTCGTCGACGGACGCCCGGCCGTGTTCCGCCTCGGCATCGATAACCTCACCGACGTGAGCTACTGGCAGACGGCCGGACGCTCGCTGCTGTCGCTCGGCTCCCCGCGCACGATCCTCGTTTCGGCAAGCTTCGACCTCTGAGCGGGATCACCAAGGGAACGCGGACAGAATGCCGAGGTGGGACGGATGCCGTCCGCCTTACGTCCCGGGCTGCGGATTAGCGTCCTTGCCGCCTGATGCGGTTTCCGCTTGACCGCTTCGGGCGCGCGGCCATCTCCCGGATGCCCGTATCCCTGCGCTCGGGTCCGGACTGGTTGCGGGCCGGAAACGGTTCGATCACCGCCCGCTTCGGTGGAGGGACCTGGGTCGCGAATCGAAGGTCAGCAATATCCTGGTCCAGCTCGAACCCTAGGACGCGAACGATCTAGCTTGCCCGCCAAGGTTGATCGCCTAGATTGGGCTGGCCGGAGAATCGAGCGACAGAAACCTGGCTGCCTCGCCGCATGAGCCTGACGATTGCCCAGATCCTGGATCTCGCGCCCGACCCGGGGAGCCGCAAGGCCGGCCAGGATCAGGCCAAGCCCGCTAAGTGGAGCGGTCTCGGGCGGGACGGCACCGTGATCTGGGGCGAGATCAAGGGCAGCGGCGCTAACCCCTACCGCACCGTGGCAGATCTCGCGGGACCGGCTTCCAAATGCACCTGCCCGAGCCGGAAGTTTCCCTGCAAGCATGCGCTCGGCCTGATGCTGGCCGACGCCGCCGCGCCGATCGCTGCGGCGGCACCACCCGATTGGGTCGCGGCCTGGACGAAGGGGCGCGAGAGCCGCGCGACGGCAGCCGAAACCAAGGCGCGCGAGCCGCAGAAGCCCGTGGACGAGAAGGCCCAGGCCAAGCGTCGGCAGGCGCGCGAGGAGCGCGTCGCCTCCGCTCTCGACGAGCTCGAGCTCTGGCTGCGCGACCTTATGCGGCGCGGGCTCGGCGCGGCGCGGTCCGAACCCTATGCGTTCTGGGACCGGATCGCCGCCCGCCTCGTGGACGGGCAGGCGCCGGGTATGGCCCGGCGCGTCCGCGCGCTGCCGGGCCTGGCGGCGGCGACACCCGCGCTCGGCACGCCCCGGCGGGAGGAAGCGCTGGCGCTCGGGATCGGCCGGCTCGCGCTCCTGATTCAGGCATTCCGGCGCCTCGGCGCGCTCGCGCCCGAACAGGGAGCAGCGGTCCGGGCCGCGATCGGCTACCCCGTCACCGCCGAGGACATGGCGGCCCGGCCCGACCATGCCGACGATTGGGCGGTGCTCTCCCACACGGTCGAGGAGGAGGATCGGCTGACCGCCCGCTCGGTCTGGCTCGCCGGCCGGCGGACCGGGGCGCTGGCACAGGTGATCGATTACGGCGCGCCGGGCTCGCCCCTGCCGCCGGTTCCGGCGGTCGGCCAGGACTTTCGCGGGGCGCTCGCCTTCCAGCCCGTCGATCCGTCGCTGCGAGGCGTCTTGCGTGAGGGGAGGGCCGTCCCGTCGCCGGCCGGGCCGCTTCCGGGCGGGATCTCCGTCGCGCAGGCTCTCGAGGGCTTCGCCGGGATGCTCGCCCGCGCACCCTGGACGGAAGCCTGGCCGCTGCGCCTCGCGGATGTCCGTTTCGGGCACCTGCCGGGCGCCGCGGCGGAGGCACCTACCTTCGGAATTGGCGATGCGAGCGGGTGCCTCGCCCTGCGGGCCGACCCGCGCCTGCCGGCCCTCATCGCCGTGGCGGCGGGGGAGCCGGTAGACCTGTTCGGGACCTACGACGGCTTCGGTCTCTCGCCCCTGGCCCTCGTGGCGGAGGGGCACCTCTATGCGGTGCCGGCCCAGGACCCGCGCCCCGTGCTGATGCGAGCGGCCTGATGGCTGCAGGACTTGACGCCGCGCCCGCTTCGGCCTGGGAGAGCACGCTGGCTGCGGCCCTGATCGGGGCGGAGCGGGCCCCGCCGGCGCCCCCAGGAGGCCAGCTCGCCGAGTTCGATTCCGGTGGCGACGCCGGCGCGCGCCTGCTGTCGCGGCTCGCCGCGAACGGCGTTCACCACCTCGCCGGCGCAGGCCGGGCTGCCGAGGCGCTCGACCCTCTGCCGCCGCGCGGCGGGACCGGGCCCGAATGCCCGCCGGCCGCCGCGACGCGGCTCACCCTTCTCCTCGCCGCCGGCACCGGACAGCGGGCGCGGCTGGAGGAATGGTGCGATCTTGCCGCCGCCGCGGGCGTGCGCGCGCCCGCCTGGCTCCTGCCGGCCCTCGCCCCGTATCGTCGGGATTTCCGGTCGGTCGAGGCGATCGCGGGACCG
>JAESGP010000264.1_pt1 | contig 11502 bp, 11 predicted proteins | sample 9269741 | NCBI WGS metagenome assembly JAESGP01 (sample SAMN15720684, study PRJNA650882) | algae metagenome | isolation source: Desmonostoc vinosum HA7617-LM4 and co-occurring heterotrophs from cave wall | place: USA: Waikapalae cave, Hawaii | collected 2011-05-27
GGCCGCGATCTTCGTCGCCCTCTCCGCGCCGATGGCCTGCACCCTGACCCAATGCGCCGATTGGCTCAGCTTCGCCGTTCTGGCGGGGGCCTCGCTGGTCCGGGGGTTCGAACATCTCGACGTCAGGGTCGGCGAGCGCGACTACCGCTACTGGCCTCTGCTCGCCGCCTCGGCGATCTCCCATTTCGCCGGGCTCCTCGTGATGCTCGCCGTCGCGCTCGCGATGCATACGCACGTCGCCTTCCTCGCCTACATCGTCGTGCAATCGGTCATCTACGTCACGATCACGCACGTCGCAGCGCGCCTGCCCTACCGCCTGACCCTGCGCTCCGACCTCCGGAGCGGCGCCCTGGCCTTCAGCCTTCCCCTGCTTCTCAACGGCATCGGCCTGGCGGCCTATTCGCAGGGCGACAGGCTCCTGGTGGGGGCGGCGGTCGGCGTCGAGGCGCTGGGCCTCTACGCGGTGACGATCCTGATCGCGATCGTCCCGATCAGCGCGCTGACCAAGGTCGCGAGCTCCATCCACTTCGCCGGGCTGCACAATGCCGGTGCGGGGACGCATCGCTTCGCTGTCCGACGGCAACTCTACGCCCGCGCGATGCCGATCATCGCGGCTTCCTACGCCGTCGTCCTGAGCGCGACGCTCAAGGAGGTGATGCCCTTCGTCTTCGGGCCTCGCTTCGTGATCAGCGACCTCTCGGTCATCCTCGTCTCTCTCGTCGCTTTCCTGCGCGCGAGCCGCGCGGACCCGATGACGACGCTGCTGCTCTACGCGAAATCGACGAAGCGACTGGCTGCTTCGAGCCAGGCACCTGCGATCGGGCTGCTCGTGGCTGCCATCTTGCTTTACGTTAGGCCATCGATCGAGTCGGTCCTGAGCGGCGTCCTGGTCGGCGAAGTCGCGACGCTGACGGCGCTCCTGATCGCGAGCCGTCACGTGTTCGGACGAGCCCTCTTCGATTATCTCGCCACGGGAGCGCTCATGCTGCCATTCGTTCTCGCCGCCGTCTCCGCTCCAGCGTTCCTCGGTGCCCGCAGCGCCACCGGTTGGAACGCGGCGGTCGCGGTTCCCGTCCTGATCTCGATCGCCGTCGCGGCGTGGTTCGCCTTGGGCAGATTGTACCAAGAGGGGTATGGCCAGCCCGACCGGACCGTCGCCGCGTGAAGGCCGCCCGAGCCCCGTCGGGCGTGACGGTCACCGCCGGCGTGAGCCGCCGGCATGCTCGCGAACGCCGTGTCCCGGCGCTTCGCCCAACGCGGCAGGCTTCATGTCGCCACGACGGTTGAAAAGAATCGTCAAGCGGGTCCTGCCGGACGCGCTGGTCCACGCGATCGCCATGGCGCGCGCGAGAGAACCCCTTCTGCCGTTCATGATCGAACAGGCGGCCGGCGGGACCTTCATCGATGTCGGCGCGAATATCGGGGTCTACACGCACGCGATCCGCAAGGTCGCGCGAAGGGTCGTCGCCTTCGAGCCCGTTCCATCCCTCGCCGAGGCCCTGCGGCGGCGCTATCCCGACGTCGAAGTCCACGCCTGCGCCCTCAGCGCATCGAGCGGTCAGGCCATCCTGCACATCCCCAGTCGCGCGGACGAAATCGTCTTCCCGCGGGCGTCCCTGAACGCCGAGGCCAATCCCGGCTTCCACCAGGATACCGTCGCCGTCACGACACGCTCCCTCGACGACTTCCGGTTTCAGGACGTTCGCGCGATCAAGATCGACGTCGAGGGCCACGAGGAGGCGGTGCTGCGGGGCGCGGTGGAGACGATCCGCGCAACGCGCCCTGCACTCCTGGTCGAAATCGAGGAACGTCATCATCCCGGCCGATCGTCGGAGATCATGCGTTGGATCGAGGCGCTCGGCTACGCCGCGTTCTTTCACGATGGGCATCGCCTCGTCTCGGCGGCCTCCCATGATTTCGCCTCCTGGCAACAGGCCGACGGGGGAAGCGAAAGTGTCGGAGCCAAGCCGGACGAGTACGTGAACAACTTCCTGTTCCTGAAGGACGAATAGGCGGTCTTTCCAGCGGAGGGAACGATGGCAGGACACCTCTACATCGCATGGACCCGCTACCAGCGACGCCCCATCTCGATGCAGCAGGATTTCGGCTACGAGCTCGTGTTCATGCCGCCCGTCGCCCGCGGCCGCCTGGCCAAGGGCGCTCTGAGCTATCCGGTTCAGACGATACGGACGCTCTCGCTGGTGCTTCAGCGGCGACCGGACGTGCTCTGGATCCAGGCACCACCGAACGTGCTGATCCACGTGGCCTGGCTCGCGCGCTTGCTGCGCGGCGGGAGGCTGCGGTTGATCGCGGATCTACACAACGCCGCCCTCTCGCGCTTCTGGTTCGGCGTCCCGCTGACGCGGCGGCTCCTCAACTCCTTCGACGTGATCCTCGTCCATAACGAGGTGATCCGCTCGAACGCCCTGGGCAAGGGACTCGCCGGCGACCGGGTCACCGTCTTGGAGGATCGCACGCCGACCATCCGCGCCGCTGCGCGCGGCGTGGCACCGCGTCCCTACTTCGTCATGCCCTGCTCGTTCTCCCAGGATGAGCCCGTGCCGGCCGTGATCGAGGCCGCAGCGAGGCTACCCGACATCGGGTTCCGGATCACCGGGGATCGTCGGGTCGCGGAGCGGCGCGGCTATCTCCGCGACCTGCCGGGGAATGTCGAATTCACCGGCTTCCTCGAAGCGGCCGATTACGAGGCCCTGGTCAGCGGCTGCACGGCGATGCTGTGTCTGACCACGCGCGACGGCATTCAGCTGAGCGCGGCCGTCGAGGCGGTCGGAGCTGGAAAACCGATGGTCATCAGCGACACGCCGCTGTTGCGCTCCCTCTTCGGAGCCGGCCTGTTCACGGACAATACGCCCCGCAGCATCGCGGATGCCTGCCGCGCGGTTTCCGAAGACTACCTTCACTACGAGAACGCGACGCTCATGCTTCGCGACGACAACGAGCGTGAGCAGCGATGGCAGTTCCAGGCGGAAACCTTGAAGCTGCAGCTCTAGGCTCCGGCCTTCCATGGCCTTCGTTCGGCGGGAGGCCCCTCTGGCCGGCGGTATGAGGCCTGCCTCGATGCAGGTGTCACCGAAGCATGGTCGGTTAGGCAACGCTCGGCAGTGGCTCCTGAACCAGCCGGCGCGGCAGAGGTTGGCCTCGAATGAGGGACCCCGACCCTGCGCGCTGTGCAATGGGGTCCAATCGAAAGGCAAGCCGTCATGCATCTTTGGCCGAAGAGATTCCTCCTGACCTTGGGCTGCGGCCTCGTTCTGCTGAGTCCCTCGGCACCGGCATCGGCGCAGAGCACGGGCTACGTCACAGGCTTCCCCGGCCGGGATCCGGCCGGCGACGATGAGATTGGCTGGGGCCCGGCCTATCGCCCTGAGACGAGCTTCTCGCAGCCCGGCACCCCACCGACGCCGGGCGATTTCGCGGGTGCGGCCTACCGGGCGCGCACGGGCCGTGGACCCTACGACGCCGTGCAGGACACGCGGGGCGGCGCCCGTGGGGTCGGTTTTGCGCCCGACATGGAGGCGGAAACCGCACCACGACGTGCCGTTCGCTCCCGAGGCAAGGCGGTCCGCGCGTCGATGGATCGCCGTCATCAGGCGCGCCATCGATCCGGTGCGCGGCACGCGCTTCGCTGACAGGCCGTCCGGCTTGGGTGGGCAGCGACGAGGGCCATTGCCGTCGCAGGCCTCGTCCCTTCTGCGGCCGGCCTCGGCTTCTTCCACCGAACCAGGCCGATCGGAACGCTCCGCATCCGCAACGGAAGCGGAGCGTTCTTTCGCAGGGTGTGTGCGCGGCCTGATGGCGCCTCAGCGGTTCTGGCCCTGCGGCATGAGCTGGCGGGCTTGATTGACGGCGTCGGCGCAACCGCGGTCACCCTTGGCGTTGAGATCGATCGCACGCTGCAGAGCCATCTTGGCCTGCGAGGCCTTGTCCTCGCTCGATGGGCTGGCCCCGGCCCCTGCCGAGCCGCCCTGGCCCGCCGCCGCCGCGGCGGTCGGCCTGTTCTCGGATTGCCGGCGAACGTCCTCCGGCGAGGTGGCAACCCGCCCACTGGCAACGGCGTCCGCCTGACCCGTGGCGCCGACCGGTCCGGAGACGCCGCCTACCGTTCCAGGAGAGCCGCCGCTCTCACGCGATGCGCCGCCCGGCTGAGCCCGGTCCGTCTCGGACGAGCCCACCGGCTTGCCCGTGCTACCCGTGGTGCTGGCCGCCGATGGCTGGCCGGCCCTGTCATTCGGCCCCTTCTGCTGACCGTAATCCGGCTCGGAGATCGGTGCGCCGAGCCCCACCTGCGTGCTCAGCTCGCGTCGCAGCTTGGCGATGTCGTCCGTGCAGGGACCGTTCTCCTGAGCGGAGGCCGTCACCGGGATGAGGGAGAACGTGGCGAGCGTGGCGGCGCAGCAGAGCTGGTTCAGGGGCGTCATGGCCGTTCCTTCCGAAATTGTTCTCTGAGCCCGTAACCTGCGCCCTCGATGCCTTGTTCAACGCGAAATGGGGTTCGGCCCAGCGCAGCAGTGCACGGCGCCTCGGCACCCGGCTCGCCGCACGTGAACGGGAGCGCGGTGGCCCTGCCGGCCTGAGCTCTGGAGGAAAACCTGCCGACAGGGCCTTGCCGAGGGAACGGTCTCGACAGCCGCAGACTGAACCCATTTTCCCAGGCGAGCCTTCGCATAGGTGAACAGCCCCTGAGACGAAACGACCACGGCTCGCCGAAAGGACGCGGAATCCGCTCCGTCACTCCTGAACCGCCGGTCCAGGGCGGCCGAACAAAACCGACGCAATGAGGGCGCCTCCAAGCGCACCCAGCACCTGCGCGATCACGAAGCCGGGCACATCCTCGGCCCTGATGCCCGAAAAGGTGTCGGTCAACGCGCGGGCGAGGGTCACGGCCGGGTTGGCGAAGGAGGTCGAGGCCGTGAACCAATAGGCGGCCGTGATGGTCAGGCCGACATTCACCGCGATCCGGTCGGGCTGCCAGCGCAGGGTGCCGAGGATCGCTAGCACCAGGGTAAAGCTCGCCACGCCTTCCGCGAGCCACTGCCCCGCACCGGTCCGGGCTTGGACGGAGACCTGGATCAGGTCGAGATCGAACATCGCGTGAGCGGCGAGCGTGCCGAGGCAGCCGCCGACCGCCTGAGCGGCGCAGTAGGGACCGAGCAGCGGCCAGGGCAGATCCCGGCGCAGGGCCGCGACGAGGCTCACGGCCGGGTTCATCTGCGCGCCCGAGACGGGACCGAACAGCGTGATGAGCACGACGAGGATCGCGCCTGTCGCCAGGGTGTTGCCGAGAAGCGCGAGGGCGATGTTTCCGCCCGCGAGCCGCTCGGCCATGATGCCGGACCCGACGACGGTCGCGACGAGCAGCCCGGTCCCGAGCGCCTCGGATGCGAGCCGGCGCGAGGTGTCGGCCGGACTCACGCCGTCGCGACCCGTCGGCCCTGCGCGTCGACGACGGGCTCGCCGTCCTCCTTGACGAAGGCCCCCTGTTGCGGCGGCAGGAGATCGATCACCGCTTCGGAGGGCCGGCACAGCCTGACGCCCCTGGGGCTGACCACGAAGGGTCGGTTGATCAGGACGGGGTGCGCGATCATCGCCTCGATCAGCGCATCGTCGCCGATCTCCGGATCACCGAGGCCGAGCTCGGCGAAGGGCGTGCCCTTCTCGCGCATCGCCGCGCGCGGCGAGAGGCCGGCACGGGCCAGCAGATCGCACAGCCTTGCGCGGCTCGGCGGCGTCTTGAGGTACTCGACGACGTGGGGTTCGACGCCGGCGTTGCGGATCAGCGCCAGGGTGTTGCGCGAGGTGCCGCAGGCCGGGTTGTGGTAGATGACGACGTCCATGGGATGACCTCCTCCGACAGGGCGGTCGGCCGTGGGATGGGGTTGGCCTCATGCATCCGCTCGCGCCCCAGGCGATGAGCAACAGGCGTCGAGGGCAGCGACCGCCGGCGCGCAGATCTCCGGATGCCCCTGACAGCAATCCCGCATCAGGAATTCGACGAGGCCTGCCAGGGTCGGGTAGGCGGCGCTGTAGAGGATCGAGCGGGCCGCCCGGCGCGACCGGATCAGCCCCGCATGCTCCAGTTCCTTCAGGTGGAACGAGACGTTGGAGGGCGAGATCCCAACTCGGTCGGCGATCGCTCCCGACGCGAGTCCCTCCGGCCCAGCCCGCACCAGCAGCCGGATGACGCGCAATCGGTTCTCCTGCGCGAGCGCTCCGAAGGCAGCGAGGGCTTGCGACTCGTCCATAGACGTTTCAATATTCAAGCATCCATTGAAATGCAAGAATGAGCCGAGCCTTGGACATCCCGGTCAAGACCTTCTCCGACGGCCTGCCGAACCTGATCGAATCCCTATTCGAAGTGCCAGCCACGGACGCGCATCGGACGCCCGCGATCCTAACGCACGCGCCCCGCTTCCTCATCCTCTACGGCTCACTGCGCGAGCGCTCCTTCAGCCGGCTGCTGGCCTACGAGGCCGCAAGGCTTCTCGAGCGCATGGGGGGCGAGGTTCGCATCTACGACGCCCGCGGCTTGCCGCTCCCCGACGATTCCACGGCCGATCATCCCAAGGTGCGGGAACTGCGCGCGCTCTCGCTCTGGTCGGAGGGTCAGGTCTGGGTGAGCCCGGAGCGACACGGGACGCTGACGGGCGTGATGAAGAGCCAGATCGACTGGCTGCCGCTCAGCGAAGGCTCGGTGCGGCCGACGCAGGGGCGAACGCTCGCGGTGATGCAGGTCTCGGGCGGTTCCCAGAGCTTCAACGCGGTCAACGCGCTCCGCGTGCTCGGGCGCTGGATGCGGATGATCACGATCCCGAACCAATCCTCGGTGCCCATGGCCTACACGCAGTTCGGCGAGGACGACCGGATGAAGCCGGGACCGCTCTACGATCGCGTCGTCGATGTCTGCGAGGAGCTGGTCAAGTTCACCCTGCTGACCCGGGAGCGGTCGGCTTATCTCGTTGACCGCTACAGCGAGCGGAAGCAGGCGGCGCCCGAGCTGGCGCGGTGAGTCAGTCGGCGAGGGGGACGCGCGCAGCCGCCCCGACGAGCCTGTAGATCCGGTCCGGCGCGAAGGGCGTCCGCGTGAGCCGCGCGCCGGTCGCGTCGCGGATGGCATTGGCCAGCGCCGGCGCGACGGGGTTGAACGGGCTCTCGCTCATCGATTTCGCGCCGAGCGGGCCGATGCTGTCATGGGTCGGCGCGAACCACACCTCGGTCCGGGGCAGGTCGGCGCAGGCCGGGATGTGGTAGTTGCGGAAGGTGCGGGTGACGACCTCGCCAGCCGTATCAATGCAAAAATCCTCGTAGAGTGCGGCGCCAATGGCCTGGGCGACACCGCCCTCGACCTGCCCCCGGCACTGCATGGGGTTGAGAACCCGGCCGGCATCGGCGGCCTGGATGCTGCGCAGGATCCGCACCTCGCCGCTGACCGGGCTCACCGCCACCTGGAAGCCCTGCACGTTGAAGGCGACCGAGCGCGGAGTGCCGTCGGCCCGGCCCACGACCTCCGATACGTCCTCGGCAAGGAGGGAGAGCGGAACCGCCTCCTCGTCGATCACCGCCCGGTCGGGCAGGAGCCGGCACGAAGCGCCGTCCCGGCCGAGCCGGCGGCCCACGGCGGCGCGGATCGCCTGGGCGAGGGCTTCGGCTGCCCGCAGGGTCGCCTGCCCCGCCACCACGATTCCCGTACTGCCATAAGCGCCCGTGTCGTGGGCGACCGCGTCGGTATCGGCCTGATCGATCGCAATGCGGTGGGGCTTGGTGCCGAGGGCGGAGGCAGCGATCTGACCGTGCACGGTCGTCGTGCCGTTGCCGAACTCGGCCGTACCTACCCGCAGCCGATAGGTGCCGTCGGCGAGCAGCGCGATACGGGCCTCGGCATGGTGCCCCCGCGGCGGAATCGTATCGATCATCGCAAGGGCCATTCCCTGCCCCGTCAGCCAACCCGGCCCAGGCGGTGCCGGCGGGGCTTCGGCGAGCGCCGAGGCGACGTGATCGAGGCAGAGGTCGAGCCCGTAGCTGCCATATTCGACGTCGCGCGGTTCGAGGCTGTTGGAGACCATCGGGTCGCCCGGCCGGACGACGTTGCGCCGCCTGATCTCGAAAGGATCGAGACCGAGACTGCGGGCGAGTTCGTCCATCGCGGATTCCATCGCGAAGATGGTCTGGCTCAGCCCGTAGCCGCGGAAGGCGCCGGCCGGCAGCGTGTGGGTATGGACCGCGTAGCCGTCCACGCGCTTGTTCGGACAGCGATAGACCCCGATGACCTCGTTGCAGCCGTGGTGGATGACGCCGCCGGCATGGTTGCCGTAGGCGCCCGTGTTCGAGACCGCGTGAAGCGCGATCGCGGTCAGCACGCCGTCGCGGCGCGCGCCGAGCTTGACCCGAACCTGCATGGGGTGGCGGGTGGTCGTGGCCGAGAACTGCTCCTCGCGGGTCAGCTCCCAATTCACGGGGCGATCCGTCGCCAGCACGGCGAGCGCCAACAGATCCTCGGTGAGCATCTCCTGCTTGCCGCCGAAACCGCCGCCGACCCGGCCGCAGACGACCCGCACCGCCTCCTGGTCGAGGCCATAGAGGGTGGCGAGCGCGTCGCGGGTCAGAAACGGAGTCTGGGTGCTGGAGCGGATGACGAGCCGGCCCGCCTCGTCGCGCCAGCCGACGGCGCCATGCGTTTCGAGATGGGCGTGCTGGAGGCGCTGGGAGGTGTAAAGGCCCTCGTGGACCAGGTCAGCCTGGGCGAAACCCCATTCCACGTCGCCGATCTCACCGTGGACCTCTGCGGCAAGGTTCGGATGCGCAGCGCGCGGTGGGGCGTCCTCGCCCGAAGGAAAATCCGGCGCGTGCACCAGGGGCGCGTCGGGCGCCAGCGCGGCCTCGGGATCGAACACGGCGGGCCGGATCTCGTACTCGACGACGAGAGCAGCGCAACCGGCTTCCGCCGCGGCCTCGCTCTCGGCGATGACGGCCGCCACCCGCTGTCCCACGAAGCGGACGACATCGTCGAGCACCCGCGTATCGGGCGCGTCGTCAGCGGGATTCTCGTGGCGCCCCGTGGAGAAGCGCGCCTGCGGCGCATCCTCGTGGGTGAGCACCGCCACGATCCCGGGTACCGCCAGCGCCGCGCTCCGGTCGATGCCGAGGATGCGGGCATGGGCGTGGGGCGAGCGCAGCACCTTCATGTGAAGGAGGCCGGGGACCGCGATATCGAACGTGAAGGGCGCCGCACCCGTCACGATTCCGAGCCCCGCGGGCGCCGGAAGGTTGCGGCCGCAAGGACCCTCGGCGGCGTCCTCGACATGGCCGATTCCAGCGATGGCGTCGGTGATGGCGCGGTAGCCCGTGCAGCGGCAGAGATTGCCCTTGAGCGCCGTGCCGAGGTCGCTCCGCTGGCCCGGGTCCAGGGCGGCGGCCGTCATGATGATGCCGGGCGTGCAGAAGCCACACTGAAATCCCTGCGCGGCGAGGAACCCTGTCTGAACTGGGTGAAGCGACTCCGGCCCGGCGAGCCCCTCGATCGTCGTGACGCGCCGTCCCTCCGCGCGGAAGGCCGGCACGAGGCAACTGTGGACGGGCTCACCGTCGAGGTGGATCGTGCAGGCGCCGCAATCGCCTGCGTCGCAGCCCTTCTTCACACCATGCCAGCCGAGCTCCCGCAGGAGCGTGCGCAGGCATTGTCCGGGCTGCGTCTCGGCCTCCTGCGGGCGCCCGTTGACGATGAGGATCACGGCGTATTCTCGCCGAGCTCGCGACGGATCTCCTCGGCGAGGACGAAAGTCATGTGTCGCCGCCAGCCCGGCGTCCCATGGACGTCGTCGTGATAGGCGTCGTCCGGGATCCCGGCAGCAATCACCTGCGCCAACTCGGCCGCAGAGGGCGGGCTTGCGAAGGCGAAGCGGAGGGGCCGGCGGGTCGCGGCCGTCACCACCAGGGCGAAGGCGCCGCTCTCGTCGAGCGTGCCGATCACCAGCACGCCGGAGCGCCCGGCCGGGCTGAGCGAGACACGCCGGAATGCGGTGCGCCGCTGCAGGGCCGAGCCGGGGATCGCGATGGAGCGCAGCACCTCGCCCGGTTTCAGCGCGGTGCGCTGCGGCCCCAGGACGAAATCCCGCACTCCCATGCGCTCCTCGTCGCCTTCGCCGGTCCAGATCACGCAAACTCCGTCCAGGGCTTCGCAGAGCGCGATCATCGGGCCGGCGGGAAGGGCCAGGCAGATATTCCCCCCGACGGTCGCCATGTTCCAGATCTTGAACGAACCGAGAAGCGCCCGGCAGCACTGGCCGATCAGGGGCGCGGCGAGCCAGGACTTCGGCAGTTCGAGCCGGTCGAGTTGCGCGATGGTGCAGGTCGCCGAGAGGGTCACGCCCGACTCGGTGATCTCGTGGGGCGGCCAGCCGAGGCCAGGAAGGTCGATCAACCGGCGCAGTCCCGGCTGAGGCTCGGAGAACAGCCAGGTTCCGCCGGCGAGCCAGGCATCGCCCGGGCGCCAATCCCGCAGCGCCTCCCGCGAGCGCGGGGCGGTCACTGCTTCGATCGAGTTCAGATCCATGTCCGCTCCCGCCGCAGCTATGCAGGAGTGATGCCGGCTTCCAGGGAAGCGTCCCTACCGCGCCGAGTGTCAATAGTTCGCGCGTCGCTCCTGATCGCCTACCATCTTCATGACCTTGTTCGTCAACGGCGCGCGCTCATAGACGAGGACGCTGTCGTAGGCCGTCATCGCGAAGGTCGAACGGGTGATGTCGGTCGGGGCAAACCCATCGCGGACATGGTCGGCGTTGAGCTCGTCGAGATGGTCCTTGAACGTCTCGACGAAAGACCGTGGGTCGCCCCGGCCGCCACCGTATTCGGGCCAGTAGGCGGTGTGCATATCCTCGATCATGTAGACGCCGTTCGCTGCGATGCGGCCGTAGAGGTAGTCGAAGCTCGCGCGGACGTGGTCCATTTGATGGCTGCCATCATCGAGAACGGCGTCGAGGGTACCGAATTCGTCGAGGATCGATTGCAGGAAGACGACGTCACTCTGATCACCGATTCGCACGGCGACTTGCTCGTCCTCGAATTGCCGGCAGATCGGGTTGATGTCGATCGCGACGATGCGGGCAAGCGGCCCGAACCAGCGCTTCCACATCTGCGATGAGCCGCCATTTCCAACGCCGATCTCGAGGAAGGTGACCGGCCGGCCGACATACTTCCCGAAGTGGCGCTCGTAGGCCGCGATATAGTGTCCGGCCTTGTGGATCGGCCGGCCGGCATTCGCCAGGAAGATCTCGTAAAGGGACAAAATGAGGCTCCTTGCGGGCATTGCGGCGCACAGCCTTCGCAAGGGATAGAGAGCGCTCGGCGATCCGCGCAACAAGGCCGGGTTGCGGCGCCGACGTTGTGAGGTTTGTGTCAGCCGGCGTGCGCGTGGCTGGAGTGATCGAAGGCCAGCGGCGCGGTCTCGATCACGATCTGGGTGCGGCTGATCACCTCGAGCTTGCGCAG
>JAESGP010000266.1_pt1 | contig 11441 bp, 12 predicted proteins | sample 9269741 | NCBI WGS metagenome assembly JAESGP01 (sample SAMN15720684, study PRJNA650882) | algae metagenome | isolation source: Desmonostoc vinosum HA7617-LM4 and co-occurring heterotrophs from cave wall | place: USA: Waikapalae cave, Hawaii | collected 2011-05-27
CGGCTTACGCTGGATACATCTTGAGTATGCGCTTAAAAGGACTGTAGCACAAGATTTTTTACTTAGTACGGCAATATTTACTGCGATCGCTTATAACTAGGATGTGCAGCAATACACCCTAGTTTCTGACCGGAAGCTAGGAGTTCAGACATCACCAATCAAGCAGTCTCAAGAAAAGCAAATTAGAAAACTTATCGCTAAGGTTGTCCAGCTTTGTTGTCAGTTGGGCGATCGCCTGAGTATTTATTTGTTGTTGAGCTGCTAGTGTGTCTAGAATTGCCTCAATCCGGTCTAGTCGGTTGCTTGGTGTATCGGTCATAGCAATTTTAATTAGGAGCTAATCACAATCATAAAAATTTCAGATATCTTACAGTATAAGCTTTATAGCTCCTGAGTATGTTCATTTCGGGATAGAGCAATAATTATCGTTAATTCACCAGCTTCAATTCTTCACGCTTGTTATTTGAACTAACCATTTTCATCAACTGCTGATTCAGGTAGCTCTGGGCTGAAAGGTAAATGCTATCCCAAATTACAGGATTGCGGCAGATTTTGCTACTAACTGTTTTATATATAACCGACCAAGGTGCCTATTTGAGCGTCAAAAATCAACAATTTCAAGTTTATTATCAAGGTGAATTGCGGATTAAGGTTCCAGTTAGTCGAGTCAGCAATGTTGTGCTGTTTGGTTGTTGTAATGTATCACATGGTGCTGTGAGTATGGCATTGCGGCGACGGATTCCGATTATGTACTTGTCACGACCAATGATTTGGAAACCTTAATAGAGAGATTGCATTTAGTCGGTCGCTATGGTATTGTTTATACCAACAGATGCACCTTGAAAATTTAATAAGTACATACTTTTTACGTGTAACTTAATGGTTAGTTTCCTGAAGCCATTTTGTTAAGAAATGTAAACTGAGGGGGTCGGACAAAGGCTCAAAGGCTGATTGTTTCGTAGACCCCCTCAGATGACTTACTGTATAAGGGTTTGAGTTACGTGGAGACTAGAGTTATTCTCAATAACTCTGCTCTGTTGACATGTAAAATAGACCCCCCTCAGTTTTGCAGTTCTGTAAGCCTTATTTGGTAAGCTTTCTGTAACAGTAGGGTTTTAAATCTCTTACCCCTCACGGGGATGGAAACATTACCAATCCCATACCTAAAAAAGTAATTGCTAACAGTTTTAAATCTCTTACCCCTCACGGGGATGGAAACCTGTTTTGGTCGTGGTCATGCAAGAGCATGACTGTAGTTTTAAATCTCTTACCCCTCACGGGGATGGAAACTACCATCTATTCTAAGGGTCTGTATTTTTGGTAAAAGGAAAAGTTGAGATGCTCGATGCGATCGCATTTGCTTGAATAATTAAACTATGGCTAAGTCGGGGATAGTATCTCCGGCTTTTTTTATGCCTTTATAGCAACTCATATAACCCAGATACGAAGTCATATAAAAATAGCATTTACGCCAATACGAACTCATATATCAACCTGACAAAATTGAAATATAGGTAAGGAAATACAACTTCTCACCTACAACTAAACCTAGTTGGCTTCAATTTATGTCTACCATTTACATCACCGAACAGGACGTAATATTCCAAATTCAACACCATTATTTAAAGGTGTTTCATCAACAAAATCAGCGGATCTGTATTCCAATTCGGAATCTCAGTCAATTCATCATCTTTGGTAATATCAGCTTACCAAAACAAGTCATTCAAATCGTTCATTCACATCAGATTCCCGTCTTATATCTCACCCAAACTGGTGAATATTTAGGACGGCTAAAAAATCCATCGCAACTACAAGCAAAATATCTTACCTATCAACGTAGACGCGCACGTGATACTGAATTTAACCGCGCTACAGCAGAAAGTATTATCTGGGCAAAATTGCACAATCAGCATACTTTTCTGCAAAGTTGGACTCGTCACCATGCTAATCACACAACTCAACGCGCATTAAATTACCTGACGCTGTTGATGGACAACTTACCAATAGCACCAGGAATCGAAGAACTAAAAGAATACAGCGAAGAAGCTGATAATATTTATTACTGCGCCGTTGCTTCTCTACTCACCTTCTACAACGAATGTTCGCCTACAAATGCGAAGCGCATTAGCGAACTAATAAACCTGGGAAATCAACTGCTGCATCAATATATTTACACACTGCTGAACACCGTAGGACTTAACTCTGACTATGCAATTTTACACCGCGATAGTCATCACGAACTGCCCTTAGCATGGGACTTGACCGCAGAATTTCGCGCACCCATTGTCGATGACTTGGTGTTAAATTTTGTCCGCAATTTGACTAACACCAATGGTAACGGAAAAAGCCACTCACACAACCTTCTCTTCAAGTTTCTCCAACATTGGGAAGCAAAACTGCGAACTTTTGTACTGCATCCTGACGCTGGAGAAGTAAGTTATCGTCAATGTCTCGACTTACAAGTACGAGAATATCTTGCATATTTGCTGGGAGATGTGGAATTTTACCGTCCTTTGGCGTTGAAGTTTCGTCCTGCAAATTCAGATTTCATCAACACTATTGAACCGCAAACTGTTCCTCTAAAGTTGGTGAAACGATGATGTTTTACTTAGTTTGCTACGACATTGTTAGCGATACCCGCCGCAACAAGGTGGCGAAACTTCTGGAAGCTTACGGTTTGCGGGTACAAAAGTCGGTTTTCGAGTGCGTATTGGATGAAAAACAGTACGAAACCTTATCCAAATACCTCTTTCGACTCGTGAACAAACGCGAAGACCAAGTTAGATTTTACCCCATGTCTGCACACAATCGTTGCAAAGTTGCAGTGTTGGGAACCCAACCTGAGTTTGTAGTAGACGATGCGGCGTTTATTGTTTAGCTCACCAACGCCTGACAAAGTATTAATCACACAAATCATCACAAAATGAACGCTTGGAAAAAAGCACGCGCTTCACCTGTGCAAAAATCTCTGCGCTTTCGGTCGAGTTTGGACATTCGGAAACTATAGTTCTTATTTTCTTTAGTAGTCGCGCCGTCCTCAATCCTACAAGTCTGTGGCAGTTTTGTCTTTCGATGGCTTGTTTTGTCGGCGGATATCAATTATTTATCACAGGCCGCCTCAATATTTAGCAACCTTTGCTGTAATCTTGTATATCGCTCTTGGTCATCACAAGAACGCACCGCCAAAGAAATCGCTTTCTTTGAACCAATGATGATCGCCAACTTCCTAGCGCGGGTTAAGCCAGTGTAAAACAAATTCCGTGACAACATTATGAAGTGTTGCATATACAACGGCATTATCACCACAGGATACTCTGAGCCTTGGCTTTTATGCACTGTCACACACCATGCCAGGGCAATCTCATTTAAGTCAGCGTAATCGTAAACCACAGTACGTTCACTGTACCGCACCATGACTTCTTGCTCCTCAGTATCGATGCCCTCGATTATCCCCAAATCGCCATTAAAGACTTCGCGATTGTAGTCGTTGGTTTGTTGAATAATGCGATCGCCCTCCCTTAAAATAATCCCACCCCTGTTAATTTCAACTTTGTCCAGTGCAGGTGGATTAATCAACTGTTGCAGGACGCCATTAAGGTTACGAGTACCAACTACACCTCGCGTCATTGGGCATAACACTTGAACATCAGTTGCTGGGTTAAACCCAAGCCGAGGAATCAAATCAGTAACCAATTCACAGATTGCTTGTACCCCGTGTTCCGGTTCAAACCCGCCGCCATGCCACAGGCAATCAGACACGGGATTATCAGAGATGGGTTCAATTGTAGGATATTGTCCTCGGTTAATGGAGTGCGCCTTGGTGACAATTGCACTCGCTTGAGCTTGGCGAAATACCTGTGTTAGCCGCACCACTGGTACAGTAAGCGAATTAATCAGATCAGCAAGTACATTACCAGGCCCCACTGATGGCAGCTGGTCAATGTCACCCACTAACAGCAATTGTGCGCCAACTGCTACTGCTTTCAACAAGGAGTTGGCGAGAAATAAATCAAGCATCGATGCTTCATCAACGATAATTGCTGTGTGAGGTAAAGGATTGTCACTGTTGCGCTTGAAACCCATATTTGAAGGGTCGAACTCTAACAGTCGGTGTATGGTTTTCGCTTCTAGTCCAGTCATCTCACTTAAGCGTTGTGCAGCTCTACCAGTTGGTGCAGCCAGAGCAATAGATTTACCCATTGCTTTCCAAAGCGAGACTATAGTGTGGGTGGTGAAGGTTTTACCGCAGCCAGGGCCACCAGTTAAAATCATTACACGGGAGTAAGCAGCCATCTCTACCGCTTGTTGTTGCTGTTCTGACAGAGAAATTCTCCGACTGGTGGTAAATCGCTCAATCCAATCCCGAACACGAACCATATCAATTGGTATAGGACTACCTAACAACTTATGTACCAGTTGTGCAATATTTTGTTCAGTGTAAAAGAAACTGGGTTGGTAGCACAGTAGTGTTTTCTCGGCACTGCTTTCTCGAATCAACTCTTCAGTTCGCCCCATTTCTTTGATGATGTTGGCTCCCGCCTCAATTGAAGGTTCATGCGATTCTGTAGTCAGCAGTTTCGTTACTTGCTCAATTAATTCCGGCTGCGGTAAATAGCAATGTCCGTTTTCAGCAGCTTCAGCTAAAGCATGAATCAACCCAGCACGGTATCTAAATTCACTATCAGGTGCAACACCAATGTTACGCGCAATCTTGTCGGCAGTCAGAAAACCGATGCCGTAGATGTCGGTGGCTAGTTGGTAGGGATTGTGAGTTACGGTGGCGATGGCTTCATCTTTGTATTGTTTATAAATCTTCACCGCGTAGGTTGTTGAAACACCATGCCCTTGCAGAAATACCATTACCTCTTTAATGGCCTTTTGGGTTTGCCACGCAGTTTGAATTAACTTGATGCGCTTTTTAGCAATACCTTGAACTTCTACCAAGCGCTCAATTTGATTGTCGATAATTTCGAGTGTTTCTAAACCAAAGTGGGCAACAATGCGCTTTGCTGTAACTGGGCCTACTCCTTTAATTAAACCACTGCCAAGGTATTTTTCAATTCCGGTAATTGTCGCTGGCTTAGTTTCAGAATATTGAACAACTTGGAACTGTGGCCCATACTGGGGATGGTCACGCCAAAAACCTGTTAATTGCAGTGTTTGCCCAGGCTGGATGTTGGCGAAGCTGCCGACAATTGTTGTGAGTTCAGTAGCGCGAGAACGCACCAGACGCGCAACACTATAACCTGATTCTTGGGAGTAAAAGGTCAGGCGTTCAACGACTCCGGTAATTGTTTCGTGGGGGACAGAGGTATTTAATTGTTGATGGTCAAGATTTGAGAGGGTGGACATTACATTACTTTTTAAATGCCGCACATGAAAGAGCTGTTTTATTGTAGTACATAAATACTAAATACTGTACCTAGCATTAGTTTAACCTGCAATCCCTTTACCGCTGTCATAAGTTGTTGCTCTTGGTTTTCTCTTATGAAGTGGAACAACTGTTTTCTTGGGAGGTTGTGAAGGGCGGCATCGTTCACAGTACAAAGGACGCGGCCCAAAAGTTTCGCGTTGTGTGGATTGCTCACACTGCTTACATACAAAGTTAAATGTGCGAGTGTGAATCTCGCGTTTGTGCGCTCTGACGGTGTACTCTCTGACTTCGATAATCTTGCTGCTGGGCATGGCTAAAGGAGTGTTTCTCTCTCTACAAAGAAATATAAGCTTTCGCTGATTTCTATCTTATGTCGGTTTATGAAGTTGTGTCTTTAGCGGTGAAATGCTCCTCCAAATCTTGTAGCAATTTGGCATGATTGCTTAACAATCTGTTTTCTCAAACAGAGACAATTGCCCTGGTGAAACGTTACCTCGTCCGAATCGATGGTAATCAAGATGGCAACTCGAACAAAGGCAAATCAAGTTCTCAACCCTGTTATCTGAAGGGTCACGGTTCCAATGATGAACTTGAAGATTGTAGGCACGACGCTGTGAATAAGTTAAATTAGATGGTTTCTCACCAGGGCGCAGGCAAACTTTACCGCATTTGCTACAACGCCAATCGGCAGCTGCTTTAATAGCCGTGGCTAATTGCTTCCAGTTGTCTGAATAACGTGACTGACTCATGAAAAATGTTTTCGCAAGAAAGATCCTGATGATGTTAATTTTACAGGTACTGATTTGATAGTGCCTAATTACGACGCGAAATAATCAATCATGTCGTCACTCCTGCGGCGCAAAATATTCATCGCCTTGACCTCAATCTGACGAATTCTTTCCCGACTAAGATTTAAACGCTCTCCCACCTCCCTCAAATTGAGTTCATGTCCATCGTCCAATCCAAACCGCAAAGCCAGTACTTGTTGCTGTATTGGTGTCAGCAATGACAACATGTTTCTCAAGTCATCACGTAGAAGTTCAGTAGTTATGTACTCGTCTGAGGAAATGCCATCACTAGGTAAAATATCAACCAGTTCTGATTCTTGATCCTTCCCAATCCGCTTCTCTAGAGAAACGGGCTGTTTAGATGCATTAAGACATTCTCGAATCTGACTCGGCTTGAGCTTGAGAGCTTCAGCAACCTCTGTAACAGTTGCTGTACGTCCCAGCGTTTGAGATAGTTCTCGTTGTGTTTTTTTGATTTTGTTCAGCTTCTCATTCACATGAATGGGGATGCGAATGGTGCGGGATTTTTCTGCGATCGCCCTGGTAATAGATTGCTGAATCCACCAATATGCGTAGGTTGATAACCTGTAGCCACGATTGGGGTCGAACTTCTCAATACCTCGTTGGAGTCCTAATGCCCCTTCTTGAAGTAAGTCGGGGAATTCGAGATTACGATTCTGGTATTTCTTGGCAATTGAAACTACCAAACGTAGGTTGGCTGTCACCATCTTTTCCTTAGCTCGTTGACCAAGCAGAAGGATTTGAGTGACTTCGGCTTCGGTTTTGTTAACAACAGTAGCTAATTCAGATGTGGTTGGTTCTCGCTCTTGCTGCTCGACAAGTGTGGCCTTTACTTGCTCTATGGCTACCATCTGGTGTACTTGAAGAGCGTAAGAGAGTTCTTGCTCCCTTGTTAGCAGGGGGTAACGGCCAATCTCTTTGAGGTAGCTACCAATCGTGTCTGGAGTGGGATTAGACATATGATTTGAATAATGGGGTAAATATTGATTTCAGTTACAATAGCAGGAATTTTGCCAGGGGAATATGCCAACTTAGGCAGGGAAACATTCAAGTGTTGTACCTATTTAAGCAACCCATCTTTTTTTAGCTGAGCAATTACGGCATTCCTAACGTATTCAGCTGTGGTGACACCAAGTAGTTCTGGGAGTGAGCGCAATAAGACATCTATTTCAGGCGGAAACTTGACACCGATTGTTCCGACTTTACCACCAATTCCTTTGCCTTCAGACTCGAATCCTCTTTTGCCTTTAATTGGTTTTCCCATAGCTAAAAATCTATCCTATTTACAGGTTATCCTGTAAAATAGATTAAGTTAATGATCAATTGTTGATTAAAGCGGTAAGTCATCATAGGCTTACCATAAAAATTACGCAGCTAATTCAGATGTGGTTGGTTCTGTTTCTAGTTGTTGGATGAGTTCAGCAATAAATCTTTACCTTGTTTCAGCAAACTCAACAATAATTTTTACTCTAACAATGCTTCAATCTGTCCTAACAACTTCTCTAAAGTTTTTGCTTTCTTTGGATCTTCCCATACCTTAGTTTGCTTAATTCGTTGGTAAGCTTCTTTCATCCGATTAGGGAGAGCAGGATTCTGAGAAGGCTTAGGAGGTTGAATTTCTTGAATGTAACTTTTTATATCTCTAACTGAAAGGTTTTCTTCAAGAGCTTTCGCTAGAAGTTCTTGTCGTTGAGCTTCGTCTTTCAGTTGAGCAATAACACGGGCTTTGGTGTATTCTAGTTTTCCTTGACGTAAAATTTCTAGAACATCTTTAGGTAAGTTAAGTAAAGGTAGACGATGACTGCGAAAGCTATCTGGAGTAACTCGCCCTATGACTGTGAAGATCTGCTCTACCGTCTCCCACTGGCTACGAACAACGTTGTTCGTAATTTCTGCTTTTTGTTTTTGGAGATTAGCAATATGATTAAGCAGTGAAATAATTTCTCCTTGAGGGCATTCTAAGCGAAGAGAGAGTAGCTGCAAGATAGCCTCAGTTTCCTCAACAGGATTTAAATCTTCTCGTTGTAAATTTTCCAGAAGTGCAACTTGAAAAGCATCTTGGTCGTTGAGACTGCGGATAATAACCGGAACTTCCTCTAGACCAAGAGTTTGAGCTGCTCGATAGCGACGCTCTCCAGCGATCAGTTCGTAACTCCCAGATTCTAATGGTCGAACAAGAAGTGGTTGCAAGATGCCATGTTCACGGATAGAGGCAACCAAGCTTTCCATTGCTTGAGCAGAAAAGTAACGTCGGGGTTGATGAGCAGCAAGGTGAATTTCAGTTATCAATAAGGATTGTTCAAGAAGTTCATTTTCAGGAAGTTGAGAATTATTAGTAACTCCTACTAAGTCAAGGAATTGTTTGGTTTTATTGGGAAATTCCATTTTTTTTGTGATTATACGGTTTTTCTGAAAAAATATATTAGTTTGTGGAATGAACTGATTCTAAGATAATTTCAGGAAATCGAAAAAATTTTTCTAAGTTTTATACTAAGGCAATGAAAAACTGATGCACCAGATTACTACATAAAGTGCTGGGTAAAATACACTCATTTCCTCAGTTAGGCTAAGTTAACTCAAACCAAGGCATCAATGAAATCACGAAAGCGCCCATCCAAACTACCAAAACCCAACAACTCAAACCCCAAGCTTGACCTTGTTGCCATTCGCCCAGCAGAAAAACAACAGGTAGCATCTGGGCCAGACCCCGCCCCTGCACTAGAGCCGCTGCCAGATGAACCACAAGCAATTACTGACAAGGAGCCGCAAGCAGAACCACAGCCCCAAGCGAAAGTGATCATACACAAGCCGCCATCAATTGAGCAAGGTGAGGAATACACTACCCCCAAAAAATCAGGTGACACGCCCAAACCCAAGCAGCGCCAGTTTACAGAGAGCAATGATGAAGAAGAATTACCTCCCCAGCAGTGTCAGAAGATGCAGTTTCTCGACTGCGACAAGTCAGTAGGGCGTGTGATCTACGAGTGCTGGCATTGCTTAACTGGATTAGTTAGTGAGTATACAGGTTCACCTGTTGTTGAAGAATTTAGGGGGCGGAAAAAGGAGAAAGCAATTGAAGTGGAATGTCCTAACTGTGGCAAGAGTGCGATTAGGTTAAGTGTAAAGGAGGTGATTTCGACGGAGGCTTTCGCATCACCTAGAGGCGATTAAGTAAAATCTAATTAAGGAAAATTATGGGAATAACAATACACTACACATTCGATGCTGGCGAAACTTCCTCTTCAGATGTTGAGCAATTGATTAATAGCTTGCATTCTAAATGTCAAGATTTACCTTTCGTGCATGTTGATCAGGTAGTGAAATTAGAAGGCTTAGAATGTTGTTATGACAGTGTTGATGATCCATTATATATTCTTAAGCTTAGAGCTAATAAATATAAATTTCCAGAAAATTTAAATTTAGAAAAGATTATTCCATCAACAATAATTGGCTTTGATTCACTGCCAAGACAAGGATGCGAGGAATTTGATATATTTTTGTGCCGCTATCCAGATGAAGACAAATGGACATCAGAGTCATTCTGTAAAACAGAATTTGCATTTGATGAAGGTGGAATTGAGAATTTTATAATTGCTCACTGTGCAATAATTGAGATTTTAGATTATGCTCAAACTTTAGGAATCTTGAGCAAAGTATTTGATGAAACAGGATACTGGGAAAAACGCGACCTCAAAGAGTTAATAAGTAAAGTTGAGCAATCGAGAGCTAATATTCAAGCAGTAAAATTAGCACTATCTCAGTACAATCACGAATTTATTAATAAGCTCATGTCTGATTTATAAATGAAGGTGATGATTTGATCCTAGACCCTCCCCCTCAAAACCTAGTTTTGCCGTTGCTAGAATTACGAGACTACTGTGTTCGGCAGCTAGAAGAATACGAGAGACTGTACAACAAAGCGCGATCGCAACTCGACCATGTAGAAGCATTACTATCTAATTGGACTACCAAATCAAATGTCAATGACAAGCAGCCAGCATTGGAGACAGTTGGTGAAGCGGTTGCCCCAGATGTTCAAGACATTGCTGAAGCTGACTTAGACTTGGTAGAGCCGATTGAATCTGAAGTTGACCAAGCAAAAAACTTAGAGATAGATAATCAACATCAATCCCCAGAAGTAGATTCGGAGTTAGCAGCTTTCAAAGAAGAAAAGCTTGAAGATAATCAACAGACTTCGCTTCTCGGGGTGGAAATACCAATGCTGTCTCAGTATGCCTCTCTAACTAGAAGCGAAGCAATTGAACAGCTATTACGAGAACATGCTGGTACTGTGTGGCATATAGATGCCATCGTCGAAGCACTTTATGGAGAGTTAGATAAAGACGTATTTAAAGTAGCAAAAGACAGGGTTCAATCAACACTAACTCATGGTAGAAAAAGCAAGAGATGGTCACTTGTTCCTAACAATCCTGGGCACTACACTTTAGTTTTAAGCTTGTTGCCTGACAAACCTACTATTCATAATTTAAGGCAGAGCAAACGCCAAAATCAACAACCTTATGTAGTTCCAAAAGCTCCATCTGTGCCAATGCTCAAAGCTTATGAAGGACAGTTTTTAATTGATGCTGTCTCCTCTTTTTTAGAACAAAATGCAGGTAAGGTTTTTAAGGTTGAGTCAATTATCACCGGAGTTTATGGAGAATTAGATACCCAGTCGATAGCACAAGTTAAAAGTAGCGTACTTAAAGAATTATCAAGAGGTCATGGAACAGGACGATTTACGAGAGTGCCTGGTGAAATAGGGATTTATACTTGGGATGTCAACAACCAAACACCAAAGTTGACGGCTGACGAGTCCCCACATGATCAACAAAGCGTATTTTTCTCACTGCCTGATGACATCTCTGATGCTGACTTAACTGATGAACCAAAAGAATCAGAACCCACACATACACAACTGAGCCTACCTGTAACAGATGAAATAGATAGCTCCTTAAGAGTATTAGAAATTCCCATGCTACCCCAGTATGAGAATTTATCCAGGATTGATGCGGTCAAAAAGCTCTTGCAAGAATACATAGGCACGGTATGTCACATAGATTTTATCTTACTTAAGCTGTATGGAGAATTAGAACCCAAATTATTCAAAATAGTTAAACTTCGAGTTCAGTCAACGCTTACCCAAGGGAAAGAGAATGGTTACTGGTCAGCAGTGCCAGAAGAACCAGGTTGTTATACTTTGGATCTGGGTTTAGTTGCAAACAATGGATTTGGTGCTGCCAAGCGTACCAAATCCA
>JAESGP010000267.1_pt1 | contig 11391 bp, 12 predicted proteins | sample 9269741 | NCBI WGS metagenome assembly JAESGP01 (sample SAMN15720684, study PRJNA650882) | algae metagenome | isolation source: Desmonostoc vinosum HA7617-LM4 and co-occurring heterotrophs from cave wall | place: USA: Waikapalae cave, Hawaii | collected 2011-05-27
AATTCAATTGGGTAATCAAGCACAGAGCGAATGTTTTTAACTCGTAAGTCTTGAGGGTGTGTAGGGGTTTGTGATTGATTCTGTGTACCACCTAACAGAGATTGGATGTCGTGAATGATAGTCCCCCAGTCAGCATCCTTGTTCCATTCAGCACGAAATCTCACTTTAGTTACTGCATCATATAACCGACAAAACACTGTGTTTTCTTCACCAGCAGTAACTGCAATAATCAGGGGCTTAGAGAAGTCTTGAATTAGCGTTGCAGAGAGAAGAAAGGTTTTCGCAAAGTTCGTTTCAACTCCAGTTCTGATGATATAAACCTCGTCTGCTCTAACAACAATGTCCAGCTTCAGATTGTCCTTTCCCTTGAATTCTCTTGTTGTCAATCGCAGTTCAGACAAATATCCGGTTAGTCCTCTTTGTTGTACGGGGATAGTTCTATCCTTATCGATGTCGTAGTGATACCAGAGATATGATTCCCCGCCTAACTCAGCGTTTTTGACATAAAGATAAATGGGTTCTGGAGGATTACAAAGACCTAGTTGAATTTCAGTACTCATGTTTGTCCTGGAGTGTGTGATAATTGTGTGAAACTTTAAGTCATTAGCAATCGCCCCATAACGGCACAATTTGAGGCGATTGCTTTTTCTTAAGCAGAAGTCTTCGGATGACTCTCTAGCTCTTGTTTCAAATAAGAGAGTGCAGTTTGAGCATCACCAATTGTTAAATCAGGGTGATAATCAAGAGCTTGGAAATCAGGGTGCTTTGCTATTTCTTGAAGAACAAACTTTGCAGCATCAACTAATGTGTAGAGATTGGGATGAGACATCTTTAATTACTCCTATTTAGTGAAAATTCAGGAGTCAGAATAGTAAAAACTTAGAATGTTTAACTTATAAACCTATTAGCCAAACCAATTCTGAATTCTGACTCCTGAGTGCTGAGTACTAGTTACATTTCCTCGACAACTTGCAGTAAAAACCCGCAGCCCGTATTCTGCACTCTCACAAGCTTTCTATCGAGTAGCGATTGAATGACACCAGTAGAGAACCCAACAGTATGCAAAGGAGCAGAACCACCTCGACAACGAAGCGAGTGTAATAAACTAGCAGCAGTCATACTGGAAGAGTCTTTAACTGGTTTAGTTTGGCGATGTTTAGCCATCTGTTCTACCCCCTGTTACAGCCGCTAACTGTTGCTTAAGGGCATCTATTTGCTGAGTATGTTCATCGATTTCAGCGATTATTTGCGCTCGTAATTCTGCAAGAGATAGCGTTTGAATTTGGTCATCAAAGTAATGCCGGACTTCCTCAGAGTTCTTGTCAATCAGTACGGCGTAACGCCAAGAATTACCGTACTCGTGAGCTAACAATGTATCAGCGGGGTAGTACTCGCAGCCTATGATGATGCCCTGTTGTGTGCGCTGTCCAAAGGTAAAGCGGGGGTAGTCCCAGTTATTGGGGATGGATATTGTGGGTTGCATAGATGTGATGAGTAATTGAAGGAATGGATTAGGGCGATCGCTGTTGGTTGTGATTGTTGAGCAATCGCCTGTATGAGAATTAAGCGGCTACAGGCTCATACTGCTGTAGGCGCTGCCAGTCTTGAGCAGTTAGCTGTTCAAAGGGCAAATCTAACAATTGCTCACAGTCAGCTGCTTCTACATCCAGCAACTGCTGTAGTTCCTCAGTAGTCAGTTGCTCCAGTGGGCGGTATTGCAAATATTCAGGAGTGGATTCAGTTGCAGGTGGAGTATCTACCATCGATAGCGATCGCACCGCATCAAACACCGAGTCAGAATACTGCTGCTGACCCGAACCACCCTGGATTACCCACCAGTTACCATCAGTGCATCCGACTTGTCCCAGCTTCACACCATCCTTGTAAATCCCGTCGTTGAGAATTTCAAACCCGTAATTCTGGCACTCGTTGAAGATATGCGCCATGATTCGGTTTTCGGAGGTGCAGGGTGTTGGTTCTTGTTCCTGTACTGGCAATGTGCCATCCTTGTAGTGAATGCGGATGTAGCGATCGCACATCATTGGGGTAGCTGCACGGAATACTTCTGTGTTGTTCACCATCACTACCCAAGGTTGCGTCAAGTCATGGTCGTGGGTGATAGCAGCAACCAGCTGATTACCAATGTAATATTCGTGATCGTAAAAGGATATCTCGACTGTTCTCAGTTGTTCAGGGGCTACGGCTTGGGCTTGGGTGGCGATGAACTGGTCGAGTTCGGTTTGTGCAACTTTCTGGATCTGGGCGGATTGGTAGGAGGCGATCGCGCTAATCCAGGCATCCTTGCAACGTTTGTCTGAAACCTCAGCTGTGCAGCCGATTTCGCTGTAGATTTGCTTGAGACGGGCAATCGATTTCAGGTGCAGCTGTTGATAAGTGTAAATGGGCTGAGTCATAATTGAAAGGCTCTTTAAATTTAGGGCAAAAGAAGCGCTTCAGATTCGCAGTCAGGGGCGCTTCTGTTATGTATTTATTATCTGCTAGTTAACTGCGCTTGTCAACTATGTTAACTAACTGATATTTTATGGGTAGTACTATTCTGTTATGGATATGAAGGAGTTAAGAGAAAAAGCAGGGTTGCGAACAGTAGATGTGGCATCTAAACTAGGGATTGCCGAGTCAACTGTTCGTAATTGGGATATTGGGCGGCACACTCCCAGGTTGCCAATTGAAGATATACCCAAGTTTTTAGAAGTATACAAATGCACTTTAGAAGAGGTAATTGAGGCTGCAAAGGAAAGCAAGAGAAAGTTTGATGCCTCTCACAGCTGATGCTAAACCTGTTGCTCCTGACATTTTTCATCTGAGAGCAGAGGCTATAATCAACTTCTTAGGCAATATTTATAGTGTTTGACTGGGGGAGATGAACAATAGCCCTGGTAAAAAGATTTTAAAAAATAAATAATGTCTGCAAACAAGTAAAATCAAACTGCAATCAAGCATCAAACTTGCTTGGGCAGGCGAAACATAAAATTAAAGGCGAGTATCTTGCTCGCCTTATATTGTAGATAGAATTAGCGATATAACTTACCTTCCTACTTAGCTCCAACGATTTTCCCTTGGCATTCTTGAATGAGTTTATTTACTTCTGAATGTTGCGGAAACAATCGCTTGACAGTTTCAAACTTCTCAATTGCTTGAGTATATGCACCTTGAGAATAAAATTGCAATCCATCGCGGTATAACTCGTCAACTACTCCTTTTTCATTACCCACACCAGCTTGTCGTACAAATTCCATAATTGTATTGCTGGTGAATGCAAAGGCAAAGCCAGAGACTTCTTGACCGTTGACGGGTTCTCCACCAAAGGTGGTCATACCAATCACTTCGCCTTTAGAGTTGAGAACAGGCCCACCTGAGTTGCCATGTGTTACGGAGGCACTAATTTGAAAAACAGGTGAGCCATCAGCTAGTCGCTTTTTGGCAGAAATTTCACCGCTAGTAATTGTTGCTTCTGCAAAGGATGTGTTGTCTAAGATGTCAGGATTAATACCTGGATATCCCATTGCAACGATTTTATTTTGGATTTGCACTTGCTCGGAATCAGCTAGCTTTAAGACAGGAGCATTTTTGATTTCTACTTTAATTACCGCAACATCTTTACCTTGACCAACAGGTGCGCCGGATACTTTAATTTCAAAAGGTAAAGCATCGCTGTTGGGCAAGATTACACTGTTAATTTGCTGGATGTCTTCCACAAATTGGGAGTTGTTATCAATTTCTTGGAGACCTTCAGGATTTTTTAACAGTTCGCTGGGATTTACACCCAAATCTTGAGCAATCTGCTCTACATAGTTTTGAAACAATGCTTTTTGGCATTCTTCAGGATTTTTGGTGGCTTCAATTACGTGAACATTTGTGATTATATAACCGTCAGAGTTGACAAAGAAGCCAGAACCAGAGCCACCAGCAGAAACATCGTAAACTTTACTTTGGTCATTGTAGCTGAAACGAACTTTAGCTGTGCAACCGCTAACAATTTGAACTACGGCAGGTTTGGTATAATCAGCTAGAGATACTGGATTTTGGATAGCGATCGCACCGTTGTTTTGAGTAGTATCGCTATTGTTTTGACTGGGTTTGTTAGGGTTTGATTGTGCAACTGCAACTCCATTATTCTGGCTATCACTCGCATCTATTTTTTTGTCACCACAGCCAGTCAGAAGATTTGCTGCAAGTAAAGCAGAAGCAAAAAGAGCAAAGAATTTTTTATTGGTTTTATTTGTGTTGTTTAACATATGAGTGTTTGCTGAACTCGATGATTCCATCAAACACTCTTGGTATTAGAGATAGCCTATGAGATATTTGTGTACGATTTTACTTGCCTACGACTTATTTCCAGAAATTTTGGAAATATTGCTGGTATAAACTACAGCTTGGCAAGACTTCCCCACCTTGTATTTTTATTAACCCCAAGGCATTTAATTTCGAGCTAGTCTTCTTGTTTAATTGCGTAGTATGAGGTGTAGTAATCACTTCCTTCATCCCTGCTTCTAATTCAGGATACTGTGACAAAATTGACTCTATTCGTCGTAAATAGTTGCTGTATATTCCTGTTGTAGTGGGTGCTGTTTGTAAAAGTTGAGTCAATGTCATATCTTGACGGGCAACATGATACAGCGCCAGTCTGACTAAAAACGGATGTCCTCCTACCATTTCCATTAGTTGCAGAACTTCTCTATCGCTCCAGTTGACTTGGTAAAGTCGTGCTAAATTTTGTACTTGCTCTACTGTAAATTCTGGTAATTCTACAGGTAAACCAACGTTAAAAGGCGATTGGTTTAAGTTTATTGGTACATAAACTTCCGTGGAGTGGACAATTACTAACCGCAGTTGTTTCCAAATTTGGCGTTGTTTTCCTTCTTCGTGGAGTACGCGTAGCAAACCAAAAAAGTCTCCGGAGATTTCTGGGTATTCAAATACTCTATCGACTTCATCTAAACCCAAGGTTATCGGTTTTTTGATTTCTGAAAGCAGATATCGTTCAAAATAATCTTGACAACACAAATTACTACCCATAATTTCTGCTAAATCCCAGTGCTTTTGTACTAATTCGAGATTTAAGTTCAAAGCTCTGGTAACGCTGGCACAGAACCATTTTAGAAATGTATCGGTATCAGTAAAAGACTTTTGTGCTGCCACCTGTAAACTTAAGTATACGGTTTCAGCTCCCTGTTGCTCTGCTCGATGCAAAATCCTTGCTAGTAGGGAAGATTTACCCATTTGTCTGGGTGCTTTAATCCGAATCAGAGAACTTGGTTTACTAATTTCCTCGTAACAGCGTTGTTCGATCGGTGGACGTTCAATATAAAAGGGAGAATTGACTTCAATCTGTCCCTCTGGATATTCCAGGGTAGTGGGAAGTGGGGGAGGTGATGGCTCAGATCCTTTTGATTGTACTGAGGAAACTGCATATTCTCGCCAATCTAAACTCAATTTTTCACAAATCTGAATAAAATATCTTCGGTCAACTGGTTTAAGATTAACAAAATTACTAACTGTCGATGCCGCAATGCCTAAATCCTCAGCCAAATCCTGCTGACTGAAAAATTCTCCAGGTACACCATCTAATCTACCTATACGTTGGAAAACTTTTTCTTGCTTATCTTTCCGCAGGATGACCGAACGTGGCATATTAAGTGATTTGCGAAATGCTATAAAACTTAGTTTACAGGATAAGTATTTTTCGGTAAAGTCAGTCATAAGTCGAGGATAACTCGAATTTCTCGTGGTTTAACTCAAATCCGGTCATGTTTTGATGTAGGTAGGTATGTCAACTGACGTACTGCGTTAAGTAGTTTCTATATGCGGTGACTCAATCATGACAGCAAATTATGAGTATAAAGTGGGGGGAAGTCTAAGTGCAAATGCCCCTAGTTACGTCGTTAGGCAGGCGGATTCTGACTTTTACTATGGGTTAAAAGCAGGAGAGTTTTGTTATGTTTTTAACTCCCGTCAGATGGGTAAAAGCAGCTTGATAGTTCGCACGAGGGAAAAACTGCAAGCAGAAGGTTTCGCTTGTGCTTACCTTGATTTTTCTGTGATAGGTAGTAGCAGTAAGTTGGAACAGTGGTATGCAGGGATAGTTTATAAGCTTGTAACTAATTTTAATCTTGGCGAGCCATCAGAATTTATGCGTAATTGGTGGCTCCAAAGGAGTGAAATTGCTCCCGTGCAACGATTGGAAGAATTTATTGAAACTGTTTTATTAGCATCTGTTCAAAGTAAGATTATTATTTTTATTGATGAAATTGATAGTATTTTGAGTTTAGGTTTTTCGACAGATGATTTTTTTGCTTTTATTAGAAGTTGTTATGAAAAGCGTAATTTTAATCCAGAATATCAAAGATTGACTTTTACTTTAATTGGAGTGGCAACACCATCCGATTTAATTAGTGATAAAAGGCGAACACCGTTTAATATTGGTAGAGCGATTCAACTTGATGGGTTTAAAGATACTGAAATTGAACCTTTAGCAAATGGTTTTGAGGGAAAGGTAGAAAATCCTTTAGTTGTGGTGCAAGAGGTTTTAACTTGGACTGGAGGACAGCCATTTTTAACCCAAAAGGTTTGTACATTGTTAATACAGAGTTCCACTACCAACCTCTCTTTACAAGCGATGAAGGGAGAAAGAAATAAAATAAGTGACTGGGTAGAAGAAGTTGTTAAAAGTCAAATTATTGAAAACTGGGAAGCTCACGATGAACCAGTGCATTTGAAGAACATACAAAATAGGATGCTGGAAATAGAGCAAGTCGCTGGTAGTTTTTTAGGTTGGTATCAGCAAATTTTGCTTTCGGGAGAGATTACTGCTGACGAAAGTACAGAAAAAATGGGATTTCGTCTGACTGGTTTGGTAATTAAACAGCAGGATAAGTTGCGGGTTTATAATCAGATTTATCCATTGGTTTTTAATTTAAATTGGGTTGAAAAAGAGTTAGGTAAACTGCGTCCTTATTCACAAAGCTTTCGGGCTTGGGTTGAAAGTAATCGTCAAGATGAGTCGCGGTTGTTGCGAGGACAAGCTTTGCAGGACGCTTTGCAGTGGGCGAATGGGAAAAGTTTGAGTAATGAGGATTCTAGGTATTTAGCTGCGAGTCAGGAATTAGAAAAAAGAGAACTAGAAGCAGCTTTGGTGGTTAAAGAAGAAGAGAGTCGGATATTAGCAGAAGCGCGACAGAAAGCTGAAAATGCTTTAGAAAAAGAAAAGGAAGCAAATAAAATACTATCCTCTACACAAAACAAAGCTAGACGGTTTGTATTTATAATAATCGCTTTGGTAATTGTTTTTTTTACACGGGCTGTAATGTTATTGATAGGTACAGATAGATTAGATTGGTTACTTCTTAGACATCTTCATAAATTAGATATTAACCATTACAAAATTGGTATATATTCTTCTTTAATAAAGATATTTATTGTTTGGATTATTGCTTTGATTCCTATTCGTGTAGCGAGGTACTTTTTACGCGATTTGCACACAGCACGCAAGTTAGCAAAGAGAGGAAATTGGGAAGGTTCAATTACTTACTTAGAAAGTTTTCTCCCTTATGCTAGGCAACGACCTTGGTTAGACTTTATGCTCTTATTAACTCTGTGGTTGGATACTACGAGTGTACTAGCAATGACACTGAATAATTTAGGACAATCTTATTTAGCAATCGGAGAATTAGAACGAGCCGCATTCTATTTGACTGAAGCTTTACAAGTAGATACAAGTTATCCATCGCCACACTTCTTTTTAACTCTTGTAGAACTGGGAAGAGGAAACTTTGAAGAAGCTGATCGTCACTTGGATGAAGCTCATAGACTTGGATTCTCTGATAGAATAAAAAATAGAATTGTATATGACCTGGGAAGTACAATTTCTTACCTGAAAAGATTGGAACAATAGTGCAAAGATAGAATAACTAACAAGAAATTCTTGAGTTTATATAACTAAATTTTAATCAATTTTTAAGGGAACTCGCATGATTTTGATTTCACTTGTTTTTTCCACAAGCGTAATCAAAACTTGGGGTTGAAAAGACACAGAGCGATCACACTATGCTAACTTCTGAGTTTGCGTTGGTTGTAGATTATGGAGAAGAATAGAGCGATCGCCTTTTTGTTTGAGAGGATGGAGTGTGATCGCATTATAGAAAGCAGGGCAAGGTAGTTATAATCGAAGCTAGAAGCAAACGAGGTCAGGTAATAATGACTGTACCTACAGAAATTCGTAATAGAGCGATCGCTTTACTCGAACAATTACCAGGAGAATCTTTAGTAAAGGCTGTCGAGTTTTTGGAAGCCCTTTCTCACGAAGCTTTACAGGTATCAGAAGCACCAAACCCAGAAATTAGCGAAGCCGCTTTGCTTCAAATTATTCAACACCGTCTGTTTCCTGAAGAACAAGAGAGATTGGCTTATCTGCGTCAGCAAAATGAGATAGGGGTAATTACAGACACAGAACATCAAGAGCTACTGATGTACGTTGAGCGCATCGAACAACAAGATGCTGAACGTGCAGAAGCATTGATAAAACTAGCTCAACTTCGCAAAGTTGATTTAAAAGTGCTGATTGACGAGTTCTTGCCTAAACACAGCAACGTCGCCTAATGTCAGAGCGAACCCCAGAACCAATCAGGCGTATTGTTGCTGCTCGTGCGCGTGGTTACTGTGAGTATTGTCGCTGTTGTGAGCAATTTGCTACTGAGAGTTTTACAGTTGAGCATATAAAACCTCGACAAGTAGGTGGGGAAACAGTTTTAGAAAATCTTGCTTGGAGTTGCTTCGGCTGTAATGGTCATAAACATACCAAAACCCAAGCAATTGATCCAGAAACGGGAGAAAAAATAGCACTGTATAATCCTCGGCTGCAATTTTGGAGCGAACATTTTAGCTGGAGTGATGATTTTACCCAGGTAATTGGTAAAACTCCTTGTGGTCGAGCAACAGTAGAAGCTTTGCGTTTGAATCGGTTTGGTGTTGTCAATTTACGCCGTTTGTTGAGGAATGCAAATCTGCATCCACCAGAGAATGTAGAAGGTGATGAATAGGGTTTATTTTTCAGGATAAATTAGCGATCGCACTAAACATTTACAGCAGTTTTTACGTGAATAACTGTAAATCAATTTCGATAGCGATACCTTCGGTAAGCTTTCCTTCGGAACGCTGCGCGAACGCTAACGCATGATTTTGTTGGCGTTCAAGAAAAAAATCCCCAACTTATCCAATAAGTCGGGGATGTGAAAAAATCTGGGATAGTACTTTCTTAAACTACACACCTTCTTCAACTATTTTGTTGAACTTGCGAATCAGTTGATCTCTCATTTCTACAAATTCATGAATTTCCTTCTCTAATTGTTCCTCCATCTTTCTCTTCAAAACAACGTTACTAAGGCTTTCTAACTTCAGAGTTTTCTTCTCTACAGCTTCAATAAACTTATCAAAAACCCTATCCATTTCTGCTTGTAGTTCTTGTGCCTTTTGCATCAGCAATTTAGCAGTTTCAGCCCTTCCCGTAGCCTTGGCTTGCACCAAATATTGATTGCAAGTTTCTCTTAACGCTTGAGTATGAGTTTCTCTCACCATTTCCAAAGCTTTTTTGCGAAACTCAAACTCAGTTTGAATTAGCTTAAGTTCACCCATTTTTATAGCTCGTTGTGTTGCATCAGGAAAGAGTTTTTGTAATAAATTCTTCCTTGTTTGATTCTGAGCATCCACAACACTTCCTGCATAATCTGCAACTACGTTGACGATGGAAGATTTGGAAACTTGCATATCTGATGAAATTCTGGTGAGAGAGTTATTTTGTTTATTGTTGTAGTCAGACATTATTGTTCTCCTATTAATGATAATTAGTTCAAGGAATTTTCAATGTTCTTTAGATCGTCAAATACATCTTCTATTTGACTTTCAGTTTCAGCTTGGGAAAGTTTTTCATTTGCTTTTTGTTCGATAATCTTCTGTTTCGCTTTCTTTAGTTCCGGCTCAATTTCACTAGCAACAACTTTGATTTGATTGGCTTGTTCCATGAATACTTCTTCAATTTGTGCTGCTATAGAGGTAATAACCTTAAGCCGAATAGCAGCCATTTCTGGACTTTTAGCAGTCTCTTCTGTTAGTAGTAAAAATTGAGTAGTGATAAGTTCAATTAATCTCTGTTGAGAATTGTCTCTGACAGCATGACGAATTTGTTTGCGATTTTCAAGCTGTTCTTCGATACTTTGCTTCGCATCTAATAAATGCTGGCTGTGATAATAAATCGCTTTTTGCTCCAAGTGTTCGAGAATTGCATCGTATGGACTATAGTTTGACATTAACTTTGCCATCATCGGTGCAATTTCTATCATTACGAATAGAAGCGTAATGAATAAGCTGATTTTGCCAATAGTTGGGTCATTAGCTGCTAGTTCCTCTAAGATTTCCAGCTGCTTTGATAAGCCTACTGTTTGAGGTGGCCGATTCTCAAAGCGATTTTTATTTTGTGCTATTTCTTTTTCATTGTTTTGAATTTGCGCCTGAATTGCCTCCATTTCTCGTGTGATTTCTTTAGCTTGTGCTTTTTTTTCGTCTATGACAGATTGACGATAATCGTCTCGAATTTTTCTATACTTCTCCCATTTCGCTTCTAGTTGTTTATTTGTGGTTGCTATTTTCTGATTTTTCGTTTCTAGATTAGCTTCATCTTGTTTAATTATTTCTTCCTTGATGTTAGTCTCAAATATCTTTAATTCCAGAGGCTTGCTGACAGTAACTCCCAAAAAGCCTGCTAAGATTAAACGAGGAATTAAGACTTTCATCTGACCAAAGAAGTCATTTTTCTTCTTTTTGGCACTTAAGATAAAAACTCTATCCAGATGAAAAATTACCAGTCCCCAAAAAGAACCCAGTGCAGGTGCGATCGCTTTGGATGCAAATACGGTATAAAAGGCATAGGAACCTGATAAAGTAGCTGTTAAAGCTGTCAAACATACAACTGCTCCAATCGCAGCTTGCTTATTTACCTCTGTCTGGCAGTCTTTTCTGCTTAATATCTGTTTATTTGCACCAGCAGAATATAAGAGAAAATCTAGACCCAGATTGCGTTTCTCATGTTGCATCGGACTCACTGTTTAACTCGACAATTACATAATTGCACTAGCGTATTCGAGTTAAACCTTGAGTAATTTGAGTTACTGATTTTACTTTTTTCGTGTATCAGTTAGTGTGAACTATCAAATCAAATAACGCCTCAAAGCATCTACTCATATTGTTTTTCACGATTTCAGGACTTACGCAACTGGCACAGGCGAGCGCTAAATTTGAGTACAAATGTATTGAATAATGGAGGCAACTGGCAGAGGGCGATCGCATTTATATAAGACATATGTACTAGCAAAGATGGGCTTA
>JAESGP010000268.1_pt1 | contig 11366 bp, 14 predicted proteins | sample 9269741 | NCBI WGS metagenome assembly JAESGP01 (sample SAMN15720684, study PRJNA650882) | algae metagenome | isolation source: Desmonostoc vinosum HA7617-LM4 and co-occurring heterotrophs from cave wall | place: USA: Waikapalae cave, Hawaii | collected 2011-05-27
CGCCGCGCAGCTCGCGCAAGGCGAGACGGAGGGTGAGCGGAAGGTGGGGAGGTGCCGGTTGCTTGGGCTGGCGGAGCGTACCGTGCATGGGTCAGATGCCCCCAAGATTCGATGTCGGAGCACGACGAAAAACCCCTCCCCCTCTGCGGGAGAGGATTGATGCTAGACCCGACATTTAGGTCACGCTTCCACCGGCTCTTCCACCCGCCCCGACCGTAGCCTCACCGTGCGGTCGCACAATCTGGCGAGGCCGGGATCGTGCGTCACCAGAACCAGCGTCGCGCCGCGGTCGCGCTTCAACGCGAAAAGCAGCTCGACGATCTGGCGCCCCGTCGCCTCGTCGAGGTTGCCGGTCGGCTCGTCCGCGACGAGAATCGCCGGGTCGGGCGCGATGGCGCGGGCGATGGCGACGCGCTGCTGCTCGCCCCCTGAAAGCTGGGCGGGGTAATGATGCAGCCGGTCGCCGAGGCCTACGGCCCGAAGTTCAGCCGCTGCGCGGTCATGGGCGTGGGGCTTGTCGGCGAGTTCGAGGGGCAGCGCCACGTTCTCCAGAGCCGTCATGGTCGGGACGAGGTGGAAAGCCTGGAAGACGATGCCGATCCGCCGTCCCCGGAAGCGCGCCAGGGCATCCTCGTCGAGCGCGCCGAGATCGGTGCCCTCGACCAAGATGCGGCCGCTGTCGGGTCGCTCCAGGCCCGCCATGACCATGAGCAGGGTCGACTTGCCCGAGCCCGACGGCCCAACGAGGCCGACCGCCTCGCCCCGGGCCACGTCGAGGGAGATGCCGCGCAGGACATGCACGCGGGCCGCATCGCGGCCGAGGCTCAGATCGATTCCTGCGAGTGTGATGGACGGCCCATCGACCTTGCCTGCGCTCAACGGGCTACCGATCTGTGTGCGAATGAAAACATCTGTGACGAAGATTGGGGCTGAAACGGAATGGGTCTGTGCTTTTCGTCACCTAACGGGGCCTTGCTCAAGCCCCTCCGCGATATGGTTCGGTTCTGGCGCCCTCGCCACGGCGCTCGCGGGTTGATGGTGCTCTTTGCCGCACTGGCTCTTACGGGGGCCCCTGCGCGCGCCGCATCGGAGGCGCGTCCGCTCAAGCTCGTGGCCTTCGGCGACAGCCTGAGCGCCGGCTACCGCCTTCCCGCGGCGGCGGCCTTTCCCGCCGTGTTGGAGCGCGAGCTGCGCAAGCGCGGCCGACAGGTCAGCGTCGCCAATGCCGGCGTCTCGGGCGACACCACCACCGGCGGGCTCGACCGCCTCGAATGGTCTGTCCCGGACGGAACCGACGGCGTCATCTTGGAGCTCGGCGCCAACGACATGCTGCGCGGCACCGATCCGGGCGTGAGCGCGCAGGCTCTCGAGACGATCATCCGTCGCCTGAAGGAGCGCGGCATCCCCGTGCTGCTGGCCGGCATGAAGGCCTCCCGAAATCTCGGGCCGGACTACGTCAACCGCTTCGATGCGATCTACCCGGATCTCGCCGCGAAATACGGCCTCGTCCTCTACCCGTTCTTCCTCGAGGGTGTCCTGGGTGATCCGGTCTACAACCTCGACGACGGGCTCCATCCGAACACCAAGGGCGTGGAGACGATCGTCGCGGGCATTCTGCCCACCGTCGAGACTTTCATCGACAGGATCCGGCGCTAGACCATGCCGCGGCTCTTCACCGGGCTCGAGATCCCGCCAGACATCGCCGCCGCGCTCGCGGGTCGGCGCGGAGGCTTGCGGAACGCGCGCTGGATCGAGCCGACCGACTATCATGTGACGCTGCGCTTTCTCGGTGACGTCGATGCGGAATGCGCCGAGGCAATGCACGAGGCGCTGACCGGCGCCCGGCGCCGCGGCCCGATCGAGGTCACGCTGGACGGTCTGTCGAGCTTCGGTGGCGACCGGCCTCGCGCCGTCATCGCGGCGGTGGCGGCGACCCGAGAACTTGCGGACCTGCAGGCCGAGCACGAGCAGCTCGCGCGCGAGGCTGGCGTCGCCCCCGAACGCCGGAAGTTCACCCCGCACGTGACGCTGGCGCGCTTGCGCCGAGATAGCCATCCCGAGGACGTCGCGGCGTACTTGGCGCAGCAGGGGCTTTTCGCGACGCTCCGCTTCAGCGCGGACCGGGCCGCCCTGTTCTCTGCGCGCGAATCCACGGGCGGGGGGCCCTACGTCGTGGAGGCCGTCTATCCTCTCGCCTGAGCCGGCGTCGCGACACCCGCTACAGCCGCCGCAACGCCACGCTCTCGATCCGATGGCTCGCGCCCTTGGCGAGGATGAGGCTCGCTCGCTGCCGCGTCGGCAGGATGTTGTCGCGCAGGTTCGGCAGGTTGATCGAGGTCCAGAGATGGTCGGCGATATTGAGAGCCTCGGCCTCGGGCACCTCCGCGTATTTCCGGAAGTAGGAGAGCGGATCGCGGAACGCCGTCTGGCGCAGGCGCATGAAGCGGTTCACGTACCAGCGGTGCAGGTCGTCCTCGTGCCCGTCGAGATAGATCGAGAAATCGAAGAAGTCGGACACGAAGGGGATTGCGGTCCCGTCCCGCGGCAACCGCGCCGGCTGGAGCACGTTCAGGCCCTCGACGATGAGGATGTCGGGGGATTCGACCACGCGCTCCTCGCCTGGGATCACGTCATAGACAAGGTGCGAGTAGAGCGGCGCCGCCACCTGCTTCTTGCCGGCCTTGATGTCGGTGAGGAAGCGCAGCAGCGCCCCGGTATCGTAGCTCTCGGGGAAACCCTTGCGCTCCATCGCGCCCATCCGCTGCAGCTCGGCATTGGGCAGGAGGAAGCCGTCGGTGGTGACGAGGTCAACCTTCGGCGTGTTCGGCCAACGGGCGAGGAGCGCCTTGAGAACGCGGGCGGTGGTCGACTTGCCGACGGCCACGGAGCCCGCAACGCCGATGATATAGGGAACCTTGGTCTCGTGCTCGGCGAGCAGGAAGCGCTGGGTCGCCTTGAACAAGCCCTGGGTAGCGGCGACATAGAGGGACAGCAGGCGGGACAGCGGCAGGTAGATCGCCACGACCTCCTCGACGGAGATTGGGTCGTTCAGCGATTGCAGGCGCGTGATGTCCTCGACGTCGAGGGTCAGCGGCGCGTCGGCGCGCAGCTGCGCCCATTCATCCCGCTTGAAGAGACGGTAGGGTGAGAGCCGCTCAGGGCCGACGCCCGTGACGGGGTCCTGCCCCAGCGTCGGATCGCGCTCGGAGAGGACCCGCGCGGGCTTGCCGGGCACGACGTTCACGTCTGCCTCCGTGAGGCTTTCTCGGCGATGCCGCTCTGAACCGTGCGACGCTCCAGCTCCGTCATCACCTCGTCGAGCCCCACGCCCCCCGCCTTCAGCACCACGACAAGGTGATAGAGCACGTCGGCCGCCTCTGCCACGAGCCCGGCCCGATCCCCCTGCACGGCGGCGATGGCCGCCTCGACGGCTTCCTCGCCGAGCTTCTTTGCGGGCTTTGCCGGACCGCCGGCGAGGAGCTTCGCCGTGTAGGACACGTCCGGCGAGGCCTCCGCCCGGGTCGCGATCAGGATCTCAAGGTCGGTGAGGGAGAACGAGGTCATGGCTTTCTAAGCCCTGCGAGAATCGCGAGCGGGATTTGGCTGCGGCTCATGCGTCGAGGCGCATGGCGAGCCCGGCCGCGGCCATGTGGGCCTTGGCCTCGGCGACGGTATGCTGGCCGAAATGGAAGATCGAGGCGGCCAGTACCGCGCTGGCGCCCCCGTCCCGGACACCGGCGACGAGATCGTCGAGACCGCCGACACCACCAGAAGCGATGACCGGTACGGAGACGGCGTCGGCGATGGCGCGGGTCAGGGCGAGGTCGTAGCCGGAGCGCATGCCGTCCCGGTCCATGGAGGTGACGAGGAGTTCGCCCGCGCCCCGCGCGGTCACCGTCCGGGCGAAGTCGATCGCGTCGATCCCCGTCGGCGTCCGGCCGCCGTGAGTGAAGATCTGCCAGGCCGCCGGCTCGCCGGGCGCAGAGGTGCGCTTGGCGTCGATCGCAACGACGATGCACTGGCTGCCGAACTTCTGCGCCGCCTGGCCCACGAAGTCGGGGTCCTTCACCGCGGCGGTGTTGATCGAGACCTTGTCTGCCCCTGCAAGCAGCAGCGTGCGGATATCCTCCACCGTGCGCACACCGCCACCAACGGTGAGGGGCATGAAACAGGCCTCGGCCGTGCGGCTGACGACGTCGAGGAGCGTGCCGCGGTCCTCGTGACTGGCGGTGATATCGAGGAAGCAAAGCTCGTCGGCGCCGGCGGCGTCGTATGCCTTGGCGGCCTCGACCGGATCGCCGGCGTCGCGGAGCTCGAGAAACTGGACGCCCTTCACGACGCGCCCGTCCTTCACGTCGAGACAGGGAATGATGCGGGTCTTGAGCACGGCGTTCAGGGTGTCTCGTCGGGATCGATGGCGAAAGGGCGCATCAGTACCTAGTCCAAGGTGTAGGGGCAGGTCATCGGGAAGCGCCTGAGGCTGAGGCGGATTTCCTTTGAGGCTTCCAGCCGCGCCCTGCGATAAGCACGCTCCAGGGCCTGACCGAGCCGGCCCTTCATTCCGGGGCTGTCGGCAAGGATGTCCGCTGCATTCTCCCGGTGCGTCGCGATCGAGATCGCCCGGCCTCGGGTCGCCCGCGACGGCTGTTGGTCAAACTTCAGCATGTGCAGGATGACAATGCGCCACGCGCTGACCAGGGCGTCGAACTGGCTGCGGCCCAAGCTCTCGATCTCCTCCGCCAGGTTCTCCCGATCGATAGCATCGAGCTCTCCCGCCCTGAGGCGTGCACCCTGCTCCTGAGTCCAGGTGTAGAAGTCCTGCTCGTAAGTGACGCCTGCCTGGGCCGGCCGGGTCGCGGTCTTCATCACAGCCGTCATCTCAGCCTCGCGACGCGCGGAAGCATCGTCCTCGGCATCGTATCACGACACGGCGCCTTCTGCCCGGCGGATCGCCGCCAGCGCCTCCTTCGGGTCAATTCGCCCGTCATACAGGGCGCGCCCGGTAATGGCCCCGGCCAGCAGCGCGCAATCCGGCTGCAGCAGCCGATGCACGTCCTCAATCGAGGCGAGGCCGCCCGACGCGATCACGGGGATCGTCACGGCCCGCGCCAGCGCCAGCGTCATCTCGATGTTGAGGCCCTTGAGGATGCCGTCCCGCGCGATGTCCGTGTAGATGATCGCCGCGACGCCCGCATCCTCGAAGCGGCGGCCGAGCTCCTCCGCCGTCGTGGAAGAGGTCTTGGCCCAGCCCTCGACGGCGACCCGCCCGTCCTTGGCATCGATGCCGACGGCGATCTTGCCGGGATAGAGCCGCGCCGCCTCGCGCACGAAAGTGGGATCGCGCACCGCCGCCGTCCCGATGATCACTCGCGACACGCCCTTGGCGATCCAGGCCTCCACGGTACGCATCTCGCGGATGCCGCCGCCGAGCTGCACCGGAAGCGAGCTGCGCGCGAGGATGGCATCGACCGCGGAAGCGTTCCTCGGTGCGCCAGCGAAGGCACCGTCGAGATCGACGACGTGCAGCCATGAGAAGCCCTGGTCCTCGAAGGCCTTGGCCTGGGCCGCGGGGTCGTCGCTGAAGACGACGGCCTGCGCCATGTCCCCCTGCACGAGGCGGACGCAGCGCCCCTCTTTCAGGTCGATCGCGGGAAACAGGATCACTCGGTCATCTCTTGATCGGGGTCGCGGGCTGGGTCAGGGCCGCCACCGCAGGAAATTCGCGATGAGGGCGAGGCCCAGGCGCTGGCTCTTCTCGGGGTGGAACTGGGTTCCGGCGATGTTGTCGCGCGCGACGAGCGCGGTCACCGGTCCGCCGTACTCGCTATGGGCCACGACGTCGGACGGATCCTCCGGTATCAACGCGTAGCTGTGCACGAAATAGGCATGCAACCCCTGATCCCCCGTCGGAATGCCTGCGAGAAGGGCTTGCTCCCGGTCGCGTCGCAGGGTGTTCCATCCCATATGCGGGACCTTCAGCTCCGGATCGGAAGGCGCGATCGGCGCCACGTCGCCGGGAATCCAGCCCAGACCCGGCGTCGTCGTGTGTTCGAGGCCGCGCGTCGCCAGCAACTGCATGCCGACGCAGATGCCGAGGAACGGCTGCGCCCGTTCCTTCGCCGCATATGTCATGGCCTCGACCATGCCCGGCACCGCATCGAGTCCTTTCCGGCAATCGGCGTAGGCCCCGACGCCCGGCAGCACAACGCGGTCAGCCGAAGCCACCCGATCGGGATCGCTGGTCACCTCGATGCGCGAGGTGAGGCCAGCCTCCCGTCCGGCCCGCTCGAAAGCCTTGGCCGCCGAGTGCAGGTTGCCCGAACCGTAGTCGATGATGGCGACGGTCTCGCCCGTCACGGCAGATCCGCTGCGCGCGTCACCGGCGTCCCTCGCTCGACGGAAACAGCCCGATCACCGCATCGGTCGGCCGGCCCTTCGGGGCCGCGTAGGGCGCATGCGGCGCGGGTGCGGCGGAGGTCGGCTCCAGCCAGCGGGCGAGCGCCTTGCGCTCAGCCTCAATTGCGGAGGCGGCGACCACCGCGTCGCGGGCGGGGCGTCCACGGCGGGCATAGGTCCAGCGGCGCAGGCTCGACGCTTCGAGGCCGATGAGCACGAGCAGCAACAGAGTGATCGCACTTCCCGACAGGTTATTCAGCCCAAGGAACCGACCGAGGAAGGCAGCGCCGACGAGAAGCGCGGTCACGCCCAGGGCGGCGACCCAGAGCCGGTGGTAGAGGAACCAGAGCGGACCGAAGGCGAAGGCGCGCCACGAGAAGCCGTCCGGCACGAGCTGGGCACGGTCCAGCCCGTAGGCCTCGCCGGCGAGCGCCCCCTTCGGCAGGTGGAGCGTGTAGGTGCGCATCCTCGGCCTCCTTCCCTCCGATGCCGCGTCCGGCTCAGAGCGATCCCTTCGTCGACGGCACGCGGCCCTGCTCGCGGGGATCGACCGCGACCGCCTGCCGCAAGGCCCGGGCCAACCCCTTGAAGCAGCTCTCCGCGACGTGGTGGGCATTGTCGCCGTAGAGCGTCTCGACATGCAGCGTGATGCCGGCATTCATCGCGAAGGCCTGGAACCACTCACGCACCAGCTCGGTGTCAAAGGTCCCGATCTTCTCGGCCTTGAACGCCGTGCGGAAGACGAGGAAGGGCCGGCCCGAAATGTCCAGGGCCACTCGAGTGAGCGCCTCGTCCATGGGCAGGTGGATATCCGCGTAGCGCCCGATACCCGCCTTGTCGCCGAGCGCCTTGGCGACGGCTTGGCCGAGCGCGATCCCCGCATCCTCGGTGGTGTGGTGGGCGTCGACGTGGAGATCGCCGGTCACGGCGACGTCGAGGTCGAACAGCCCGTGCCGGGCGAAGAGTTCAAGCATGTGGTCGAGGAAGCCGACGCCGGTGGCGATGCTCGCGCGCCCGCTCCCGTCGAGGTTGATCGAGACGGTGACGTCGGTCTCCGCCGTGCGGCGGCTGATGCTGGCAGAGCGCATCGCGCTTCAATCGTTCGCTCAAGGGGTCGGCAGGAAACGGAGCCGCCTTCTAGTGCGAAGATCGGCGCCTTGGAAAGGGTCGCGCCGGCAGAACCTGCGGATCAGGCCGCGAGGACACGTCCCGCGATGGCGTCGAGCTTTGCGATCAGCTCCTGGTCCCGATGCTCGGGCGCCGTCATCACGGCGCCGTCCAGAGCGCGGTGAGACCCGGCGGGGCAATCGTCGCGCTCGGTCGGAAAGTCACGGGCGAGGCGCGCCACCAGACGCGCCGCCTTGCCGGCATTGGCCCGCGCGACCGCGACGACCGAGGCGACATCTACCTCGGCGTGGTTAGGGTGCCAGCAATCGAAATCCGTGACCATCGCGACGATGGCGTAGGTCATCTCGGCCTCACGGGCGAGCTTGGCCTCCGGCATCGCGGTCATACCGATCACATCGTAGCCGGCGTCCTTGTAGGTCATGGATTCTGCGTAGGAGGAGAACTGCGGGCCCTCCATGCAGACATAGGTGCCCCCGCGATGCACCGGGATCTCCTCCGCCGCCGCCGCCTCGACGATGCGACCCTGGAGTGTCGGGCCGACGGGATGGGCGAAGGGCACGTGCGCCACGCAGCCGTTACCGAAGAAGGACGAGGACCGGGCGAAGGTGCGATCCACGAACTGGTCGGCGAGCACGAACAGCCCGGGATGAAGCTCCTTCCGGAACGAGCCGCAGGCCGAGACCGAGACGAGATCTGTGACGCCGGCGCGCTTCAACACGTCGATATTGGCGCGATAATCGATGCCGGAGGGCGAAAGCCGGTGCCCGCGCCCGTGCCGGGCAAGGAAGACGACGGTCGTCTCGCCGATGCGGCCGATGCGCAGCGCATCCGAGGGCTCGCCCCAAGGCGAGCGGATCGCCTCCTCGCGGACGTCTTCCAAACCCGGCAGGTCGTAGATGCCGGAACCGCCGATCACGCCGAGGATCGCAGCAGTCATCGCTTCACCTCAAAGGACGGTGTTCGGGATCACATCGAGGGCCCGCGAATTGCGACGCCCGCGACGGCCTTTCTCGGGGCATCGCGGACGAGGCGTCAATTCAATAGGTGAAGATCGGAGAGAAGAGCTCAGCCGGTCTTGTGCAGCTCCGGCTGCAGGCCGTGGGTCTCGCCGCCGACATCGGCCCAGATCTTCTTCTTCACGTAATAGAGAAGGCCGGAAAGCAGGATCAGGAACAGGATGACCCGGAATCCGAGAGCCTTGCGAGCCTCCATGTGAGGCTCGGCCGTCCAGGACATGAAGGCGGCGACGTCCCTGGAATATTGATCGACGGTCTCGGGCACCACCGGCTCGCCGTTCTCGCCCTTGGCGTAAGTCACCTGGCCGTCGCTCAGGGGCTTGGCCATCGCGATCAGGTGGCCGGGATAGTACTTGTTGTAGTTGGTGCCCGCCGGAACTTCCGTGCCGGCCGGCGGATCCTCGTAGCCGTTCAGGAGCGCGTGGATGTAGTCGACGCCCTGCTCGGTATAGCCGACAAAGGGCAGCGCATCGACGACGAAGAGCGGGAAGCCGCGCTCGTAGGTCCGCGCCTTGGCGAGCACCGAGAAGTCGGGCGGCGCCTTGCCGCCGTTCGCGGCGGCGGCGGCTTTGTCGTTCGGGAACGGAGCCGGGAACGCGTCGGCGGGCCGAGCCGTCCGCTCGACCTCCTCGCCGTTGTCGTTGAGCTCCTTGACCTTGTACTCGGCGGCGAGAGCCTTGACCTGACCGGCCGTGAAGCCGGGCCCACCGGGCTCGGCGAGATTGCGGAAGCGCACGAGGTTCATGCTGTGGCAGCTCGAGCAGACTTCCCGGTAGACCTGGAAGCCGCGCTGAAGCTGGGCCTGGTCGAATTTGCCGAAGATGCCGGCGAAGCTCCACTCCTCACGCGGCGGCTTGGGCGCTTCCGCGGCATGGGCCGGCGTGAGGCTGACGAGGGCCGCGAGGACGGACGCGGCGAGGGCACGGGTCATGGTCATTGCTGCAATAGATCCCCTGCCCTCAACCCTTTGACGACGGCGCCGCGGCCGCCCCGACCGGCATTCCCGATCCGGAATCGACCTGCTTGCCCGGTCCAGTGACGCTCTCCAGGATCGATCCCGGCAGCGCGGTCGGCGTCTCGAACAGGCCGACGAGCGGCATCACGATCAGGAAGTGCGCGAAGTAGTAGAAGGTGCAGATCTGCGAGGCGATGACGTAGCCGCCCTCCGGGGGCTTCGCGCCGAGCCAACCGAGCACGACGCAGACCACGACGAACAGCCAGAAGAACTGACGGTAGATCGGCCGATAGTTCGAGGAGCGCACCCGCGAGGTGTCGAGCCAGGGCGCGAAGGCGAGGATCAGCACCGCGCCGAACATCAGGATGACGCCGCCGAGCTTGTCCGGCACCGCGCGCAGGATCGCGTAGAAGGGCAGGAAGTACCATTCCGGCACGATGTGCGCAGGCGTCACGGCGGGGTTCGCCGGGATGTAGTTGTCGGCGTGGCCGAGATAGCCCGGCTGGTAGAAGATCCAGTACGCGAAGAAGAGCATGAACACGACGGCCGCGAACACGTCCTTGACTGTGGCGTAGGGCGTGAAGGCCACCGCGTCCTTGCCGGACTTGATCGGGATGCCGGTCGGGTTGTTCTGGCCGACGACATGGAGCGCCCAGACGTGGAGCACTACGACACCGGCGATCATGAACGGCAACAGGTAGTGCAGCGAGAAGAAGCGGTTGAGCGTCGGGCTGCCGACCGAATAACCGCCCCAGAGAAGGCTCTGGATCGTGTCACCGACCACCGGGATCGCCGCCAGGATGTTGGTGATGACGGTGGCACCCCAATAGCTCATCTGGCCCCAGGGCAGCGTGTAGCCGAGGAAGGCGGTCGCCATCATCAGCAGGTAGATGATCACGCCGAGGATGTAGAGCACCTCACGGGGCGCCTTGTAGGAGCCGTAATAGAGGTTCCGGAAGATGTGGATGTAGACGGCGACGAAGAACATCGAGGCGCCGTTGGCATGCGCGTAGCGCAGCAGCCAGCCGTAGTTCACGTCGCGCATGATGTGCTCGACAGAATTGAAGGCGTTGGCCGCCGACGGATCGTAATGCATCGCCAGCCAGACGCCGGTGACGATCTGGAGCGCCAGCATCATGATGAGGATCGCGCCGAAGGTCCAAAAATAGTTCAGGTTGCGCGGGACCGGAAACGACACGAAGGACGAGTGCACCAGCCCGACCAGGGGCAGGCGCGATTCGAACCACTTCGCGAGACGGCTCTTCGGAACATAGGTGTTGGCGTGTCCGCTCATGGGGCTACCCGCATCGCTGATTGTTTCGCGTCGTCACCGGCCGATCAGGCGACGGCCTTGCCGGCTCCCTCGTCGCCGATCCGGATCTTGGTATCGGACGCGAAGGCGTAGGGCGGAATAGGTAGGTTGGTCGGAGCCGGCCCGCGCCTCACCCGGCCGGCATTGTCGAAGACCGAGCCGTGGCAGGGGCAGGACCATCCGTCGTACTGACCGGAATGGCCGATCGGCACACAGCCGAGATGGGTACAATTGCCGTAGACGACGAGCCACTTGGCGTGGCCCTCTTTGACGCGGGCGGAATCCGGAGCCGGATCGATCAGGTCGGCGAGCTTCACCGCCTCCGATTCCTTGATCTCCTTCTCCGAGCGGTTGCGGACGAAGATCAGCTTGCCGCGCCAGAAGACCGTGATGATCTGGCCTTCCTGGATGGGCGTCAGATCGACCTCCAGCGGAGCGCCGGCGGCGACGGTCTCGGCATCGGGCGCCATGGAGGCGACGAAGGGCCAGGCGACCGCGGCGGCGCCGACGGCGAGCGCCGCGCCGGTCGCGAGGAAGAGAAAGTCGCGCTTGGTCCCCT
>JAESGP010000269.1_pt1 | contig 11358 bp, 10 predicted proteins | sample 9269741 | NCBI WGS metagenome assembly JAESGP01 (sample SAMN15720684, study PRJNA650882) | algae metagenome | isolation source: Desmonostoc vinosum HA7617-LM4 and co-occurring heterotrophs from cave wall | place: USA: Waikapalae cave, Hawaii | collected 2011-05-27
GACGGAGGATCCCGCGCCGCCCCCGTCGCCGGATTTGAGCGCGTGCGCTGCCATGCCGACGCCCTCACGGGCGGACTGGCGACGGCGCATCGCCCGCGCCCAGGCGGGCTCGCCGGACGCGGCAGGTCTGTCGTTGGCGGCGGGACCGGCGGACCCGCCCGACGTGGATCCGCCGGTCATCTCGAAGGCGGCGCGGCCGCCGCGTTGGAAGTCGGAGCGGAGCGTCTCGCCCGCTCGGCGGAGCGGGCTCGCCGCGGCCTGCGCGCCGGCCTTCGCGACGCCCGACAGGCCACCCGCCACCGAGCCGCCCGAGGCTTGGCTGCCGAGCTGATAGGCGGTCGTGGCGCCGCCCGCGACGGACGCGCCGCCACGAACTGCACCAACGGCCGCACCGCCCGCGAGGCGGGCGCCAGCCCCGCCCGCGACCACCATGCCGCCGGCGGCGAGACCGGTGCCGATCGCGGCGCCCGCGCCGAGCTGCGGACCGCCGGAGACGATGCCGTTCGCGATGCCGGGCGCGAAGATGCCGAGGCCGAGGAGTGAGAGGGCCGCGAGCACGAGCGCCATCGCGTCCTCGATGGTGGGTTCGCCCGCGAAGCCGCGTGTAAACTCGCCGAAGAGCGTCGAGCCGATGCCGACGATGACGGCGAGCACCAGCACCTTGACGCCGGAGGAGATGACGAGCCCGAGCACGCGCTCGGCCATGAAGGCGGTCTTGCCCCACAGGCCGAAGGGCACGAGCACGAAGCCGCACAGCGTCGCGAGCTTGAACTCGATGAGGCTGATGAAAAGCTGGATGGCCAGCACGAAGAAGGAGAGCAGCACGATCGCCCAGGCGAAGAGCAGGATCGCGATCTGGATGAAGTTCTCGAAAAAGGAGACGAACCCCATCAGGCCGGAGATGGAGTCGAGGATGGGCCGGCCCGCCTCGAGGCCGGTCTGCGCGATACGTCCGGGCCGCAGAAAGTCGGCCGCCGACATACCGGTCCCGGAGGCCTGCAGCCCGAGGCCGGAGAAGCTCTCGAAGACGATCCGGGCGAGGCTGTTCCAGTTCCCGATGATGAAGGCGAAGGCACCGACAAAGAGCGTCTTCTTGACGAGGCGCGCGAGCACGTCCTCGTCGGCGCCCCAGGCCCAGAACAGGGCGGCGAGCGTCACGTCGATGACGATTAGGGTGGACGCGAGAAACGCCACCTCACCCTGGAGCAGGCCGAAGCCTGAGTCGATGTAACGGGTGAAGACCTCGAGGAAGCGGTCGATCACGCCCATGCCGTTCATGGCCGGAGCTCCTCGGCTGGGCGGCGCTCGCCGGGTGAGAAGAAGCGGCGGCGGTTCTCCGCCCAGGCCGCGCGGCACGCCGGGTCGGAGAGCGCGGCCTCGCCCAGGCCGCCGCAGCGCTGAAGCTCGGTGCGCAGCGGATCCGCGGTCCGTTCGCGATGGGCGGCGGCGATCCGCTGCTCCTCTTCGAAGTCCTGGCCGGAGAGGAAGGCGGCGAAACCGGCGACGGCCATGCCGACCGCCATGACGAGGATGACGCGCCGGACCTTCAGCCGGTCGAGCTCTTCCTCCCTCACGATCCGCCGCCGCATGGCTATGACCTCAGCGGTTCGGAAACATGCTGACGTTAGTCGGCTGATAGGCCTGACCAGGGGTGAGGAAGCGCCGGAGGTTCTCGCGGCCGAGATCCTGCGCCGCTTGACGCTGCGCGGACTCGAGCGCCTGCGCTCTACCCTGGGCAGCCAGCGTCGCCGTCAAGTCCGCGAGCTGCTGCGCCTGGAGGGCGAGAAGCTGGTTGCCGGCCTGGGTGGCCTGGAGCGCGCCGGTCGCCGATTGGCTCGAGGTGACGAGCGCCTGCATTTCGGCGCGGTTGGTGTCGATATTGCCGACTACGGTCGCCTGGACGCGAAGCGCGTCCTGGAGCGCCGCAACCGAGTTCTGCCAGCGCTCGCGTGCCTGCCCGAACAGCTGCTGCTGCGACTGGCTCGCGCCGGCCTGGCCATAGGTAGTCGTGAACGCCCGGTCGATCTGCTGGACGTCGTAGGAGATGCGCTGCGCTTGCTGCAGGAGCTGCTGCGTCCGCGCCACAGATTGCTGGATCTGCTGGAGCGACGAGTAAGGCAGGCTCGCGAGGTTGCGGGCCTGGTTCACCAGCATCTGCGCCTCGTTGGTGAGGCTGGTGATCTGGTTATTGACCTGCTGGAGCGCGCGGGCGGCTTGCAGCACGTTCTGGACGTGATTGGTCGGATCCCAGACGGTGACTTGGGCTTGGGACGGCGCGACGGCCGTCATCAGGGTCAGGGCGGCGACGCCGACCGTCAGCGCCGCGCGAAAACGGGTCTTCATCATACTGTCTCCTGCTGGTCGAGAAGGTCGGCGGCCCAGGCGAGGCCGCGGGCTTGGAGCCAGGCGCGCGCGAAGCCGTCGCGGCCGTGCTCGGCCGTGAGGCGGGCGATCAGCGCTTGGTCGGACTTCGACGACGCGGCGGTGAAGGCGAGCGCGACGTCGGACAGGCCGAGCTCGAACAGCCGGTTGCCGCGCCGGCTCTGGCAGTAGTAGTCGCGCTTGGGGGTTGCCCGGCTCAGGATTTCGATCTGGCGGTCGTTGAGGCCGAAGCGCCGGTAGACGGTTGCGATCTGCGGCTCGAGCGCGCGTTCGTTCGGAAGGAACAGCCGTGTCGGGCAGCTCTCGATGATGGCCGGCGCGATCTTTGAGCCGTCGATGTCAGCGAGGCTCTGGGTGGCGAAGAGCACGGAGGCGTTCTTCTTCCGTAGCGTCTTCAGCCACTCGCGCAGTTGCCCCGCGAAGCCGTCGTCGTCGAGCGCGAGCCAGCCCTCGTCGACGACGATCAGGGTCGGCCGGCCGTCGAGCCGGTCCTCGATGCGGTGGAACAGATAGGCGAGCACGGCTGCGGCCGAGCCGGTGCCGATCAGCCCCTCGGTCTCGAAGGCCTGCACGTCGGCCTCGCCGATCCGCTCGGCCTCGGCGTCGAGCAGCCGGCCCCAGGGTCCGCCGACCGCATAGGACCGGAGCGCCTGCTTCAGCGGGTTCGACTGGAGCAGGACCGAGAGGCCGGTGAGGGTGCGTTCTGAGGCAGGCGCCGACGCAAGACTCCCCAGCGCCGACCACAGATGCTCCTTCACCTCCGGGGTGACGCTCACTCCTTCCCGGGCGAGGATCGCTGCCACCCACTCGGCCGCCCAGGCACGCTCGTCGGGCTGATCGATGCGCGCGAGCGGCTGGAGCGCAACGGGCTCGGCCGCGTGCTCGGCGAGGCTGCCGCCGAGATCATGCCAGTCGCCGCCCATGGCGAGCGCCGCCGCCCGGATCGAGCCACCGAAGTCGAAGGCGAAAACCTGGGATCGCTCGTAGCGCCGGAACTGCAGCGCCATGAGGGCGAGCAGCACCGACTTGCCAGCGCCGGTCGGGCCGACCACGAGTGTGTGGCCGACATCGCCGACATGGAGCGAGAAGCGGAACGGCGTCGAGCCTTCGGTCTTGGCCAGGAACAGCGGCGGCGCGCCGAAGTGCTCGTCGCGTTCCGGTCCCGCCCAGACCGCCGAGAACGGCATCATGTGGGAAAGGTTGAGCGTCGAGACCGGCGGCTGACGGACGTTGGCGTAGACGTGGCCGGGCAGGCTCCCGAGCCACGCCTCGACCGCGTTCACCCGCTCCACCATGCAGGTGAAGTCGCGGCCCTGGATCACCTTCTCGACCAGCCGCAGCCGCTCGTCGGCGACCCGGGCATCCTCGTCCCAGACGGTCACGGTCGCCGTGACATAGGCCGTGCCGACGAGGTCTGAGCCGAGCTCCTGGAGCGCGAGGTCGGCGTCCGCTGCCTTGTTTGAGGCATCGGAGTCCATCAGCGCCGACGCCTCGTTGGTCATCACCTCCTTGACGATGGCCGCAATTGACTTGCGCTTGGCAAACCACTGACGGCGGATACGGCCGAGCACCTTCGCGGCGTCGGTCTTGTCCAGCATGACGGCGCGGGTGACCCAGCGATATTCGAAGGCGAGGCAGTTGAGGTCGTCGAGCAGGCCCGGCCAGGTCTGGCTGGGGAAGCCCATCACGGTGAGTGTGCGCAGATGGGCAGACCCAAGCCGAGGCTCGAGCCCGCCGACGATAGGCTCGTCGACGAGGATCGCGTCGAGGTGCATCGGCGTCTCGGGCACCCGCACGCGGTGGCGGCGGGTCGAGACGGTGGCGTGCAGGTAGGTGAGCGTCTCGACATCGTCGAGAAAGCGCGCCTCGGGCATGAAGCCCTCGACGAGGTTCAGCACGCGGTCGGTGCGGTCGACGAAGCTGGCCAGCTGCTCCCGCCCGTCCGGGCCTGAGCGCTCGCGACCTTCGTAGAGCCAACCTTCGGCACGCTGGGCGTCCTCAGCCGGCGGCAGCCAGCAGAGCGTCAGGTGGTATGCGCTCTCGAAGTGGGAGCCTTCCTCCTCGAACTGCGCGCGGCGCTCGGCATCGACCAGCGCCGACACGGGATCGGGGAAGCTCGAGGTCGGGTAGACGCCGGCCGGGAGCCGCTGCGCCTCGACGAAGATCGCCCAGCCGGAGCCGAGCCGCCGCAGCGCGTTGTTAAGGCGCGAGGTGACCGCGACGAGCTCGGCCGGCGTGGCGCTGTCGAGGTCGGGACCGCGGAAGCGGGCGGTGCGCTGGAACGAGCCGTCCTTGTTGAGGACGACGCCAGGCGCGACCAGCGCCGCCCAGGGGAGAAAGTCGGCGAGGCTCTGGGGCTTGGAGCGATATTCGGCGAGGTTCAGCATCGCTCAGGCCCCGAGCTCGGCCGGGTAGCGAAGGTGCCGGCGCACCACGTCGACGAAGTGCGGGTCACGCTTGGCGGCGAGGACGGCGGCGAGGTGGCCGACCAGCCAGGCGAGGAGCCCGGCTAGCCAGAGGCGGAGGCCGAGCCCCAGGGCGGCGGCGAGCGTGCCGTTGATGATGGCGAGCGCCCGCGGCGCGCCGCCGAGCAGGATCGGCTCAGTGAGGCTACGCCGGACGGGCGCGTAGAAACCGGGCGCCTGGTCGCCGCCGTCCAGCATCAGACCAGCGCCCCGCCGCCGAACGAGAAGAACGAGAGGAAGAAGCTCGAGGCCGCGAAGGCGATCGACAGGCCGAACACGATCTGAATCATGCGGCGAGCGCCGCCCGAAGTGTCGCCGAAGGCGAGCGTCAGGCCCGTGACGATGATGATGATCACCGCCACGATCTTGGCAACCGGGCCCTGGATAGACTCCAGGATCTGCTGGAGGGGCTGCTCCCAGGGCATGTTGGATCCGGCGGCATAGGCGGGGGCCGACAGAAACGTCAGCGCGAGCACACTGGCGCTGGCCGACAGGCGAGCGAAGGTCTTGGTCACGGGAGGTCTCCTGCTGGGGTGAGGTCGTAGTCGCCGGCGGCGGTCAGGCCCTCGACGAGGGCGAGCTCGGTGAGGCGGCGGGCCGAGCCGCGGCCGGACAGCACGGCGATGAGGTCGACGGTCTCGGCGATGAGGGCGCGCGGGACCGTGACGACGGCCTCCTGCACGAGCTGCTCGAGCCGGCGGAGTGCGCCAATGGCCGTTCCGGCGTGGATGGTGCCGATGCCGCCCGGGTGACCGGTGCCCCACGCCTTGATGAGGTCGAGCGCTTCGCCGCCACGCACCTCGCCGATCGGAATGCGGTCGGGGCGAAGACGAAGCGCAGAGCGGACGAGATCGGTCAGCGTTGCGGCGCCGTCCTTGGTGCGAAGCGAGACGAGGTTGGGCGCCGCGCACTGGAGCTCGCGCGTGTCCTCGATCAGCACCACCCGGTCGCCGGTCTGGGCGACTTCGGCCAAGAGCGCGTTGACCAGCGTCGTCTTGCCCGTCGAGGTGCCGCCAGCGACTAGGATGTTCTTGCGGGACCGGACGGCGGCGCGGAGCACATCGGCGTGCGCCGCGGCCAGGATTCCGGCTTCGACATAGTGGCCGAGCGTGAACACCGCGATGGCGGGTTTGCGGATCGCGAAGCTCGGAGCGGCGACGACGGGCGGGAGAAGACCTTCGAACCGCTCGCCCGTCTCGGGCAGTTCGGCCGAGACCCGAGGGGAGCCGACATGGACCTCGGCTCCGACATGGTGGGCGACGAGCCGGACGATGCGCTCACCGTCGGCGGGCGAGAGCCGCGCGCCCGTGTCCTCCAGCCCGCCCGTGAGCCGGTCGATCCAGAGCCGGCCGTCGGGGTTGAGCATCACCTCCACCACAGCAGGGTCGTCGAGGTGGCCGGCGATCGCAGGTCCGAGTGCGGTGCGCAGCATGCGACTGCTGCGCACGTAAGCTTCGGAGCGGAGGGCGATCGTCGTCACGGTGCTCGACCCTATCTGCCTCGGGGAAGCCGAGGCGGTTCAGTGGACGGGGTCGACTAATGAGCGGCGGATCCGCGGCCGTTCAACAAGGTCTAGGGCGTAGTAGAACGCTGGCGCAGTAAGGCAGGCGATCAGGACGGCTCGACTTCAGCGCCGCCGCTGCCGTTCGACGCCGGAAGATCGTCCAGCACCTCCTTCGCGAGACTGCGGCCCTGCTGAATCCGACGTCCGAGCGTCTCGACGAAGCTTTCGTAGCGCTCTCGCCCTTTCGCCTGCGCTGCGGCCTGCGCGCTGTCGGCCAGCGGTGGCGTTGCCGTGAGCCAGGCGCGAACGAATAGGCCGAGCGCCTCGAGCGTGATGGTCTGGTCGCGCTCAAGCCGTTCCATCTGGCGCGTGAGGCGATCGAGGCGCCGTGTCAGCGCCGCCTCGCGCCGATCGGCGCCATCGGGCGAGAGAAACGATGCGACCGCCGCCTCGACAATCGCCGACTTCGACAGCTTCTTGCGCGCGGCGAGGTCGTCGAGGGCCCGGCTGGTCGCGGGATCGAAGTAGAGGTTCAGCCGGTCCTTAGCGGCCATCAGAGCGCGATCCCGTCGTCGGGGTCCATTGCAGCCTGACGAGTGGTCTCCCGCGCGCGGGCCTGCAGGGTGCGGGAGCGGATCGCGTCATCATCGTCAGTCTCTGCGACTTCGGTCTCGACGGTCGGAGGCGGCGGGGACGGGACGATCTCCTCATGGACCGGCAGCTCCGGCTCGCGCCGGATGCCGCCGTTTGCCTCATCTGCGTCAGCCTTGTCGCTGTCCTTCGCGGCGGGAGCCTTCACCGGAGCGACATTCCAGTGTGCTGGGCTCCCCGCCGATAGCGGCGCGGCTGGCGAGGCGGCACGCTGGGGTGGTGGCAGGATGCGCGCCTTCAGTTGCCGATCTTCGTAGTAGCGCGCCTTCTTGGCCCTGACCGGATGAACGCCCGACAGCATAACGAGGGCGTCGGTCGGGGGCAGTTGCATGACCTCGCCCGGCGTGAGGAGCGGGCGCGCGGTCTCCTGGCGCGAGACCATCAGGTGCCCGAGCCAAGGGCTGAGCCGGTGACCGGCATAGTTCTTGGCGTCGCGGATTTCGGTCGCGGTGCCGAGTGCGTCCGAGACGCGCTTCGCCGTCCGCTCGTCGTTGGTGGCGAAGCTCACTCGCACATGGCAGTTGTCGAGGATGGCGTTGTTCTGGCCGTAGGCCTTTTCGATCTGGTTCAAAGATTGAGCGATCAGGAACGAGCGAATGCCGTAGCCGGCCATGAAGGCGAGCGCTGACTCGAAGAAGTCGAGCCGGCCAAGCGCAGGAAATTCGTCGAGCATGAGGAGCAGTCGGTGGCGCCGACGCTTGCTCTCCAGCTCCTCGGTCAGGCGCCGCCCGACTTGGTTGAGGATCAGGCGTACGAGCGGCTTTGTGCGGCTGATGTCGGACGGTGGCACGACCAGGTATAGCGACACGGGTCGGCCCGCCTCCACGAGGTCACTGATCCGCCAGTCGCACCGCGAGGTGACCGCAGCGACGACTGGGTCTCGGTAGAGGCCGAGGAACGACATGGCGGTGGAGAGCACGCCCGACCGCTCGTTCTCCGATTTGTTCAGCAGCTCACGGGCGGCGGACGCCACGACCGGGTGAGGCGCGTCGCCAAGGTGCCTCGTCGCCATCATCGCCTGCAGCGTCGTCTCGATCGGCCGGCGCGGGTCGGACAGAAAGGCGGCTACGCCGGCGAGCGTCTTGTCCGCCTCTGCGTAGAGGACATGCAGGATCGCCCCGACGAGGAGCGCGTGGCTGGTCTTCTCCCAGTGGTTCCGCTTCTCGAGCGCGCCTTCCGGGTCGACCAGGATGTCGGCGATATTCTGGACGTCGCGCACCTCCCACGGCCCGCGCCGCACCTCCAGCAGCGGGTTGTAAGCGTCGGATGCTGCGTCGGTCGGATCGAAGCGCAGCACCCGGCCGAAGCGGGCGCGCCAGCCAGCGGTCAGGCCGAAGTTCTCGCCCTTGATGTCGTGGACGATGACCGAGCCCGGCCAGGTCAGCAGCGTCGGTATGACCAGGCCGACGCCTTTGCCGGAGCGGGTTGGTGCGAAGCACAGCACATGCTCGGGCCCGTCGTGGCGGAGGTAGCTGCGCGCGTAGCGGCCGAGCACCACGCCGTCCGGCCCGAGCAGGCCTGCGGCCCGCACCTCCTTTTCGGTCGCCCAACGCGCTGAGCCGTAAGTCGTGACCTCGCGTGCTTCCCGGGCTCGGTACACCGACAAGGCGATCGCGACGGCGATCGACACGAACCCGCCGGACGCGGCGATGCTTGCCCCCTCGTAGAAGACCTTCGGCGCGTAGGCGTCGAAAAAGTACCACCACCACGCCCAGGCTGGCGTGGGGTAGAGCGGCACGCCGGCGATGATCGTCCAGGGTTCGCCAAGCTGGGGCTGAAAGGCGAGCCGCCAGGCTATCCACTGCGTCGCGGCCTGGTTGGTCGCGAGCACGATCGCGAAGACGACGAGGATTTGGCCCCAGAGGATGCGGGTCGCGGGCATGACGGCTCCCAGGCAAGAGGGCGCCGGATGACTGGAAGCAGGTCGGGAACTTGCGCAATGCTCCTCAGGCGGCGGGCGAAGCATAGCGCGCGATCGCGTGTGCATCGGACGGGTCAGCTTGTGCCGATGCGGCGGTGGACTCGTATCGCCTGTCGGCCGCGGGGGGGGGGGCCGAGCCGGGCCTCTGGCCGGCGTGATCGGGAGGATCGGCATGTTGCAGCTGAAGGCTACCTGCTGCAACGCTGCTCAATGAGCGAGCTGGCGCGAGTAGTCGGTCAGCCTCAGCACGCGACTCTCGATCTTGCCGACAAGTTCACCGTGCTCAGCGGCCGTGTGCTTCTTGATATCTGCCCATTCCTGGTTCGCCATGAACCTCGCCCAGCGCGCCTCCATGGTCGTCTCATCGGGCCAAGCCAGCAGATAGACGAACTCGGTGCGCTGCTTCGACTTCGTCTCCCACATCGCGACGATGGTGAATCCATGCTCGCGCATGAGGCGGGCGGCATGATCGCGGAAGCGAGCATGGAAGGCCGCCTTGTTGCCCTCAAAGATCTCATAGATGCGCAGCTGGTAGATCGGGCCGCTCTCGCGCGTATGGCTTTGTGCGCTTGCCGGCGATGCCGCCAGCAGGGCCGCTATGGTCATTACCAGAAACGCCAAGGTCGCGATTGCCAGCCGGATCGGGCGTGGACGCACTCGCTTCGCCAACATGTTGATCTCCATCTATTGATGCCCGAACGAGCGGGCGGGAGAGCCGAACTTCGGCCCCTGACCTCAAACGTCACGGGCTTCGCCTCCTTGCTCCTGCAGAGATGAGATTAAGCGCTGAACGACGGGCTGGAGCGGCTGGTCGCGCCAGCAGAGCGCGAGCGCAAACTCGGCGTCAGCGCTCTCGATCGGCCGGTAGACCACGTCGTCGGGCCGGAACACCGACATGCTGGCCGGGACGATCGAGACGCCCGCCTCAACAGCGACGAGCGACAAGACAGCCTGCATCTGGTGAGCCTCCTGGACGACATGCGGCACGAAGCCTGCCTCGGTGCAGAGGCGGACGACCCTAAGGTGAAAGCCCCGCCCTTCAGCAGCCGGCCAAAGGACGAAGGGCTCATCGGCAAGACTCTCAAGCGGCAGCGAGGCTGCGGCGGCGAGGTGGTGACCACGCGGCAGCGCGATCACCAAGCGGTCGCGATCGAAGTCCTCGACGATGAGATCGCCTGCGTCAGGAAGGGGTGGGATGACGACGGCGACGTCGGCTTGACCGTCCCGCAGCAAGCCGACCTGCTGCGCCGAGGTCGCCTCGCGAAGCTCCAGGCGCACGGTCGGAGCTTCCTGGCGGAACCGCCGGATCTGCTCGGGCAGCCGCCCGTAGAGCGCACTTCCGACATAAGCCAGCCGGACCACGCCGGAGCGACCCTCGGCTGCCTCGCGTGCCGCGGCCACCGCGCGGTCGGCCTGCGCCACCGTCCGCCTCGCCTCCTTAAGGAACGCGGCTCCCGCGGCCGTGAGGCCGACGGTTCGGTTGCCGCGCTCGATGAGTTCGGCGCCGACCTCCTCTTCCAGGCGGCGGACGGACGCCGTGAGCGGCGGCTGCGACATGTTCAGCCGCTGGGCGGCGCGGTGGAAGTGAAGCTCCTCCGCCACCGCGATGAACTGCCGAAGCTGCCGCAGGTCGATCATGCCGCCTCCCGGGCCGACGCCAAGGCCGCGGCGTAGTTTAGGCGCAGGAGCGATCCAGACAACGGCGCGGCGCTCAGCTCCGCGTCGGTCAGGTCCAACCGCGCGGTCGTGACGTAGAGGTGTAAGTCGTCATCAGAGAAGGCACAGCTCGTCGGACGGGGGACCGGCAGCTCGATCATGCCATCGATCTGTCCGTCCGACCCGATTCGGGCGATTGCGGATCCGTTGAACAGCACGCTCAGGAGACCGCCGTCGGGTGCGCGGGTGAGCCCATCGGGGAAGCCCAGGCTCGTGTCGATCCGCGCGAAGATGCGGCGCTCGCCAACAGCGCCTGAAGTCTCATTGAAGTCATAGGCGTAGATTTCGCCCCGTCTCGAGTCGGTCACGTACAGCGTCGTGCCGTCCGCGCTCCATTCCAGTCCGTTGATCAGCGTGAAGCCGCGGTCGCACCGATGCCAGCTACCGTCAGGCTCGTAGCGGTAGAGAATGCCGCTACCTTCGCTGAGGTCGTTCGCCATCAGGCCGACCCAGATCCGTCCCTGCGCATCGAACTTGCCGTCGTTGAGGCGGTAATCGGGCGACGCGTCAGGGGCGGTCGCGAACCGCTCGACGGCACCTGATGAGGTGACACGAGCGAGGTCGCAGCCGAGCGCCACCACCCGTGTGCCGGACGGGTCCTCGGCAACAAAGCCGACGACGTCGGGCAGCGACCGCGCCTCGTCCCGCCCCGTCGCAGGGTCGTAGGCGTGCAGCTTCTGGCGGATGGTGTCGACCCAGAGGAGCCGCTTTGCGCGTTC
>JAESGP010000270.1_pt1 | contig 11348 bp, 11 predicted proteins | sample 9269741 | NCBI WGS metagenome assembly JAESGP01 (sample SAMN15720684, study PRJNA650882) | algae metagenome | isolation source: Desmonostoc vinosum HA7617-LM4 and co-occurring heterotrophs from cave wall | place: USA: Waikapalae cave, Hawaii | collected 2011-05-27
AACGAAGCTACCCGCTGCACGCCCGAGTCTGCCATGCTTGCTTCCTGGTGCAGGTCGACGACGTGGTGCCGGCCGATCATATCTTCGATGCGGGCTACGCCTATTTCTCCTCCTATTCGACGAGCTGGGTGGAGCACGCCCGACGCTATGCCGAGGCAATGACCGAGCGGCTGAGTCTGGGGGTCAACAGCCTGGTGGTCGAGGTGGCCAGCAACGACGGCTACCTGCTGCAACATTTTATGGCCAAGAACATCCCAGTGCTGGGCGTAGAGCCGACGGCGAACACCGCCGAGGCCGCGCGTGCGCGCGGTGTTGCGACAGAAGTGCTGTTCTTCGGCGAGCAGACCGCAATTGATCTTGCCGCTCGCGGCGTGCGGGCCGATCTGATGGCGGCCAACAACGTCCTTGCGCATGTGCCGCGCATTGGCAACTTCGTGGCGGGGTTCCGTCACGTCCTCAAGTCTGACGGCGTGCTGACCTTCGAGTTCCCCCACCTCCTGAACCTGATCGAGATGGTGCAGTTCGACACCATCTACCACGAGCACTACTCCTACCTGTCTCTGCTGGCCGTGGAGCAGGTGCTACGGCTGAACGGCCTCAGACCGTTCGATGTCGAACAGCTCCCAACCCATGGCGGCTCGCTGCGGCTCTTCTGCTGCCATGCAGGCGCGGGATTTAGAGAGACGGATGCGCTGGTAGCCCTTCGCACACGCGAGTCCGACGCCGGGCTGGACCGTTTGGATACCTACGCGGATTTCACCTCACGGGTGGAGGTGGTGCGCGCGAGCTTCAAAGCATTCCTGGAGCAAGCGAGATCGAAAGGGTTGCGCATCGCCGCCTATGGCGCAGCCGCCAAGGGTAACACCTTCCTGAATTACTGCGGCGTCACAGCCTCAGACATCACCGCGGTGTTTGACGCCAATCCCGTAAAGCAAGGCCGCTACCTGCCGGGCAGCCATGTGCCCATCCTGTCGCCGGACGATGTTCGCTCAATCCGGCCCGACTATATCCTAATCCTGCCCTGGAACCTGAAGGACGAGATTATCGGTCAGCTCGGCTATGTGCGGGAGTGGGGCGGCCGCTTCGTCACAGCGTCGCCGGAGACGAGGATCGAGGGCTGATGCGCTTCGTCCTGACCGAGATCGCCGGGGTGGTCGTTATCGAGGCCGAGGCGCACGCAGACGCGCGCGGCGCCTTCGTACGCCTGCATTGCCCGGAGGCATTCGCGGCCGCAGGCCACCCCTTCTCGCCGGCCCAAACCAGCCTGTCACGCAATCCGACGGCTCGAACGCTCCGTGGCCTGCACTATCAACGGTCGCCCTTCGCCGAAACAAAATTAGTCCGCGCCGCGCGGGGTCGCCTCTTCGACGTTGCCGTAGACCTGCGTCCGGAGAGCCCCACACACCGACGATGGTTCGGTGTCGAATTATCGGCTGAGAACCTGCAGGGGCTACTGATCCCTAAGGGCGTCGCCCACGGCTTCCTCACGCTCGAAGACGACACGGACGTTCTCTATCAGATCACTCCAGCCTACCAACCTGGATGCGAGGCAGGCGTGCGTTGGGACGATCCAGCCTTCGCCATCGTCTGGCCTGCGGCGCCGGCGCTGATGTCCGACCGGGACGCAGCTTACCCAGACTATCCATGCTGAAGATCGATTCGACAGCCAGGATCTCGCAGCTCGCGGACATTGAGCCTTCGACGCGCGGCACGCTCATCGAGATTGGGCCGCGGACGATGGTCGACTCGTTCGTGAAAATCAAACCGGCGGGCGGCTCGGGCGACGTGGTCATTGGGGCTGACTGCGCCATAAACTCCGGGACAGTGATTTACACCGGCAACGGGGTGCGCATCGGCGATGCGGTGGCCATCGCCGCCAACTGCACGCTTGCGCCAGCCAATCACGCTATCGCGGACCGCACTCGGCTGATCCGCGAGCAGGGATTCCAGCAGTCGAAGGGCGGAATCGTCATCGAAGACGATGTCTGGCTTGGCTCGAACGTGGTCGTCTTGGATGGCGCTGTGATCCGACGCGGCGCGGTGATTGCGGCTGGGGCCGTGGTCCGCGGCGAGGTGGAACCTTATGCCATTTACGCCGGGGTTCCGGCGCGCAAAATCGGCGAGCGGGGCGCGTGATCAGGCGCGCCACTGTGATCGGTGCGGCCGGCTTCATCGGACGACGGCTATGCCGCCAGCTCGTGGCTGACGGTTGGGATGTCTTCGCCCCGGCCAAGCACGATCCGGGGCTCTTCCACCGCGAGCTCGGCTGCGTCATCTATTGCGCAGGCCTGACTGCGGACTTCGATGCGCGTCCGTACGATGCGATCGAGGCGCATGCCACGCTGGTGAGCGAGCTTGCTCGGGCGGGCAACTTCGAGCGGCTGATCTATCTTTCCTCTACGCGACTTTACGACGGCCTGAAGACAGGCCGCGAAGAAGCGCTGCTCCAGCTCAATCCGACAAGCCCACGGCATACCTACGATCTCTCCAAGGCCTTGGGCGAGAATGTGGCCCTGACGCGCACCGGCGGACGTGGCGCGGTGGCCCGCATCGCCAATGTCTACGACTGGGAAGCCGATGCACCGGGCTTCCTCTCGCAATGGTTGATCCGCGCCCGCGAAGACCGTGACCTGCAACTGGCGACGAGCCCCCATGTGCAGCGCGATTACATCCACCTCGACGATGTCGTCGCGGCCCTGGTGGCGATGGCAGCGGCAGAGGTGCCGAGCGTGATCAACCTCGCTAGCGGCGAGCTTGTCTCCAATCGCGAGATTGCCGAGGTGTTTGCCGCTGCGGGACGGCAGGTGGACTTTCTCTCTGGCGCGCCGAGCGCACCGCCGCCGAGCGCCAATGTCGCTAGGTTGAAAAGCCTTGGCGTGCGACCGCGGCCGGTGCGCGAAGTCGTGTGGGCGTATCTTCAGGAGCTTGGCGCTTGCAGCTAGTCGACCACACCCGCGAGAGCCTAATCCAATACACGGTGGCGCAATGCGCCCCCATCGTCCCAGACGGTCGGGAAGCCTCGTTCCGTGCCATTGTCGATGCGCATCTCAACGCCAGCCTTGAGCGACTGCACCGCTGTATCAATGCTTGTGCACCTTGGCGGCCGGACCAGTTCAACGTGTTGCAGTCGTCCCAGCACTGCACCTATCTCTACTTTCTGGCCAACACGATCTGGCAGCAGTCTGGGGACACAGCGGCCCCGACGCGGCTCTTCCTGATGAACAAGGCGCTGAATGGCATTGACCTCTTCTACGAGATCACCATGCCGGAGGTCTTCTACATTGGCCACAGCGTCGGCATTGTGCTCGCCAAGGCAACGTATGGAAACTACCTGGTGCTGTACCAGAATTCGACTGTTGGGCGGCACAAGGACCAGATCCCCGTCATCGGCGCCCGTGTCATCCTCTATCCTAACACCGCAGTGATCGGCCGCTCTGTGGTGGAGAGCGACGCCGTCATCAGCCAGGGCGTCAGCGTGATCAACGCGCGCGTGCCGACAGGCCAGATGGCGTTCCATGGACAGGGCGAGTTGGTGTTTAAACCGCGCCCTGACGATTTGCTTCAGGAATACTTTCGCCTTTAGCGTCCGACCGCCCGGGCGATCATTTCGTAAAAATCCCGCGCGAACGCCTCGCCCTGGCCAAGCGGCCCGTCCGTCAACCTTTGGCGCAGGCTCGCCCGCAGTTCGGCGCGCTTGGCGCGGTCGCCTGCAAGCGCGGCGGCGATCGCCACGTAGTCTTGCTCATCTGCTGTCGCCAGCTCCGGCGCGCCCGCGTTGGTGAGGATGGAGTAGCTCAGACGTTCGTAGAAGGCTTCGCCGATGAGGCTGACGACAGGCACGCCCATCCAAAGCGACTCGGTGGTTGTGGTCCCCCCGGTCAGCGGCGCCGGATCGAGGGTTATATCGATCCGATTGTAGAAGGGCATGTGCGTCCCGCGTACGGGGAAGAAGTCGAGCCGATCGCGGGCGACGCCATTGCGCTCGAACTCGTCGCCCAAGTTCTTCACGAAGCTGGGGGTGCCGCCCTCGGGTCGAAGGAACGCGAAACGCGAGCCGGGAACGGCCCTCAACACCGCCGACCAAAGTCGGATGGTGCGATGGTTGTACTTGTGCGGGTTATTCGCCGTCCCGAAGGTGATGTGGCCGGCCCTGTCCTCCGGCAGGCCGGGCTCAATGACTTGCTGGCTCGTGAAAACTTGCAGCCCAAGCGCGATCCACGACTTCGGCATGAGCAGTGGCTGCTCGATCAGCAGCTCCGAGCGGGTGGGTTTCGAGTAGGGATCACAGATGAAGTAATCGATCGCCTCGAGCCCTGCGGAATGTGGATAGCCCAGCCAGCTAGCCTGCTTTGTCGCGGGGCGGAAGGCCATCACGTCGAGCTTGTTCATGAAGGTCGATCCGCCAAGCTCAAGCAAGATGTCGAGCCCGTCGTCCGCGATCTTTTGCGCCGCGTCATGCGCCGAGATGTCGGGCCACCAGCGAAAGCCATCCACCTTGCGGGTGATGTAGCGCTGAAGCTCGTCCTCTTCGCCCTGGTAGTAGGAGTAGCAGAATACCTCGAAGCGCTCGCGGTCGATGTGGTCGAACAGCGGCAGGGCGAAGTAGGCCACGGGGTGGCCGCGAAGGTCGGAGGACATGAAGCCCACGCGGATCTTGTCGCCCCTGGGTCTCATCGGCCGACTGATCGGCATCGCCGCAGCGCGGCGTTCCACGTCCCGTCCCCAGATGCGATGCTGCTCTACAAGCTCGAGGCGATCCTCGTCACTGGAGACGCGGCGCATTTGCTTTAGAAGCGCGGTATGGCGGCGGCTGGAGGCCCACTCGCGCCCGAGCGTGCGGAAGTCGCCCAGCCGTTCGAGCTCGTCGAAGGCGCACACTCGGACCAAGATTTCGGTCATCACCTTGGCCGGGCCAGCGGGGAAGTGGAGGGTCTGCTGCAAAAGCCGTCGGGCGAGCTGGTAGGCCTCCTCAATGTTTGCGCCTTCGTCCCCTGAGCGGGTCCGCTCAAGAGATTCGATCAAGCTGATCTGCGACTCCAGGCCGTTGGGATCCAATTCAACCGCACGTCGCAGGTAGGTGTTTGCCCGCTCGCGATCGTAGTCAGCAACGGTGATGCCGAGATTGCGCTCGAGCCACGCCGCGTTCGGGAAGCGCTCGCGCAGTCCCTGAAGATATGCCTCTGCGGCGCGCAGCATGCCCGCACGGCGGAAGAGAATCGCCTTGTTCTCATGAAGCTGGGGGGCGTCGGGGTTGGCTTGGATGCCCCTATCGAGCGCTTGGTGGGCCTCTTCGAATTGGAGTTGGTCGGCGTAGGCGCCGCAGAGGTCCAACCAGGCATCCACGGAGTCTTGCTTCAGCGCAGTGGCTTGGCGCCAGCGGGCGATTGCGGCATCTCGCTTGCCCTGCTGGTAGAGCGAACGAGCAAGCATGCGTCGTGTTTCGGGATTTCGCGGATCGCCCCGTACAAGCTGGGTGAAGACCGCTTCGGCTTTCGCCGCCTGACCCATGCCCAGGAGAACGTTGCCGCGATTGATCTGGAGGGCAGCGTCTTTCGGGAAAAGTTTAATGGCGCGATCGAAGACGGCAAGCGCTTCGGAGTGCCGTTGCAACCTGCGCAGGAACACTCCGTGAAGGGTGAGGACCTCCAAATCCCGGGGGAAGCGCTCAGCCGCCAGCGCCGCCCACAGCGCGCCCTCATCGTAGCGGCCAGCCACGTAGAACTGGCGTAACAGCACGCGGTAGATCTTGGCAGGCTGTTCGCGCTTCTCGCGAAGCAACTCTACGAGTGGGATAATGGCATCGGCCCCGCGCCCCGCGCGCAGAGCGGCCTCCGCTGCAGCCAACCTTGGATCAATTGTCATCGATTTAAGGCGCCCTCGATCTCCACGAGGGAGGCTTTAGGCCGAGTACCTCCGGAAGACTAGGCCGCCGTCGGACCGCGGCGGCTGTAGCGCCGCTTCAGGGGCAGGATCGTAACTAAGACGACGAGACAGACGGCGTGGGCGAAGCTGACCAGTAGGCCCTGATCATGATCCCATAGATGGTCCACACAGTGAAACTCACGACCATGACGACGACACAGCCTGCGGCAACGGCACGCTTAACGGCGACAACGGGGCGGCAAGGTCCGGGTGCAGCTCACGTTCTCGGCTTGTCCTCAAACACAACTCCGATCTCGCTCTGGTTGCGCCACTCGACCCGAACAGAGCGACGCTGCCCGGCAGGGTCAATGACCAGCGTAAAACGGTCAGGAATATGGCACGCGTTCCCAACCTGTAAGCGCGCGCCCTTGAATGAGCGGTTCCGAAGCAAGCAATCGATCACGCCGCCCTTCAGCATGATCTTACCCGACTGCAAGCTACGTTTTCGTGGCGTACTGCTACGGTCATTCATCATGAGCGATCCTTCAGCCGGGCCGAGGAAGCGCTCAGACACATAAAAGGTTGCACTCGCAGCGGGATCCACCCCGCTTGGGGGAGGTTACGGCATCTTGGCCGAGCGGATTGCTTAGCTGCGTGGCGCGCCCGCGTTACCGGGATCTAAGTAGAAGCGCCGTTCACGTGACTGCGTGGGCGGCGTTAAGACCAGAACTGGCCGCACCTAGAACGATCCGAAATCTAACGAAGGTGGTTTTATCCAGTTTTAATACCCTAACGAGGGTCACTCCAATTTGTGACACCATTGTATTGCTTGAAGCTGCAGCGAACCTTGGGACATAGGATCAGATCTTGCTCGCGAGAAGGCGAAGCATTTGATGCGGCAGCGTCCATCGGGGCGATAGAGCGTTAGCTTGCTCAATGGTGAGTGTACTGTGAGGCGCTGCGCTAGTGCACTCACGGACATAATTGGACAAAGAGTGAGGCCCGCACGAGGTGGTCTCTGCCCAAATCAGCAAACCCACCTAACTCTGACAGTCAGTTATATCAATGGCAATCATTATCAGAGAGTGATCTGGATCTTTTTGTAATCATAATGTACCCAACATAAGAAACACGTGATTTTTGAAAAATCTCGCACCATCTTGGGGGTAATATGTAAATACTACTGCACCAGGCGACCTAAATGGAGCCAATTCCAGCCGAAGTGGGCGCGACCTTCCTGGATGTATATCCGTATTAGTAAGTTGAGATCCAGGTTCAACAAAATTTGTGATGAGGGCCCAGCGATACTTTTTCCTGATTTGCTGCAGGTATTCTGTTACAGTAGCATTTGGCAAGTGCTGTAGCACTTCCTTGCAGAGCAGGAGATCTCCTCCCGGCAGATTTTCTATGCTGTTAAAGACAGAAAATGAAATGTTTGTCTTGCTATATTTTTTTCTATTCGCATCGATCAGATGTGGAACAATATCAAACCCAGTGTAGGTGATGTCATTCCAATCAATGAGGTGCGAGAACTGCCAATCTCCGCACCCCAGATCGGTTACACTTCTCACCTTGTTTTCATGCATAAAACGTTGCACGAACGTTCTGTACTCTGTGGTATTAACGGGACTGGAACCGGGTCCAGACCCTCCCCTCCAAGCATCCTGATTGTAAATTTGCTCGAAGGCTCCCCGCACCGTATCAGTCGACGACATTCTCGTTCCTCGCTGCGCCATTCTCACGAGCTGCGATCTTAGCGTTGCTCGAGCGGACGCATAAACGCTTCCCGCAGTTTGTCATAAGCTAGGCAAGACAGATTTGAGGCAAATCCGCCATCGCTACCGTCAGCCACGAGGCGCGCCTCCACAGGTCCCTTCGAGGCACTCTACCCATCAAGGGTGTCACGCAAACGGCAGGTGGAGTTGTAGAAGGGTTCGATCAGCTCCTCCATTAGGTATGTCCGGAACGGCCGATGGCTCGCGCAAGTTGGGGGCTCATTGACCCGCCGAGGAGGGTGCCACCGAGACCGAGTGGAATGCTTGGTACGGCTGAGACGCGGGCAATGGCAGGTGTCACATGGTCGTAAGAGACAGCTTCGTGCATCGACCGCGATTGTTCAAAAGGCTTCGCTCCTTCAGCCAATGGCTGGCTGCGGCGCCTCTCGTGCTTGCTTTTGCCCACCCGTCTAGGGCCAGCGAAATCTCATTGCAGCTCCCGCTCGCGTGTGAGCCTGGGCGGACCTGCTTCGTGCAGCATCACGTCGACCACGACGCAGGTCCCGACGCCCGAGACTACGCCTGCGGCAGCCGCACCTACGACAAGCACAATGGGACGGATCTCCGCGTCCCGTCAAAACGGGATGCTGCGGGCCCGCTCGGCGTTGTGTTGGCGGTCGCCCCTGGGCGAGTGCTCCGCACGCGGGCGGACATTGAGGACGTGTCCGTCCATGACATAGGAATAGACACGGTTGCGGGCCGGGAATGCGGCAACGGGTTGGTGATCGATCACGGGAAGGGGTGGGAAAGCCAGTACTGCCACCTTGCCAAAGCCAGCTTACGAGCAAGCCCCGGCGACGCGGTCGTCGCGGGTCAGCCGATTGGGCAGATTGGCATGTCTGGAGCGAGCGAGTTCCCGCACCTTCACCTCACCATTCGTCACCGGGGTAAGGTCGTCGATCCCTTCGCCGCTTCGCTGAACGCAGGGGATTGCGACCCGCTGGCGACGAAGGCGCGCGCGGACAATTTGTGGGAACCCTCCGCCCGCGCTGCGCTCTCATATCGAGCGGGCACGATTTTGAATGCTGGCTTTACGGTTGGCCCCATCGACATGCGCATGATTGAGGACGGGACGGTGCCTGCCGTCGATCACGGCGCGCCCGCGCTTGTCGCCTACGTCCGCAGTATTGGGCTGCAAGCTGGCGATGTCCTAGCCCTCACCCTGATCGGACCTGATGGTACGATGCTCGCCGAACGCCGCGAATCGCCCTTGGTCCAGGCGCGTGCGCAGTCCCTGATCTTCGCTGGTCGCAAACGACCCTCCAATGGCTGGGCTCCAGGTCCCTATCGGGCCACGTTTAGCATCAAGCGTGGTGACGCCGTTGCATTGCAAACCGAGTTCGTGATCGTCCCCATCTCAGGGGGAAAGTAGCCCTCGGCTCAGCAAGCGGACAAAACAGCCCGCGCTGCGGGTGCCGGCGAGGCTCCGGATTTATGGTTGTCAGAGGCGGGCCCACGTTAATCCTTCGCTTAGGTTCCGTAGCTTGCTCTGCGACGCGACATTGCTGCAGTCTTGAAGTCGCGCTTGACGAGGGCAAGTCCTGGAAGCCGCGTGCTCTCCACTGTTTGGTTGAGGGTGCAAAGCCGGCGGGCCAGGACAACTCTCCAAAGGCGGCCTGGCCCGCACGTCTGCCGCGATCGCCAGCGAACGGCTAGGGGCGAGGAAAGGTTTCCGACCTTGTATGAAAAAGCTCCGCTCGACGGAGGCGGAGCCGAATGGAGAGCGGCGCGAGTGGGTGCTGACAACCTCTTGAAAGCAAGCAGAACGCCGAATATGCCCAGTGCGTTCTTCGTTCAGGCAAGGCTGCACTGATTGGCCTGGTAGATCTGCAGCGCCCTGCCTTCCAGCATGACGAGGCTGCCACTAGACCAGGACAGCTCCGTGCCGAGTTACGCAGCACGGGCCGAAAAGCAGAGCTGAGAACTCGACCTGAGCTCTCACCCGCCTTGCCGCTTATCGCCTCTCGGGCTGAGCCGGCGGAATGTACTCAGGCGGGATGATGCCCTGTTCACGCAACCGACCCCGTTCCTCTTCAATGATCAAGGGATCGGGCCGCGGCGGCGAAGAGCCAGGCAACTCGACAGAAGGCAATTGCGCCGAGGGCATGCAGAGGATCTGGCAGGGAGGCGGAACGTCGGACTCCAGGGTGCAGCGGGCGACCGCCTCACCTTGAACGCACGAGCACGCGCAGATGGCGAGCGCAGGCACTGGCAGCACGACGAGCGCGAGAGCGAGGAGGACAGGCCGCATGTGAGCGCTCCGTGATCGGCATAGCGGGACGGTCCATGTCACACCTAGACCAAACGCGCGAGCGGCATCCGCATACGGGCCGCTGCGGTGCCTAATTCCCACTCTTGTTAGCTTCCTCATCGGCTACAGCCTCGACCGCGGCGATGGCATTTTCAAGTTCGGCAATGCGCTTGAGCGTGCTGTCAGCCGGCATCGTATCGTGCTCGGCGGCCTGCATGATGAGTTCACGCTGGCGAGCCTTGAGGCGAGTGAGGAGGGTGTTGAGCTTATCCATGAGCGGGCTGTAGCGATCGACCTGGGCCTCGACAACTGTACCCTGGCGGCTTTCCTGCCTTCGACGCCCAGCGTCAGCCTTCCCCTAGAACGTTGTTAGGGGCGTAGATCCGGGAATACGTTCGACCCGGCGAGCGGTGCGCTGTGCGGTACTCAGAACGGCGGCGAGGACCTTTAGCCTGAGTTCCACATCTTTGATGGTGGCGAAGGTTTGCAGAAGCTCAAGGGCGCCGGGAATTGCGAGACTGACGAAGACGTCTGCAATGCCGTTGTCGAGCTCATCGTCGACAAGCACGGAGACAGGCACCTCGAGAACCCGAGCAAGCTGTGCAAGACGACCTGCGCTGAGCTGATTTCTCCCAGACTCATATTTACGGATCTGGGGAAAGGAGACGCCAATCGCCCTGGCAAGCGCAGTCGGAGTTAGACCTCTTAGCTGGCGCAGGGCCGTGATACGCTGGCCTAAAGCGCGATCGGTGTCGGTGGCGGAGCTTGTCTGCATCTCAGACCTCGCAATGAGTGAACCGATCAATGCCCGTCTGGGTGGAGAGGCGACATGGGAAATCGTGAATCGGTTCGAACCGCTCCTCGCCCTTGGGATGTCGAAATTGTCGGTCCATTCATCCGGTGGGGCGGCCGAACTTGGATTTCCGATTTCGCTCAAGCACTGAACGGGCGCGACACTTAGTAGAGATAGATTGCACCCTCAACGTCGATTTTCGTAGAGATAAAACAAGCAGGATCTGCTACGAAGCTGAGCTTACTCTTTGGTAACGGATACGCTGCGCAGACCCAAGCGACGCAATCAACATCACAAGTCGTCATTTAGGCTCTGTAAATTCTTATCTTGATGAAAGCAAAATTATCACCGCAGCCTCTGTGAGCACCGGGACAAAAAAGTGGCTGACACCCATCTCTGGAAATTGAATTTGGTGAATAAATGAGCGCTGATAAAGTATTAGAACGCCTTACAGATGTCTTTCGTGTAGTATTTGATGATACCTCTCTTAAGCTTGAGCCAGATATGACAGCAGATGACATTGAGGGTTGGGATTCGGGTCGGATGATCGAGTTGATTGTCGCCGCTGAGGCCGAGTTTGGGATCCGCTTAACGACCCGGGAAGTCGATAACATGGCCAACGTTGCCGACTTCGTCGCGATCATCGCTGCCAAGACTGATCCTCGCG
>JAESGP010000271.1_pt1 | contig 11239 bp, 7 predicted proteins | sample 9269741 | NCBI WGS metagenome assembly JAESGP01 (sample SAMN15720684, study PRJNA650882) | algae metagenome | isolation source: Desmonostoc vinosum HA7617-LM4 and co-occurring heterotrophs from cave wall | place: USA: Waikapalae cave, Hawaii | collected 2011-05-27
GAGGTGATGTGGTCGTAGCCCGGCGCGATGTCCGTGGTCAGCGGTCCGAGCGTGTAGAACGGCGCCTCGCCGCACTCGGTGAGCTGCTTCTCCATGTTGACCTTGATCTTGTGCATCGGCACGTGGCCGGGGCCCTCGATCATGACCTGACAGCCCTTGTCCCAGGCGATCTTGGTGAGCTCGCCCAGTGTCTCCAGTTCGGCGAATTGCGCCGCGTCGTTGGCGTCCGCGATCGAGCCAGGGCGCAGGCCGTCGCCGAGGGAGAACGAGACGTCGTAGGCCCGCATGATGTCGCAGATCTCGTCGAAGCGCTCGTAGAGGAACGACTCGCGGTGCCCGGCGAGGCACCAGCGCGCCATGATCGAGCCGCCGCGCGAGACGATGCCGGTGACGCGACGCGCGGTGAGCGGCACGTGGGCGAGGCGCACGCCGGCATGGATCGTGAAGTAATCGATGCCCTGCTCGGCCTGCTCGATCAGCGTGTCCTTGAAGACCTCCCAATCGAGCTTGAGCGGGTCGCCGCCGACCTTCTCCAGGGCCTGGTAGATCGGCACCGTGCCGATCGGGACGGGGGAGTTGCGCACGATCCAGGAGCGGATGTTGTGGATGTTGCGGCCCGTCGACAGGTCCATGACCGTGTCGGCGCCCCAGCGCGTCGCCCAGACCAGCTTCTCCACCTCTTCCGCGGCCGAGGAGGTGACGGCCGAGTTGCCGATGTTGGCGTTGATCTTGACGAGGAAGTTGCGGCCGATCGCCATAGGCTCCAGTTCGGGATGGTTGATGTTGGCCGGGATGATGGCCCGTCCGCGCGCCACCTCCTCGCGCACGAATTCCGGCGTGATGAAGGGCGGCAGCGCGGCGCCGAAGCTGTTGCCGTCGGCGAGCGCGGTCTCGGCACCCGCGATCATCGCCTCGCGCGCCAGGTTCTCGCGGTGGGCGACGAAGATCATCTCCTCCGTCACGATCCCGGCGCGGGCGAACTCGTATTGCGTGACCATCTGTCCCGGCTCGGCCCGGCGCACGATGCGCTCGGCCGGACAGGGCGCGACGAGCTTGTCCTCGGGGACGAAGCCGTTGTCCTCCGGCTTGACCGCGCGGGGCGCCACGTCGGCATAGCCGCGCCTGGCGATCCAGGGATCGCGCAGGCCGGGCAGGCCGGCATCGAGGTCGATCGCGGCATCGGTCTCGGTGTAGGGCCCCGAAGGATCGTAGACCCGGACCGGCGCCTCCTTCGGATCGCTCAGCGCGATCTCCCGGAACGGCACGCGGATGTCCTCCCGGCCGGGATAGGCGGCGTAGACCTTGCGCGAGCCCATGATCGGGCCGGTCGTCACCGCCTGCGGGCGGCCCTGAGGAAGGTCTTTGGGGAGGACGGGCGCGTTCATGGGCTTCGCTCCTGGCGTTGGAGACGATCCGGACCGTGCTTGAGCGTCGAGCGGAACGGCGCGTCCAGCGCCCGTGAACTTCCGTCCCTCCGCCGGTACGAACCGGATCAGGTTCAAGGGTCAGGGCGCCGCGCCCAATCTCAGCCCCCGTCGCGGGGCCCCCCTCGGAATGGCTCCAGGCTCGGATGCCGGGCGCGGTTTGTCAATTGCCGGTGCGAAGGTGTGGGGCACCGAACTTGGGTTCGCTGTCATCGCCTCGGCGTGGATCGGCACTCCGGTCGCTCGACGTGGCCATTCGGCGCCGACGCTCCGCGAAAGGCGGGCTGGCGCGTCCGAGGTTTCGCCTCACCAGAGCCGGATCAACCGGTAGCCGGCGCCGACGTCAGCGGCGGCGAAGCCGAGGAGCGTGGCGAGGTAGAGGCTCGCCCGAAGCAGCGTCCGGCCGAAGGCGCCTGAGAACAGGAACAGCCCCGTCACGACGAGGCCGGAATACAGGGCGATCCGGTCCGCCTGCGCGACGATTCCACCCGGCAGCCAGGGTCGCAGGATGCCGTATCCGTCGAGGCCCGGGATCGGCAGGAGATTGAGGATGAGGGCGGTCCCCTGAAACAGGGCCGAGACGCCGATGACCGCGCGCAGGGTGTCGGCATCCTCTCCCGTGAGCGCGTAGAGGAGCATCAGGAACAGCAGGCAGAGGAGGTTCATCGCGGGACCCGCGGCCGACATCGCCGATTGCCAGATCCGGCTGCGCAGGCGCTCGCGATTGACGAAGACGCTCCCGCCCGGAAAGCCGATCCCGCCGAGCATGGTGAACACGAGCGGCAGGATGATGGAACTGAGGGGGTCGGCGTAGAGCCGCGGATCGAGGCTGAGATAGCCGGTCGCGGGAATATCCGTGTCGCCGCCCATCCAGGCCGCGAGGGCGTGGCCGAACTCGTGCAGGCACAGGCTCAGCGTCCATCCCGCCATGACGAACACGAAGGCCGCCCCCGAGCCGGCGGCGGCACCGGTGCCGATGGCCACGCCGAGCGCGGTGAAGATCAGCGCGATCAGCAGGAAGTTGACGCTGGGCCCTCGCACAGGCTCGGCGGCCTGGGCCTGACTTGGCTCGATCAAGCGGCCGCCCCTTCCTTCCAACCGAGCGCGACGGAACTTCGCTCGTGACAGCGATGGCTCGCGTCCTTACCACCGGGACCGGGCCACATTCCACCCGCGAAGAGGTCACGGTGTTCTATCACCGGCTGTCACGTCGAGCGCGCGCCGCCATGGTCATCCCCCTCGTTCTGGTCGGGCTTTTCGCGGCGGCCCTGCTCGGCCTCGCGATCGTTCAGCGTCGCCTGATCTATCCCGGCGCCTACGAGGCGGGCCTGCGCCAGCTGAGCCCGCAGGTTCCGGCCGGAACCGAGGCGGTCGCGATCGAGACGGCCGACGGCGAACGCCTGTTCGGTCTCTGGCGGGCGCCCGCGCCGGGCTGCGCCGTCGTGCTCAGCTTCCACGGCAACGCCTCGCGCCCCGACGCGCATGCCGCGCGCTTCGTCGAGGGGCCCTGGGCGGCGCAGGGCTGGGGCGTGCTTGCCATCGCCTACCGGGGCTATCCGGGATCGACCGGCGCGCCGAGCGAGACGGGGCTGATCGCCGACGGCGAGGCCTCCTATCGCGAGGTCGAGCGGCGCGCGCCGGGCGCCGGCATCCTGCTACATGGCCACTCTCTCGGCGCGGCGGTCGCCGTCGCGGTCGGAAAGAGCCGGCCGCATCTCGGCCTCTACCTCGAAGCGCCCTTCAACTCGCTCGATCACATCGTGCGACTCCTGTTCCCCTTCGCGCCGGGCTGGCTCCTGCGCGACCGCTATCGCTCCGACCTGCGGATCGCCGGCGCGAGCGCGCCGGTGCTCATCGTCCACGGCACCGACGACCCCGTCATCCCGCTCAAGCTCGCCCGCAAGCTCGCGGAGGCCGCCGGGCCCGCCGCGCGTCTGACTGTGCTGAAGGGCGACCACGTTTCGATCCTGGGGACGCAGGACGAGGAGGCCGAGCGCCTGTTTCGACCTTCGGCGCAAGCGGGTTGCGCCACGGCGGCGCAGGCAGGAGCCCGCTGACGCGCATCGTCCGCCAACCCATATGCCGAGACGGTGAAGGAGAGGCTCTTGGGACGACGCTCCCGGCTCTGGCGCGATGACGACCCCGAGACGCACGGCCCGGCCCGCGAGGCGGCACCCATCTGCCCGCTCTGCGAGCGCGCGATCCCGAAGCGGGCGAAATCGAGCCTGCATCACCTCACGCCGAAGCTGAAGGGCGGCGCCCGCGCCGGCACGGTGCGGCTGCATCAGATCTGCCATTCGGCGATCCATGCCCGCTACAGCGAGGCGGAGATCGCCCGCCGCCTCGCCGACGTCGACGCCTTGCGCGACGACCCCGAGATCGCCCGCTTCCTCGCCTGGGTGCGGACGAAGCCGGACGATTTCCACGCGGCGACCCGCATGACCCGCGACCGGCGCGATGCCCGGCGCAAGCCGCGCTGAGGCATTTCGCGCGGTGCCGTTAACGCCGCGTTCCGCATGAGCAGCGAGAAAAACCCTTCGTGGGACCTCCGCATACGGCCTCTTCACGATCGGCGAGCGAGGTTGCCCGCCGCAATCGCGCAGGGACGGGACCATGGCGGCGCTGGCACCAACGAGCACCAGCATGCGGGAGGCGAGCCGGCTCGCCTGGGTCGACGTTGCCAAGGGCCTTTGCATCGTCCTCGTCGTGATGATGCATTCCACCCTCGGCACCGGCGAGGCGATGGGCGGCGAGGGCTTCCTGCACACCGTCGTCGCCTTCGCGAAACCCTTCCGGATCCCAGACTTCTTTCTGCTCTCGGGTCTGTTCCTCGGGCGGGTGATCGACCGCGACTGGCGCCTCTTCGCCGACCGTCGCGTCGTGCACTTCGCCTATTTCTATCTGCTCTGGGTCGTCCTGCAGTCACTGACAAAGTACGCCCAGATTACCGAGGGCGGGGGGCCGGGCGCCTTCCTCGGCCACCTCGCCGAGGCCCTCGTCGAGCCTTATTCGACCCTGTGGTTCATCTACCTGCTCGCCGTGTTCTCGGTGATGACGAAGCTGCTCCGGCCGGTGAGCGGCCCCCTGCTCCTCGCCTTCGCGGCGTTCCTGCAGACCGTCCCTCTCGAGACCTCGTCCTACCTCGTCGAGGAGTTCTGCGCCCGCTACGTCTGGTTCGTCGCCGGCTACCTCTTCGCCGAGCGGATCTTCGCCTTCGCCGACCGGGCGCGTCAGCACGCCGGCCTGGCGCTCGCGGGCCTCGCCCTGTGGGCCGTGATCAACGGGATCGCTGCTCTCACCCCGTCGGGCTTTGCCCGCTATCCGACGCTCGCCGGTCTTCCCGGGATCAGCCTCGTCCTCGGCACCGCCGGCGCGCTGGCGATCGTCACCGTCGCGTCGCTGCTGACCCGGGCCGGCGGTCCGGTGACAGTGGCGCTGCGTGCCTGCGGCGAGCGCTCCATCGCGATCTATCTCGCCTTCTTCCTGCCGATGGCGGTGACGCGGTCGATCCTCGTGAAGACCGGGGCGATCGACGATGTCGGCCTCGCGAGCCTCATCGTCACGATGGTGGCGGTGCTGGTGCCGCTCGCCCTGGAGCGGCTCGTCCGGCACGGCCCCCTCGCCTTCCTGTTCCGCCGACCCCGGTTCTTCCATATCGCCGAGCGACCTCGTGCGAAGACGCAGCGTGCGCTGACGCCTGCCTGACGGGCGTCAGCGCGCCTGCGCCCTCGGCCGCACCAGCGCATCAAGGAAGTTAGCGATCTCGCGGCGGCGGCACGCGTCTTCCAAGATCTCCGGTCCGAGACAGTGGCGCGCCGCGAGCTCCGACGCCGCAGGCGCGTCAGCGATGCGGCAGAGGTCGTCCGCATAGGCCTCCACCGCCGCCTGATCCGGCCTGACCCCGGCCTCCACGACGTCGTCGGCGTTGAGCCGCAACATCGCGCCGAGGTCGTCGAGATCGAGTTCCGGATGGTACTGCGTGCCCCAGAACAGGCCGGGACCGAGGCGGATCTCGATCGCCTGGACGTCGAGGAGCGCGTTCCCGGCCAGCACGACGGCGCCCGGCGGCGGTTCGATCACCGCGTCGAGGTGCATCGCCGGCGCGTCATAGCGCGACGGGCGCCCGGCGAGAAGCGGATGGGCCAGCCCTGCCGGCGTCGGCGAGAGGTCGCGGGCGAATCCGTATTCCGGGCCGCGGGGGTTCCGCCCGGTTCGGCCTCCGGTGATCGCCGCCGCGACCTGCACGCCCCAGCAAGACCCGAAGACGGTACGGCCTGCCTCGAGGCAGGCCCGCATCAGCTCGATCTGCCGCCGAACGGCGGGCAAATCGTCGGACACGTGCAGCGTCGAGCCGGTGAAGACCACGCCGTCGTAGCCCGCCAGGCCCTCGCCCTGCGGAAGGCCGGCATCGGCGTCCGCCGGCTCGACCAGCGTGCACGCAGCGTCCGGCGCAAGCGCGCGAAGGATCGCGGCATAGGCCTCCGCCGAGCTCTGCCCCGTGGCTTCCACATGTCGCGCACGGCTCTCCCGGTCGTTTCCGTCTGCGACGAGTAGATGGAGCATCAAGCGGTTCCCTGCGCCGCACCGCGCGGCCGAAAGCGAGGGTGAACCGGGTGCGGCTTCCCGTGTTCCGACGGGCGCGCGGACCCGTCGACGCACGCCGGTCTTCCGCGCGCCGAGTGAGAGGCCGAGCCCGGATGCTTTAGGAACCCTTAAACCCGCCGCACTTACCGTGCTGAACCGGGCCTCGCGAGGAGCGGCGGCTCAGGGACAGACGATCGAGATGGCGAACGGACGCGGAGGCAGGAGGGAGCCGAACTTCGACGTGCCCGAAGGGCGCGCCGCGGATCCGGCCAAACTCGACCTTCGCCTCTCCGGAGCCGATCGCGCAGGGGGCGGCGTGGCAAAACGCGAGACGGGCTCACGGACGAAGAGCGAGGCGCCGCGCAGAGCCTCCAAGCCCAAGCGGAAGGCGCGGCGCCCGCTGCTCGGACGGCTGATCTATGCCGGGCTCGTCCTCTCGCTCTGGGGTGTCATCGCGGTTGCCGGGCTCGTCGCCTACCACGCCTCGCAGCTGCCGCCGATCGACCAGCTCGCGGTGCCCAAGCGCCCGCCCAACATCGCGATTCTGGCAAGCGACGGCTCGCTGCTCGCCAATCGCGGCGAGACCGGCGGTCGGGTCGTCAGCATCAAGGAGCTGCCGCCCTACCTGCCCCGCGCCTTCGTGGCGATCGAGGACCGACGGTTCTATTCCCATCTCGGCATCGACCCGGTCGGGATCACCCGGGCGGTGGCGCAGAACGTGACCCGCCGCGGGGTCGCGCAGGGCGGATCGACCCTGACGCAGCAGCTCGCCAAGAACCTGTTCCTGACCCCTGAGCGCTCGGCCTCGCGAAAGATCCAGGAGGCGATCCTGGCGCTGTGGCTGGAGCAGAAATACTCGAAGGACGAGATCCTCGAACTCTACCTCAACCGGGTCTATTTCGGCGCCGGCGCCTACGGCGTCGAGGCAGCCGCCCAGCGCTATTTCGGCAAGCCGGCCAAGGCGGTGACGCTCGCCGAGGCAGCGATGCTCGGCGGCCTCGTCCAGGCTCCCTCGCGGCTCGCCCCCAACCGCAACCTGCCCGCCGCACAGGCGCGCGCCGCCATGGTGCTCGCCGCCATGGAGGATCTCGGTTTCGCCAAGCCGGCGGACGTGAAGCTCGCGCTCGCAACCCCGGCCCGTCCGACCAGCACGCGGGGCGGCGGCTCGGCGAACTACGTCGCCGACCTCGTCATGGACGTGCTCGACGACTTCCTGCCGAAATTCGAGACGGACATCGTGGTCTCCACCACCGTCGATACAGGCCTCCAGGCCGCGGCCGAGAAGGCGCTCGTCGACGAGCTCAACCTCAAGGGTGCGCGCTACAACGTGGCGCAGGGCGCCGTCGTCTCGATGCGCCCGGACGGCGCGATCCGTGCGCTGATCGGCGGGCGCGACTACGCCCAGAGCCAGTTCAACCGCGCGACGACGGCGCGGCGCCAGCCGGGCTCGGCCTTCAAGCCCTTCGTCTACCTCGCGGCGGTGGAGCGCGGCCTGACGCCCGACAGCGTGCGCGAGGATTCGCCGGTCAACATCAAGGGCTGGAGTCCGGAGAACTATTCCCGCGACTATCGCGGCGCGGTGACCCTGCGCGAGGCGCTGGCGCTCTCCCTCAACACCGTCGCGGTCCGGCTCGGCCAGGAGGTCGGGCCCAAGGCCGTGGTGCAGACGGCCCAGCGCCTCGGAATCTCCTCGCCGCTGCAGGCCAACGGCTCGATCGCGCTCGGCACCTCTGAGGTGACACCGCTGGAACTGGTCGGGGCCTACGCCGCCTTCGCCAATGGCGGCACCGGCGTGATCCCCTACGTCATCGCGGGCGTGAAGAGCGCGGACGGCAAGGTGCTCTACAAGCGCAGCGAGGCCGGGCTCGGCCGCGTCATCGACGCCAATGCGGTCTCGATGATGAACGCCATGATGCACGAGACCTTCGTGAGCGGCACGGCCAAGAAGGCTGAGGTGCCGGGCTGGGATCTGGCCGGCAAGACAGGCACCAGCCAGGATTTCCGCGATGCCTGGTTTGTCGGCTATTCCGGGACGCTGGTCACCGGCGTCTGGCTCGGCAACGACGACGGCGAATCGACCAAGAAGGTCTCGGGGGGCAACCTGCCGGGCGAGGTCTGGAAGGCTTTCATGACGACCGCCCTCAAGGGCCAGAGCCCGACGGCGCTGCCCGGCGCCGGCCGTTGGCGCAACCGCGGTTCCGACGGACCCGTGGCCACCGGCAGCAGCGCCCCGGGCGGGCTGATCGGCGCGCTCCTCGGCGAGCCCGAGGCGCCGCGTCCCCGAGTTGCGACGAGCCAGCGGGCGCGGGCGCCGAGCCAGGATGACAGAAACTTCCTGGAGAAGCTGTTCGGGATCGGGGAGTAGGCTCAGCCTTGAGCCTACAGGCGCGGCGTTCCGGTCGCCGGATCACGCCACGCCGCGGCCTCGAGGCCGGGAACGAGTGGGAGTCGGCGCTCGCGGCCATCGGCGACGATCGCGGCGTCGCCGGTCTCCGCGATCCTCCCGCGCTCCCCCTCCTTCATCGGGGTATGCGCAAGATAGCGCTCCGCGATCACGTCGAAGCCGTCCTCCTGCCAGACCTCGAACGCCTTCATCAGGTTGCGCGCGAAGCTCTCGATCAGTTCGGATGGCGCAACCTCGGCGAAACCCTCCTCCTCCAGCGAGGTGGAGTCGGGCGTCAGCCCCGGGTCGCCGCTCCCCCGCTTCGAGGCGATCAGCATGCCCGAGAACACCAGCCACTCGGGCACCGAATCCTCGCCGCACCCTTTGGGCCATCCGAGGCGGCCGCCGCCCATCCGCGCGCCGTTGAAGGTCAGGGTGTCGGGCCAGTCGAACAGGACCGGGATCTCCGGGGGCGCATGGGCGCCGACGGCGTCGGCGAGGGCCACCATCCCGGCGAAGAAGGCCCGCCGCGCCGAGACCAGCGGCTCGTCGGGGGCGAGCACCACGGCGAAGTCGATCACGTCCTCGCGCCGGATCCAGACGAGGGTCCCGGCAGCCTCCGGTCCGGCGATCCGGCAGGCATGGCTGAACGCGTCGTCAGGCGTCCGCGCGACCACGCCCGTGAAGGCCGGCGGGAGCATCAGCCTCGTGTCTTCGAAATTCATCAACACCACGCGCTCGTCGTGAGCCCCCTGCGCTCGCATGTCGGGTCCCAGTTTCGAATGATTCGAGTATAAGGGGCCCGACCAGTCACGCGAAGGGCCCCGCGCCCCGCCGATCAGGAAGATTCCGTTGTCAGACCGGGTGGTGATTGCCTGCTCCTGCGAGGGAACGATACCCCTCGACACCGATACCCTCGCCCGCTCCTGCGGCGGCACGCTCTCCACCGCCGAGCAGCTCTGCGGTCGCGAGATGGCGCGGTTCGAGGCGGCGCTGGCGACCGGCGCCCCGGTCACCGTCTCCTGCACCCAGCAGGCGCCGCTCTTCACGGAAGTCGCGTCCGAGAACGAAGCGGCCGAACGCATCGCCTACGTCAACATCCGCGAGACGGCCGGCTGGTCGCGGGATGCCGAGGCCGCGTCGCCCAAGATCGCGGCGCTCCTCGCGGCGGCGGCCGAGCCGCAGCCCGAGGCCAAGACGGTGACCATGGAGAGCCGCGGAATCGTGCTGGTCTACGGCCGCGACGAGGCTGCGATCGAAGCCGGGCGGCGGCTTGCCGACCATCTCGACGTGACGGTCCTGCTGACGCGACCGTCCGAGGTCGCGGTCCCGCGCCGCAACGAGTTCCCGGTCCTGAGAGGGACGATCGCGTCCGGCTCCGGCCATCTCGGCGCCTTCTCTCTGCGGATCGACGATTACGCCCTGCCCGCGCCCTCCTCGCGGCAATCCCTCGTCTTCGGGCCGCCGCGCAACGGCGCCAGCTCGACCTGCGACCTCATCCTCGACCTCGCCGGCGGGACGCCGCTCTTCCCGGCGCATGACCTGCGCAGCGGGTATGTCCGGGCCGATCCCCGCGATCCCGCCGGGCTCGAGCGGGCGCTCTTCACGATCTCCCACCTCGTCGGCGAGTTCGAGAAGAGCCGCTTCGTCGACTTCCACGCCGAGCTCTGCGCTCATTCGCGCTCGCGCATCACCGGCTGCACCCGCTGCCTCGAAGTCTGCCCGACGGGCGCGATCGCATCGGCCGGCGAGCACGTCGCCATCGACCCCTATATCTGCGCGGGCTGCGGCTCCTGCGCCTCGGTCTGCCCGACCGGGGCGGCCGCCTACGCCCTGCCCCCGGCCGACGCGCTGATGCGCCGCCTTCGCACGCTCATGCGCGCCTACCACGAGGCCGGCGGCGGGGACGGCATCGTGCTGTTTCACGACGGCGAGCACGGCGAGCCGCTGATCGAGGCGCTCGCGCGTCACGGCGACGGGCTGCCGGCCAACGTCCTGCCGGTCCAGGTCAACGAGCCGACGCAGCTCGGGCCGGAGATGGTCGCAGCGCTGTTCGCCTACGGCGCCGTCGGCGTCCGGGTGCTCGTGCGCGCCAAGCCGCGGCACGAGATCGAGAGCCTGCGCCGGATGGTCGATCTTTCCGAGACGGTGGTCTCGGCGCTGGGCTACGGCACGGCCCGGAGACCCGTGGTTTCGATCATCGAGACCGACGATCCCGATCTTCTCGGCGCTGCCCTCGCGCAAGCGGTCCCGGGTACGCCGGCGCCGGTTCCCGCCGCCTTCATGCCGGTCGGACCGAAGCGGGGCGTCCTGCAATTCGCCTTCCGCGAGCTGCACGCCGCGGCACCCGCGCCGGTTCCGGTTGTGCCGCTCGGCATCGACGCGCCCTTCGGCGGCCTCGACTTCCGGGTGGAGAACTGCACGCTCTGCCTCGCCTGCGTCGGCGCCTGCCCGACCCACGCCCTCACCGACAGCACCGACCGGCCCCTGCTCGCCTTCGACGAGAGCCTGTGCGTGCAATGCGGGCTCTGCGCCGCGACCTGCCCGGAGGACGTGATCAGCCTGAAGCCGCAGATCGATTTCGAGGCCTGGAACCGGCCTCGGCGCATCGTCAAGGAGGAGGAGCCCTTCGATTGCGTCGCCTGCGGCAAGGCCTTCGGGACCCGCAGCACCATCGAGCGGGTCATCGCCAAGCTGAAGGACCGGCATTGGATGTTCGCGGGCGCCGCCGGCGAGGAGCGCCTCCGCGCGCTGATGATGTGCGACACCTGCCGCGTCGAAGTCGCCGTGAACGCGAGCTTCGACCCCCATGCCGGCCCCGAGCGCAACAGACCGCTCACGACGGAGG
>JAESGP010000272.1_pt1 | contig 11209 bp, 7 predicted proteins | sample 9269741 | NCBI WGS metagenome assembly JAESGP01 (sample SAMN15720684, study PRJNA650882) | algae metagenome | isolation source: Desmonostoc vinosum HA7617-LM4 and co-occurring heterotrophs from cave wall | place: USA: Waikapalae cave, Hawaii | collected 2011-05-27
CGCCGGGCACCCTCCCCCGCAGAGGGGGGAGGGTTATCAAGCGGCGCGCTCATCCCCCTATCTCGGCCCGCTCACCTCGACCGAGCCGAACGCCGTGCGGCCGAAGCGATCAGGGCGGTACATGTCCTCGATCGTCGCGGCCGGCAGGACGTAGGTGCCCGGCGAGACGGCCCGGACCGTGTAGGCGGCGGTGAAGAAGGCCGATTGCTCCGGGGTCCGCTCGTAGGCCGCGACGAAGCGGTCGTCGCGGAACTCGGTATGGACCGGCTTCACCTCGGTCTTGGCGAAGCTCAAGCCTGCCAGCGCATCGGCATCGAGGAGCCGGGGATTGTCGATCTCGAGGCCGGCCGGCAGGCGGTCGACGAGGAGGAGGCGCCCGGCGCTGGCCTTGGCCTCGGTCACCTTGAGCACGACGACGAGGCGGTCGTTCTGGCGGATGCCCTGGGCCGCATCGACCGCCGTGCCGTCGATACGGTGGAACGTCCGCTCGATCGTGTAGCCGCGGGCTTCCGCCGGCTCCGGCGCGATCGGGTTGCCGGCGACGCTGACAACCACCTGCGCCGGGGCACGGCCCTCGTTGACGATGGTCACCGGCTTGGCGTCCAGCGCCGGCCCCTTGATGGTGCGGGCGAGGGCGCCGGGCTGCGAGGCACCGTCGACGGAGAAGGCCATGGCCTCGGCGTCCTTCGACAGGCCCTGCGCCGCCAGCACCATCCAGGCATTCTCCTGGGTGCTCGTCGGGCGCCCGCTGGCGCGCTCCTGCGTGACGACGGCGCCGAGCGGCTGGATCGTCTCGCGGGGCAGCCCGGTCTCGGCGGCGAGCGCGAGGAGCCCGGCGCCGTCGCGCAGGCGCGAGCCGTAATCGGCGCGGTACCCCCCCGCATCCTTGGCCGCCTTGAGCGACGTCAGCGCCGAGTCGAAGGCCTTGGTCGCGCGGCCGCGATCCCCCAGGAGCGCCAGCGCCGCCGCGATCTGGCCGCGTCCGAGCGGCGTCGCGAAATCGCCGAGCTTGGTGTCGGCGAGGTAGCGCAGGTCGCCCATCACCGGTCGGCCGTTGCGGGCGAGCACGTAGGCCGCGTAGGCGATGTCCATGCCGCCGTCCCGGACCTCCGTGGTGTTGGCGACCGCGTTGCGCAGGCGGTCCAGCGCGCTGGCGAAGGCGACTTGCGGCACCGCGAAGCCGCGCTCGCGGGCCCGCGTCAGAAAGTCGGTGACGTAGGCGTTGAGCCAGGTATCGCTCGACCAGCCGGCCGACCACAGGCCGAAATCGCCCGCCGAGTTCTGGCGGGCGAGCACCCGCTCGATCGCCTCGCGGACGCGCTCGTCGACCTTGTCGTCGAGCCCGAGCCGATCGAGGGAGGCAAGGCGGTTGACGTAGAGGAGCGGCATCGCCCGGCTGACCGTCTGCTCCGAGCAGCCATAGGGATAGCGGTCGAGCGCCAGCAGCAGCGCCGGCACGTCGATGCCCGCGAGCGCGGAGGCCGCGACCGAGACGGTGCCGGTTCCGGGCAGGATGTCGGCCAGGAGCTCGTTCGTCAGCTGCAGGCTGGCGCCGGGTTCGAGCGGACGGACCGTGCGGCGGACCAGAGCGCCGGTGCCCGGCGAGACGGCGAGCGAGAAGTTCTGGCCGACGCTGCCTGAGATGCCGGGGCCGGAGAGGGTGACGTCCAGGCGGGCCACGCCCGGCCCGGCTGCGGTGATCGGAATCGTCAGCGTGCCCTTGGCGCCGGCCTCCAGCCGCAGGGTCTTCCGGACGGCGTCCGCCCCGACGAGGACGGGACCGGCGAGGTCAAGATCGACGGTGTAGTCGCCGGCCGCGCCCTCGACGTTGTCGATGGCGACGTGGAAGCGCGAGCGGTCGCCGACATTGAGGAAGCGCGGCAGCGTGCCGGTCAGCACGACGGGATCACGGATGATCACGTCGGCCTGGGCGGCGCCGACCCTCGTGCGGCTCCAGGCCGTCACCATGACCCGCGCGGTGCCGTTGAAGGCGGGCAGCGGGAAGGTGACGCTCGCGCGGCCGTCGGGGCCGACCGTCACCACGCCCGAGTGCAAGGCGAGCGGCGCCTGGGTCGGGGGCGAGTCGGAAAGCTCGGCACCCCCGTCGCCGCCGGAGCGGATGGCGCCCAGCGTGCCCTGCATGCCGTCGATCAGGTATCCGTAGAGGTCGCGGATCTCGGGGCCGAGCGCCTTCTGGCCGAAGAAGTGTCCGAACGGATCGGGCGCGGCGTAGCGGGTGAGGTTGAGGATGCCGACATCCACCGCCGCGACCGTGACCCGCGCCTCCTCGCCGGGGCTCAAGCCCGCGAGCTGGATCGGCAGAGTGAGATTTTCGCGGGGCCGGGTCTTGGGCGGCGCGTCGAGCCGGACCTCGAGGCTGCGCTTGTCGCGGTCGACCGAGAACCAGGCGAGCCCGAGCGCCCGGCCGGGCAGGCGCTTGGCCGCCTGGTCGAGGGGCCGGTAGGCGGTGGCCACCAGGTAGGCGCCCGAGCCCCATTCCGTCTTGACCGCGATCTCGGCCGTCGTGCCGCCCTCCGGGACAGTGATGTCGAGGATCGCGTGGACCTTGTCGCTGACCACCGCCAGCGTCGCGGTGCCGGCGAATCTCGGCTGGAGCCGGGCGCGCAGCGTCTCGCCCGCGGCGTAGGCCGGCTTGTCGAGGCGAAGGTCGAGGATGTCGGGCACCTCCGCCGTCTGCGCGCCGCCCCAGCCCACGGTGAAGGTCACGCTGGCATTGGCCCCGGGCTGCCCCGGAACCTGCGTCTCCAGGCGGTAGGTCCCGTAGGTCACGCTCGCGGTGATCCGGCCGGGCGCATCGGGGCCGAGATCGAGCCGGCCGTCCGAGACGCGCCGCGTCGCGGTCACGGGCTCGAAGGCCCAGCGCCCGTTCTCGCGGTACCATTGGTAGTTCTTCTCGATGCGCGAGAGCGTCCACGTCACGCCCGCCTGCGCGAGGCGGCGCCCGTCGGGAGCGGCCATCACCACGTCGAAGCCGGCGCTGCCGCCCTCCGCGAGGTCGCCGGAAAAGTTCTTGCGGATCGCCAGCACGGGTGCGTCCGGCAGGATCGGCAGGGTCAGGCTGCGGCTGAGCGCGCGGCCGCCCGGCTCGCCGACCTGAAGGGTGATCTTCGCCTCGGTGGCGCGCGGCGCCGGCAGCGCCTGGACCGGCACCACGAGGGTGGCGTTGCCCTTTGCGTCGGTCGTGGCGCGGGCCTCGATCTCGGCGGAACTCGCCTCGACGCTCTCGTCGTCGAGGCCGATCGAGAAGCCGCCGAGGCCCTTTATGCCGCTTCCCGAAGCGGCCTGAACCAGGATCGTGCCCGAGACCTCGAGCCCCGCGCCCGGAGCGCCGTAGAGGTAGCGCGCCGCCACCTCGATCTTGGCCGGCTCGCCCTTGCGCAGGGTCGGGCTCGCGCTCGTCAGCACCGCCTCCAGGCGCTCGGGCACGTAATCCTCGACGAGGAAGCTCGCCTCGCCGAGGCTCGGCGCCTTCGGGTCGGTATAGGCGGCGACCCGCCAGGTGCCGTGCATGGCGCCCGGCATCAGGGTCATGGGCAGGACGCGCCCGCCGATCCCGCCGTCGGCGACCTGGACCCTGCGGTACTCGACGCCGTCTGGGCGCTTGACCACGAGGGTGAGCGGCAGGCTCGGCACCGCGATCCCCTGCGCGTCGCGCAGGAGGGCGGTGAGATGGACCGTCTCGCCCGAGCGGTAGACGCCGCGCTCGGGGAAGACGTAGGCCTCGATGGCGCCCGGCGCCGGGCGGCCCTTCACGCCGCGATCCGTGAGATCGAAGGCGGTCTGGTTGAAGTCGAGGAAGCCGTAATCGTCGCCGACCTGCGCCACGACGAGGCCCGGCGCGATGCCGCCCTCGCCGCGGGCGAGCCCCGGCGCGAAGGCGGCGTGGCCCTTGGCGTCGGTCTTGGCGCTGGCGAGCACCTCGTTGTTGCGTGCGATGAGCCGGATCTCGGCGCCGGGCAGGGCCTTGGCACTGGCGAGCGAGCGGGCGAAGACGTGGATGCCGTCGCCGCCCTTGAAGGCGGTGAGCCCGAGGTCCGAGACCACGAACCATTGCGTGGCCTTCGCCTCGTAGCCGCCCTCCTCGTCGACGTTTGCGGCGACGCCGCTGGCCTCGGCCAGCATGATGTAGATGCCGGGCTCCAGCCTGCCGACGGCCTGGAGCACCGGGAAGGCGGTTACCGCCTCCTGATTCAGGTCGGCCTTGGCCGTGTCGAGGGTTCCCTTCCAGACGCTGACGCCCTTCTGGTCGGCGATGGTCTTGGCGGTGCTCCCGTTGAGCTGGCCCAGGAACTCCTCGGAGCGCAGGGACGGCAGCAGGCCGCGGTCGCCGATGCGCAGCACCTCGACGTCGAGCTTCGGCGCGTTGACCGAGACGATCGGCACGCCGGCCTGGCCGGTCCGGGGCAGCACGTAGTTGCGCCCGGTGAAGCGCACCTGGGGGGAGCGGTCGCGGACATAGACCTCGTAATCGGCCGATTTCAGCAGCGTCTCGCCGACCCCCGAGGGCAGGCCCTGGCGGACGACGAAGGCGTAGCGCTCGCCGTGCTTGAGGCCGTCGACGCAGACCTGCTGGCCGCTGCCCGTCACCGCTGCGTTGGCCGCGCCCGAGACCGCGACGAAGGGCGTGAAATCGGTCTTCGGTGCGAGGCTCTCCGAGAACTGGAAGCAGACCCGCGGGGCGGCGGCATCCGAATCGACCTTGTAGTCGAGGATGCGGAAGCCGTGCTCGGCGCGCAAACCCTCGTAGGTCTCGCGGACTTCGGCAACCTCGGCGAGCGCCAGGCTCGCACGGTAAGCCTCAAGGGCGGGTCGCCATTCGGAGGAATCGGCATAGACTTCGCCGAGCACCGAGAGCGCGTCGGCTTCCGCCGCTGCGCCGCGGGCGCGCAGATAGGCCTGGTAGGCGGCGGCGCGGGCATTGCCGCGCAGGCGCACGCGGCCGGCATAATCGGTGTTGCTGTCGTCCGTGCCCACCGTGCTCGCGGCCCGGGCATAGGCGATCCAGTTCTCCGGATCGGACGGGTCGGCACTGATCGCGGCGGCGAAGAGCTTCAGGGCCTCGGCCGATTTCTCGGCCTCGACCAGGGCGTCCCCGGCCTCGCGATGCTGCGTGGCGGTCTTCGACGTGCCGAGGAGAGCCGCCTCGCCCCGCAGCGCGGCTTCGAGCCTGACGCCGTCGCTGGCGAGATCCTCGCGCAGGAAGGCTTTCTGAGGCGCCTTCGCCGCCATGCGGGCCGCCGACACCGGCGGGTTCTGCGCGGGGGCCGGGGTTGCGAGGGCCGCCAGTGCCAGGGCGAGCAGTCCCAGACGCCCGAACCTGATTGATCCCGACATCATCCGCTCCATCGTCCGCCGCCGAGTCAAGCTCCAGCGCAGGGCCGGACCCTAGCACTTCGGATCGGGGCCGCAATGCGAAGACGCACCGAGGCGTCAACGATCCCAGCGGCGGTACACGTTGTCGTGCGGTCCGACATCCACCGCGGCATAGAGATCATCCGCGTCCTTACGCAGGATCACGCGGTCGCCCCGTGTCGGATTGATGATGAAGTGGTTCGGCCTGCCGCGCAGTGGCCGGAATCGCAGGCTTGGAAGGCTCGGGTCGGCGACGAACTTCATGAGCGCCGCGTTCGCGGCCTTTCGTCGATCCGGAGGCAGGGATTTCAGACCCTTCGCGTAGGTCTCCTCGACCGAGAGGCGGAGCGTCATGCCGCGGCGAGGGTATCCAGGTGCTTGGCCAGCGCCGCCGCATCGTCAAAGACGGGGCCGCCGCGGCTCGCCGGATCGCCCTCCGCCCGCAAGGCTCGGAGGAACAAGGCGTAATCGAGCAGCCCCTCGACGATGCGCTTGTCGGTCGCGATCAGCTTGTCACCGACGGCCCGTGCCGCGGCGCCCAAGGACGGATCGGTCTTGAAATAGGCCTTCACTTCCTTACGAATCCGCTTGGCCAGGCGTGCGCTGTGCTTCGCTCGAAAATCCGCGTGGGCCTCGTACTCCTCAACGAGATCCGTGAGCTGCGCTCGCTCCCATTCGGTCATGGGACCGGGCACCGGCAAACTCTCGAACTGTCGCTTGGTCTCATCGAGTTCGGCCATCCAGGCATCGGCCTGCGCCTGGAACGCAGCCGCCAGCTTGGAGCCCACACGCTCGGCCGCAGCGCCAGCCGGCGATTGCCACATCCGCTCTTCCGCGATCGGCGGGGGAGAGGGCGGCATCCGCGCTTCAAGGGCCGAGAGGATAGCGGGATCGAGCATGTCGAGTCCCGGGTATCACGGAACCGGCGTGGACAGAACTGCCTCTCATCGCGCGACCGAACCCCTGGAGTTGGCGGATTGGCTCTGCCAAGGTTCGTCCGCCTACGGAGATCCAGGCGGATGACCCCTCTCAGCCGAATCGGTTGCCTCGCTGGCTTGGCCGGGCTGCTGCTCGCTAGCGAGTCGCATGCGCAGGCGCCGACCGTCCCCGCTCCCGCCACCAGACCCGCCACCGCACCCGACCCGGCCTTCGAGGCCGCCAGGCTCGCCTTCGAGGCGCTGCCCGAGGCAGAGCGCAAGGGATTGCAGGACGCGCTCGTCTGGACCGGCGACTACAACAGCACCATCGCCGGGACCTTCGGCCGGCGCACCTACGACGCGCTGCTCGCCTGGGCCAAGCGCAACGGCGGGACCGGCACCGAGATTCCCGATGCGAAGGGCCGGCGCGCGATCCTCGCGGCCGGGGAGGTCGCCCGGAAGGCGGCGCGCTTCACCGTCAAGCCCGATCCCGCGAGCGGCGTCGTCCTCGGCGTGCCCGAGCGCCTGCTCCCGAAACGGACGGCGGTCGCCGGCGGGACGCGCTGGCAGAGTGCGGATGGCCGCGTCACCCTCGACGCGAAGTCGTTCGGCCCCGGCGAGACCGACCTCGATGCGATCTTCGCGCGGATCACGGCGCCGCTGCCCGAGCGCAAGGTCACCTACAAGCTCAAGCGGCCGGACTTCCTCGTGGTGACAGCAGAGACGCCCACGGGCAAGTCCTATATCCGCTACGCCGCCGGCCCTGGGGGCATCCGTGGCTTCACCTTCGGCTACGACAAGGCGCTGGCGGCGGAGACCGACCGGATCGTCATCGCGGTGGCCAACAGCTTCGTGCCCTTCCCAGGCGTCGAGCCCGCCGCTCCGGCGGCACAGGCCGCGCCGATCGTCCTTCCGCCCATCGCGGCCCGGGCCGCGCCCTCGGCCACCGGCCTGACCGTCGGCCCCGGTCGCATCCTGACGGCCGCCGCGGCGCTGGAGACCTGCCCGAACCCGAGGATCGCCGGCCAGCCGGTCCGGGTCGCGGTCCGGGACCCGGCGAGGAACCTCGCCCTGCTCGAGGCCGCATCGGCGGGCAAGGGGGTCGCGCCGCCGATCCTGACCGGACCGGCCGCTCCCGGCGATCCGCTGGTGGCGCTCGGGGCCGAGGCGGGCGGCACGGTGAGCGTGGCCCCCGCCGAGGCCGGCGAGGGCGGCCGCATCGTCGCGCCGCTTCAGCCCGGGGCGGGTGGTGCCCCGGTCCTCGACCGGTCCGGCGCCCTGGTCGGGCTCGTTGCCCGCTTCCCCGCGGCGGCCCGGCTCGTCGCCGGCGTCGCGCCGCCGACGAGCTACGTCCTGGTGCCCGCGGAGGCGGTGACGGCCTTCCTGTCGGAGAACGGCGTTTCGCCCGCGCCGGCTCCCGCGTCCCGGCCGGCGCTGGGCTCGCTCGGGGCGGTGGCCGCGACCCTGTTGGGCGCGGTCGTCGCCATCGAGTGCCCGCGCTGAGGGATTGGACGGCGTATCCTAGACCCGGCCTGTCACGAGCAGGATGATCAGGATGATCACGAGCAGGCCTCCCAAGCCGAAGCTCGGCCCGCGATAGGCGCCGCCGCCCAGGAAGTTGCCGCCGCCGAGCACGACGAGGATGAGGATGATCAGGAGGATGGTAGTCAGGGTCATGGTTCGGCGTCTCGCATTGCGCCCTACCAGAGCGGCGTGAGCGGAACCGGTCGAACGTCCGCCACATCGTTTCGTTCAACGATGCCCACAATCCTGGCAGTTCGCCCCGGCTTTCCCTCTCACTGCCCGCGGCGCTGTCAGGCGGCGGGCGGGGCCCGCCAATCCGGCAGGTCGCCCGGCGCCGCCTCGAGCCAGGCCGGCACCGGCAGGCCGCGTCCGCGCAGGAAGTCCGGGTTGAACAGCTTCGAGGCGTAGCGCGCCGCCCCGTCGCAGAGGATGGTCACGATGGTGTGGCCGGGCCCGAGTTCGCGGGCGAGCCGGATCGCCCCGGCGACGTTGATGCCGGACGAGCCGCCGAGGCTCAGGCCCTCCTCCCGCATCAGGCGGAAGACGATGTCGAGGGCCTCCGCGTCCGGGATGCGGTAGGAATGGTCCGGCCGGAAGCCTTCGAGGTTCGCCGTCACGCGACCCTGGCCGATGCCTTCCGTGATCGAGGAGCCCTCGGCCTTAAGCGTGCCGGTTGTGTAATAGGCGTGCAGCGCCGAGCCCTCGGGATCGGACAGCGCGATCCGCACGCCGGCTTTTCGCGCCCGCAGAGCCTCGGCCGTGCCCGCGAGCGTGCCGCCGGTTCCGGCCGCGCAGACGAAGCCGTCGACGGCGCCTCGCGTATCGGAAAAGATCTCCGGCCCGGTGGTCTCCACATGGGCCTGCCGGTTGGCGACGTTGTCGAACTGGTTGGCGAAGAGCGCCCCGGCGGGCTCGGTGGCGGCGAGGCGCTCGGCGAGGCGGCGCGCGACGTGGACGTAGTTGTCCGGGTTGGCGAAGGGCACGGCCGGGACCTCGACGAGGCGGGCACCGGCGAGCTTCAGCGTCTCCTTCTTCTCCGCCGATTGGGTCTCAGGAATCACGATGACCGTGCGGTAGCCCCGGACGGAGGCCACCAGCGCGAGGCCGATGCCGGTATTGCCGGCCGTGCCCTCCACGATGGTGCCGCCGGGCCGGATCAGGCCGCGATCCTCGGCGTCCCGCACGATGAAGAGCGCGGCGCGGTCCTTCACCGACAAGCCCGGGTTCAGGAACTCGGCCTTGCCGAGGATGGTGCAGCCCGTCTCCTCGGAGGCGCGCGCCAAGCGGATCAGCGGCGTAGCGCCGATGGCGGCGAGGACGTCGGAACGGATGCTCATGCGCGGCTCCGGTTAGGCTCGGCTGTCGAGGATGGGCAAGCCGATCGCAGGCCGCGCCGCCTCGGAAGGAAACCCGGGCGCTAGAGGAATCTTCTGCGATCCGAGGATCACGGAATAGACTCTATCCCCTTGTGATATCGTATCTTCTTTCGCTGAACCGGCAACCGCTTCGGCGGACATGCTCTATCGATGCTCCGCCCGCATCCCGTCAAGCCTCGTCGCTCGTCACGGCGTCCACGAGCCTGCGGATCAGGGGGGCGAGGAGGATCACCACCGGCAGCATCGTGGCCCAGGCCAGCGCCCAGGATTTCACCCAATGCGCCGCGAAGCTGCCCTCCGCGAGGAAGGGATAGCACGCGATCGCCGCGGCGACGGCGCAGGTGAGCCCGGACTGGACCACGCCGTAGACGAAATGGGCATGCCGTCGAGACACCTTGACCATCATCGACACGCGACCCTCGCCTCGAGTTCCGGCTCCTCACGGACGCGTGCCGCAGGGTGCGGGCGAGGGCGGTTCTCCCCGCCTCGACGCCCCTGCGGGCCAGCCACGAGGCCTGCCGATTCGGAACCTTCGCCTGATGCAGGGGGTTCGCAGGACTTGTGCCTGAGCGGGCCAAGCCTGAACGAATCAAGGTGTTTCATGAACGAGTCCAGAGACTTCATGCGGTCGCTCCGCCTGATCCTTCTCACCGGAACGATCCTGCCCGGCCTCGCGATCTCGCCCCTTGCCGCCCCCCTAGGCGCGGAGCCCGATCTCCGCCTGGCCCAGGCCGGCGAAGGCCCGCCCGGCGCCGGCAGGGGGGAGCGCGGCGGACCCGGCGGCGCTGCCGGCGCCCCAGGCGGTGCCCGGTCCCGCGAGGACAGGCCGGAGCGGCCTGACCGCGCGCCCGCCGAGCGGCCCGGCCGTGCGCCGGATCGTGAACCGGCCGAGAGGCCGTCCCGGGCCGAGCCCCCGCGCGGCGGGTCCGAGCGCCCGACCGGGCGGTCCGAGCAGCCGAGCCAGGAGCGTCAGCCCGCCCAGCGCGCGGCGCCGCCCGCCGAGCGCGAGGAGCGGCCAAGCCCGCGCACGGCCCCCGCCCCAGAGCGGCGGCAAGCGCCCGCCACCGAGGCGCCGGCCGAGCGGGCGCGTCCCCCGGCCCCCGAAGGCGCGAGGCCGTCAGCGCCGCGCACCGACGAGGGACCTGCCTCGCGCACGGCACCGGAGCGCCGCCAGGCTCCGACCACCGAATCGCCGGCTGAGCGCTCGCGCCCCGCCGCCCCGGACGCCGCGAGACCGGGCGCGACCCGGCCCGACGCGACTCCCCGTCAGCCTGATGCCGCACCATCCTCCCGTCCGGACGCGGCCCCGCGCCAGCCGGACCGTCAGCCGGACACGGGACCAGCGCGCCGTCCCGAGGCGACGCCGGACCGCACGCCGCCCGCCCAGAGCGCCCCAGCCCCGCAGACGACGCCGGACCGCTCCGGTCAGGCTCCCCTACGCACGCAGCCTTCGCCGGACGGCGCGCCGGGACAGGCGGCCCCTCCGCCCGCCGCGAACCCGGCTCCCAATGCCGGCCCCGGCGTTCCCGGACGACCGTTCCGGCGCGACGGCCAGGAGCGGGACACCCGTGAGCCTGTAACCGGAGGTCCTGCCACTGCCACAGAGCCCCGCGGGCCCTCCGACCGCTCCGACGACCGCCGCAGCGACCGCTCGGGCTTCAACGATCCGGGGCGCCCCGGCTACGTGCCCGGCGGTTTTCGCGAAGACCGCGAGCCGGTCCGGAACTACGACAGCGTCCGGCGCGAGCGCCGCGAATACGAGGTCGAGGGGCGGACCTATATCCGCGAGCCGGGCCGCGTCATCGTGCGCGACCGGGACGGCTACTTCATCCGCCACGACGAGAGCGAGCGCTTCCGCGATCTCGACCGGGGCCGCTTCCGCAGCGAGCGGCGTGGCTCGGAGACCTATTCCTACCTCGATCGCCCGGGCGGCGAGCAGATCATCACGATCGTGGACGATGACGGCCGTCTGCTCCGGCGCAGCCGCCGCTACCGGGACGGGCGCGAGGTCATCATCAT
>JAESGP010000273.1_pt1 | contig 11186 bp, 10 predicted proteins | sample 9269741 | NCBI WGS metagenome assembly JAESGP01 (sample SAMN15720684, study PRJNA650882) | algae metagenome | isolation source: Desmonostoc vinosum HA7617-LM4 and co-occurring heterotrophs from cave wall | place: USA: Waikapalae cave, Hawaii | collected 2011-05-27
CCCTCCATCTCGGGCACCGGCGGGTTCAGCTTGTACTGGCCGCCGATGTAGCCGACGCGGGCTGCGCCAATCGGGCCCATGAAGGGCACGCCCGACAGCGTCAGCGCGGCGGAGGCCGCCACCATCGCGAGCACGTCCGGATCGTTCTCGAGGTCATGGGTCAGCACGGTGACGACGACCTGGGTGTCGTTGCGCCAGCCCTCGACGAAGAGGGGGCGGATCGGCCGGTCGATGAGACGGGAGACCAGGGTCTCCTTCTCGGACGGACGGCCCTCGCGCTTGAAGTAGCCGCCCGGGATGCGGCCGGCGGCGTAGGCGCGCTCCTGGTAATTCACGGTGAGCGGCAGGAAGTCGATCCCCGCCTTGGGCTCCTTCATCGACACGACGGTGGCGAGCACCGAGGTCTCGCCGTAGGTGGCGACCACGGCGCCGTCGGCCTGGCGCGCGACCTTGCCGGTCTCGAGGACGAGCTTGCGGTCGCCCCACATCAGCTCTTCACGTTGTACGTCGAACATATCCTGTTCCCTTGCCATCATGCGGTCGGGCGAACCCGGCGCCGCCAGGGGCAAGATGGCGGGAGGCTCGTCGCATGGTCGCGAAAGCCTCCGGCGATCCTGTCCCTGACGTCCTGCGCTGGGAGCTGGCCCGATCTTCGCGCGGCCGGACCCATTCCGGCGACGCGACCTTGCTGGAGCATCGGCTTCTCCAAAAAGCGGTTCCCGCTTTTTGCGTCGATGCATTTGCGAAAACGCGGCCCCGAGACGACCTCGAGACCGCGTGGAGACGATCGCCTTAGCGGCGGATGCCGAGACGCTCGATGAGGCTCTTGTAGCGGGCCTCGTCCTTGCGCTTGACGTAGTCGAGCAGCGAGCGGCGCTGCGAGACCATCTTCAGGAGGCCGCGGCGGGAGTGGTTGTCCTTGCCGTGGGTCTTGAAGTGGCCGGTTAGATTGGTGATCCGCTCGGTCAGGATCGCCACCTGGACCTCCGGCGAACCGGTGTCCTTGCCGCCCTGCGCGTATTCCTTGATGAGCGCGGTCTTGCGCTCTGCCGAGATCGACATCGCTTGCCCTTTCAGATGGGGTTTGGTCGGGATCGGCGGCTCATCGAAGAGCCGCGCGAGTTCGGGACGGGGCCGGTGCCGGGATGTCGTCCAGCACGGTCGCGTCCGCAAACGGGTCATGCCCCGCCCGTTGCCGGGTCGAGGCGGGTTGGTCATACACGAAAAGGCGGCGGATGCCAGCCCGGCGCGACGACCATCAGGCGCGGGGCTTGTTGCTGAGCGGGCTTGCAGGAACGATCAGGTCTGGAGACCGCGCAGTCGGCTTTCCGCGATGGCTTTCCCTCGACGACATTTGTCATTCGCGGGCTCGCCTGAGGGCGCCCCGGAACGACAAAGGTGCTGAAAGAGGCCGGTGGCGCGATCAGTGGATCACCTGACCCGAGAACGAGGGAGCGGGAGACATTGCCAGACGTACCGGGCTCCGTCTTCATCGGCAGCGAAGCGGGCCGCGTCGAACCCGAGCTTCAGCGAGACCATTCCGCCCTCGGCCTGATCGGCCTCGGCGTCGGCGCCACCATCGGCGCCGGGATCTTCGTCCTGACGGGCACGGCGGCCGCGCAATATGCCGGGCCGGGCCTGATGCTCTCCTTCGTCCTCGGCGGCATCGCCTGCGCCTTCGTCGGCCTCTGCTACGCCGAGCTTGCGGCGATGATTCCCGTCCCGGGCTCGACCTACGCCTACACCGACGCGACGCTCGGCCGGTTCTGGGCCTGGATCATCGGCTGGGACCTCGTGCTCGAATACGCGATGTCGGCGGCGACCGTCGCCGTCGGCTGGTCGGGCTATGTCCAGAGTCTCCTCGCCGACGCGGGCTTGCGCCTGCCTCCCACGCTGACCGCCTCGCCGGGGACCCCGCTGCCGGGCGGAGGGACGGCGCTCGTCAACCTGCCCGCGGCCGGTCTCGTGCTCGCCCTGACCCTCCTCCTCGTCCGGGGCAACCGAGAGACCACCCGCGTCAATCTCGCCATGGTCGTCCTCAAGGTCGCGATCATCCTGGCCTTCGTCGGCATCGGCGGCCTCCACGTGAACACCGCTTTGTGGACGCCGCTGATCCCGGAGAACACGGGCGCCTTCGGCGAGTTCGGGTGGAGCGGGATATTGCGCGGCGCCGGCGTCGTGTTCTTCGCTTTCATCGGCTTCGAGGCGATCTCGACGGCGGCCGGCGAGACGCGCAATCCGCAGCGGGACGCGCCGATCGGCGTGCTCGCTTCCCTCGCGATCTGCACCCTGCTCTACGTCGCGGTCGCGGCGGTGCTCACCGGACTGGTGCCCTATCGTGACCTCGACGTCCCTGATCCGATCGCGAAGGCCGTGGACACGATCGGCCTCGGACCCCTCGCCATCGTGGTCAAGGTCGGCGCGATCCTTGGACTGACCACGGCGGCGCTCGCAGCCCTGTACGGTCAGGCCCGCATCTTCTACGCGATGGCCCGCGACGGCCTGCTGCCGGCCTCCTTCGCGCGGGTGCATCCGCGCTTCCGTACGCCGGCGACGAGCCAATGGGTCATCGGAGCCGCGACTGCCCTCGTCGCGGCCCTCGTGCCCATCGACGTGCTCGGCGAACTCGTCAGCATCGGAACGCTGTTCGCCTTCATCATGGTCTGCATCGCGGTGATGGTCCTGCGCCGGACGCAGCCTGCGCAACCGAGGCCGTTCCGGGTACCCCTGGCGCCGCTCGTGCCGGTCCTCGGCATCCTGTCCTGTCTCGGATTGATGACCGGCCTGCCGGGCGATACTTGGCTGCGCCTCGGCATCTGGCTGGCGCTGGGACTTGCGATCTATGCGGCCTATGGGCGGCGACAGTCGCGGTCACGCGCGATGGACGCTGCCATTCTTCGCGCCGCTGAACGGTGAAAGGGCACGAGAACCGGCCTTGCCCGGGTGCGTCGCTCGTGGCGAGCTCGACGGGCAGGGACCGCCGCGAGCGCGGCGATCCCGAGCCTTGCCCTCAGTAGCTGCGGCGGCCCTGGCGGCCGGAGAAGCGGCGGCTCAGGTAGGCGATGACCTTGGGCAGGACGTAGGCGAGGATCAGCTTGCGCATTTGCGTGTGGCTCCTGAATCGAGAATTGCCAGGGAAATGCGGGCCGATGCCCTCCCGTTCCGGGACGCGACCCTACAGCTCCAACGTCAGGGTCACGGGCACGTGGTCGGACGGCCGGTCCCAGCCCCGGGTGTGGCGGGCCACCGCGACGTTCCGGACAGTGCCCGCAAGGTCTGGCGAGACCCAGGCATGGTCGAGACGCCGGCCCTTGTCGGCCGCCGCCCAGTCCGGCGAGCGGTAGCTCCACCAGGTGTAGATCTTCTCCGGCTCCGGCGTCAGCAGCCGGGCCGTGTCGATCCAGCCCGCCTCCCCGCGCAGGGTCTCGAGCCGCTCGGTCTCGTGCGGCGTGTGGCTCACCACGTCGAGGAGCTGCTTGTGCGACCAGACGTCGTGCTCGAGCGGCGCGACGTTGAGGTCGCCGACGAGGATCGCCGGTCCTGTCGGGCGCCGTCCGCCCCAGCGTCGGAGTTCGTCGAGGAAGTCGAGCTTGTGCGCGAATTTCGGATTTAGCCCTCGGTCGGGCACGTCGCCCCCGGCCGGCACGTAGAAGTCGTGCAGCACTACGCCCGCCGCCGCCCCGGCTTCCGGCCCCAGCACCGCCGAGATGTGGCGGGCGTCCGGGCGCTCGCAGAAGGCCATGACGTCGCGGGTGAGGAGCGGGAACCGCGACAGGATCGCGACGCCGTTATAGCCCTTCTGGCCGGCGAAGACGACGTTCTCGTAGCCCGAGCCCCGCAGCGCCTTCAGCGGGAAGGCGTCGTCGGGGCATTTCGTCTCCTGGAGGCAGAGCACGTCCGGCTTCGCCTCGGCGAGGAAGCGCAGCACCTGGTCGATGCGCAGCCGCACCGAGTTGATGTTCCATGTCGTGACGGTGAGGCGCAACGGACTCGGGCTCGTGCTAGGACGCGTCAAGGCGCGCCCTCGATAAACCGGATCGGACCGGGCGTCGCCGCGGAAATGCCGCGCTCCCCATGCATCGGGTCGGAATCCGAGGGCGACGCAGATCAAGGATTGCCTTTAAGTGGCGCGTACCCGTTCCGTACTCTTCAATCTCTATTGGGCCGCCTGGACCGGGCTGTTCATCGCACCCTTGCTGGTACTGGCCTTCATGGGCTCGCCGCCCGCCCCGATCCGGGCCGCGACCCGCCTCTGGGCCAGGGGGATCCTGTTCGGCCTGGCCCGCATCGTCGGCCTCACCTATGTCGAGGAGGGCCGCGACCGCATCCCGCACGAGCCCTGCCTCATCGTCGCCAACCACCAATCGGCCTGGGAGACACTGGCTTTCCTGGTACTGGTCCCGGACGTCGCCATCGTCGCCAAGCGCGAGCTCGTGGCGATCCCGATCGTCGGGTGGTTCCTGCGCCGCTCGCCGATGATCATCATCGACCGCGCCAACGGCTCGCAGGCCCTGCGCACGATGATCGACGAGAGCCGCGCCGCCATCGCCCAGGGACGGTCGGTGCTGATGTTCCCGGAAGGCACCCGCGGCGACATCGCCGAGCCGGTGCAGTTCAAACGCGGCGTCGAGCTTCTCTACGGCAAGCTCGGCCTGCCGGTGCTTCCGGTCGCGGTGAATTCCGGCCTGTTCTGGCCTCATGGCGGGTCGCACAAGCGCTCCGGCACGGTGGTCGTCAGCTACCTCGACGCGCTGAAGCCGGGGCTGCCGGGCGGCGACTTCCTTCGCGGAACACAGGACGCCATCGACGCGGAGCTGAACCGCTGGCGTCGCGCCGGCGCGGCCACGCGCGAACTGAGTCTCCAGGCTTCGTGATCTGGTCGGCCTGGACCATCCGGAGGCTTCGCGTGATTGACGGTGCCGCGCCGACCGCCAGGGAGCCGGAAAGATCCATGCCCGGTGACGTGGCCCACGGAAGCGATGGGGTGAAGAGGTGACGGCCATCCGCTTCATCGGTGGAGCGCACGAGGGCACCGGCTCCTACGAGCTCGGCGTCCTTCATCTGCCGGGCGGCGGCGCTCGCGCCGTCGAGGAGGTGGTGAGCGTCACGGTCCAGGGCGAGCGCAGTCCGGCTCCGCGGTGGAGCGGCGAGATCGTGCGCGGCCTCCAGGGCGCGCTCGCCCAGGCCGGCGGGCTGCGCCAGCCCCTCGGATTGGCGGCATCGATGGTCGGAGCAGGCCTCGGGCTGTTCGACAGGACGGTCCGGTTCACGGCCGCCTTCGCGGACGGGACGAGCGCTCTCATCGAGGCCGAAGCTGGCCTGCCCGCCCTCATCGACCGGGATCGGGAAATCGTCCGCCTCGCTCGCCTGCGGCAGGCGCCAGCCGCCGAGCCCGCGGCTTCACCGGAAAACGAGGAGGCCGGCAAGGCCGCCGACAGCGCCCTCAGCGCCGTCTTCGAGTACGAGAAGCGAAACGGGCGCCTCAGGCGCGTGGCCGCGCCGAAGCGTGAAACCTGAGCCAGCTTGAAGGCACGATGGAGTCTTCGCGCGGCTCTCCTCCCCGTGCGGGGAGGAGTCGGAGGTGGTTCCGCCTGTCTTGGCACAGGGTCACCCAGCCACCCCCACCCCTCCCCGCAAGGGGAAGGGGATTCCCTCGCTACATCTTCATCTCGCTTGCGCCGATCCAAGAGTCGACGACAGCAAAAAGCTCCTCGCGCTTGAACGGCTTGCCGACATGCCCGTTCATGCCCGCCTCGCGGAATGCCGCGACCTGATGCGGGAGGACGTTCGCCGTCAACGCAACGATCGGGATCGCGGCGGCTGGACCGCCGAGAGCGCGGATGTGGCGCGTGGCGGCGATGCCGTCCATCCCGGGCATCTGCACATCCATCAGCACCAGATCGTAGGGACCCGATCGCACCGCCATCACGGCTTCCGGTCCTCCGGGCGCCGTATCAACCGCGTGGCCGGCCGACCGAAGCACCGCCTGCGCGATGTCGCGGTTGATGGCGACGTCGTCGACCACCAGGATCCGCCCCTGTCTTCGGCTCGCCGGGGGTGCCGCGTCGGTGGAGGGCTGGGCCTCCGGCGGCCGGTGCGCCAGCGGCAGGGCGATGCTGAACCGGAACGTCGAGCCCCGCCCCGGCGCGCTCTCGACCTCGATCCGTCCGCCCATCAGGGCGACGAGATGCTGGGAGATCGCGAGCCCGAGGCCGGAGCCGCCATATTGCCGGCTGATCGAGGCGTCGATCTGGCTGAAGCGCAGGAACAGGCGGTCCCGACGATCCTCGGGGATGCCGATGCCCGTATCGGTGACCGCGAAGCTCACCGTGCAGGCCGCCTCCCCCGTCGGCGCCGTCGCGGGCGCGCAGCCGACATCCAGCGTCACGGAGCCCTCGGGCGTGAACTTCACCGCATTGTTGAGCAGGTTCAGCAGCACCTGCTGGAGTCGGTCGCGGTCACCGAGCAAGAGGTCGGGGCAGGCCCCGTCGAAGCGGGCACTCAGGGCCAGACCTTTCTTCTCCGCCAGTCCCGCGACGATGGCGACGGCGTTGTCGACGAGACCCCTCGGCGAGAACGGGGTCGCGTTCAGCTCGATCTGGCCGGCCTCCACCCTGGCGAAATCGAGGATGTCGTTCACGACCGTGAGCAGGGCGTTGCCGGCGCCCTGGATGCGCTCGACCTGCAGGCGCTGATCCGCGTCGAGGGGGCTCTCGTCGAGCAGCAGATCGGCATAGCCGAGAATGCCGTTCAGCGGCGTCCGGATCTCGTGGCTCATCGTGGCGAGGAACTCGGTCTTGGCCGCGCTCGCCCGCTCCGCCTCCCGGCGCGCCTGCTCAATGGCGGCCTCGACGCGCTTCTGGTCCGTCACGTCGAGGTCGAGGCCGACCACGCGGCTCGGACGCCCATCGGGATCGGCGAGGATGCGCCCGAAGGCCTGGATCCAGCGATGGCCGTCCGGGGAGGCGTCGTCGGCCCGGACGCGGTACTCGCTCGAGAAGGTGCCGGTCTCCTCGACCGCCTTCGGAGGCCGCGACCACACCGACTTCGCGTCCTCGGGGTGGAGATTCGCCGTCCATTCCGCGACCGAAACCTCGATCTCCTCTTCGGATTCCGGCGAGGTGAAGCCCTGGAGGGCGGCGCTCCGGCTGGAGAGGCGGACGCGCTCCGCGGCGAGGTCCCACTCCCAGAGGCCCGCGCCGGCGGCGTCCTGGGCGAGACGCAGCATGTCCGTCGTGTGTCGCAGCGTCTCGTTCGCCTTGACGAGCGCGTCGATGTCGAGGGCGGTGCAGAACCACTCGACGATCCCGGCCTCCCGCCACACGGGGATCACGACGATTCTGTGCCAGAGGTAGGTTCCGTCATGGCGGCGCAGCCGGCCCTCGACCTCGAAGGCGCGCTCTTCCCGCGCGGCCTCAGCCCAGGCCGCCTTGATCCGCGCCGCGTCGCCCGGGTGGTGCCGTGACTCGCGCTCGGTCATCCCGCTGTGCAGGGCGCCGTAATAGTCCTGGAACGGCCGGTTCATGTAGAGCGCTTCGCCGTCCGCCCCGCGGATGATCCAGACCATCTGCGGCAGGCCGTCGGCAAGGAAGCGGTAGCGGGCTTCGCTCTCCGTCAGTGCCGCCTGAGTCCGCTCGCCCGTGAGCCGGCTGTGGCGCAGGCGCAGCTGCGAGAGGACGATCAGCGCGAGGTCCTGCAGCTTGCGCACCTCGTCATCGGGAAAGTCCCGTGGGTGCGTATCGATGATGCAGAGCGTGCCGACCCGCAGACCCGGCTCGAGAACCAGCGGCACGCCCGCATAGAAGCGCAGCCCCGCCGGGCCGCAGACGAGGGGCGTGTCGGCGAAGCGCGGGTCGCGGGTCGTGTCCGGGATGACGAGGGGGTCGTCGGCGAGGATGGCGTGGCTGCAGAAGGCGATGCGCCGCGGCACCTCGGGCTCGTCGAGCCCCGAGCGCGCCTTGAACCAGAGGCGATCCTCCTCGATCACGGTCACGAGCGCGATCGGAACGTCGAACAGGGCGCGGGCCGTGCGGCAGACGGCGTCGAACTCGGCCTCAGGGGTGCTCCCGATGATCTGGAGACGATGGACCGCCTCCAGCCTCTCGCGCTCGTTCGCTGGGATAGGGAACACCAATCGCCTCTTCGCCCGACGCCTTCCGTTGCATCGAGAGGCGGTGATAACCTGAGGTAGCCACCTTACAGAACTGTTTATTCTGGGAAAGCGCTGCCCAGGAATTTTGCCGATCGTGACCTTGCGCCGACCTTGGCGGGCAAGAGGAGCGAGGCTCGCCGTCTAGGCGTCAAGGCGCGGAGCGGCCCGCAGACCTTCGGTTTGTGCATCGCAGATCTTCAAGGAGCGCTTGGTTCTGCGTGAGGGCCGTAGGATTGGTCCAGCAACAACGATCGGAGCGCGTTTAGACGGAGAGCCAGCGCCGGACATCGGCCTCAACCATTTCGGCCCGCGTGCCGGACACGACCACCGCGCCGCGATCCATCACGGCGTAGATGTCGGCGAGGTCGCGGGCCCACTCGAAATACTGCTCGACGAGGACGATCGCCATGTCGCCCTTGCTGCGCAGGTAGGTGATGGCCCGGCCGATATCCTTGATGATCGAGGGCTGGATGCCCTCCGTCGGCTCGTCGAGGACGAGGAGCTTGGGGCGCGTCACCAGCGCGCGGCCGATGGCGAGCTGCTGCTGCTGCCCGCCCGAGAGGTCCCCGCCGCGCCGGTGCAGCATGTCCTTGAGCACGGGGAAGAGGTCGTAGATCTCGGGCAGGATGTGCCGGTCGCGGCGGGCGAGCGGTGCGAAGCCCGTCTGCAGGTTCTCGTGGACGGTGAGCAGCGGGAAAATCTCGCGGCCCTGCGGCACGAAGGCGATGCCGGCCCGTGCCCGGTCGTAGGGCGCGAAGCGGCTGATATCGCGGCCGTCGAGACGCACGCTGCCGGCCTTGATCGGCTGCTGCCCGACGATGGCCCGCATCAGCGAGGTCTTGCCCACGCCGTTGCGCCCGAGGACGACGGTGACCTTGCCGGTCTCGGCCGCCAGCGAGACGCCGCGCAGGGCCTTGGCCGCGCCGTAGAAGAGGTCGATGCGATCGACGTTCAGCATGGCCCTCGTCCCCTCAGCGTCCGAGATAGACTTCGACCACGCGCGGGTCGGCGGAGACCGCGTCGATCGAGCCCTCGGCGAGCGCGGCGCCCTCGTGCAGGCAGGTCACCCGGCATTCCAGCGCGCGCACGAAGTGCATGTCGTGCTCGATGACGACGACGGCATGGTCCTTGGCGATCTCGCGCAGGAGCTTCGCGGTCTCCTCCGTCTCGGCGTCGGTCATGCCGGCGACCGGCTCGTCGACGAGGAGGAGCTTGGGGTCCTGCGCGAGCAGCATGCCGATCTCCAGCCATTGCTTCTGGCCGTGGGAGAGATCGGCGGCGGGCCTGGCCCGATGCGGCACGAGGCCGACGATGCGGAGAATGTCGTCGATGCGCTCGGCCTCGACGCGGTTGCGCCAGCCGAACAGCGAGGGAAAGGCCCGGCGCGGGCCCTTGAGCGCCAACAGGATGTTGTCGGCCACCGTATGGCTCTCGAACACCGTCGGCTTCTGGAACTTCCGGCCGATGCCGAGGTCGGCGATCGTCGCCTCGTCGAGCTTGGTCAGGTCGTGGATGCCATCGAACACCGCCGCGCCGGTATCCGGCCGGGTCTTGCCGGTGATGACGTCCATCATCGTGGTCTTGCCGGCCCCGTTCGGGCCGATGATGGCGCGCATCTCGCCGCGCCCGAGGGTCAGCGAGAGGCCGCGCAGCGCCCGGTAGCCGTCGAAGGTGACGCGGACGTCGTCGAGGTAGAGGAGCGCGGTGGTGAGCCGCTTCTCGCCGGCAGGGCCGGGCGAGGCGGCGGGCGCATCCGCGAGGGCGATGGCGGCGCTCATGATCCCGTTCCCTCCTCGACGAGGCGCGGCGGGATGTCGGGCTCCGGCGGCAGCCGGGCCTCGGCCCTGGCCTTGCGGTCGCCGAGCTTCTGGATGAGCGTGCCGACGATCCCCTGCGGCAGGAACAGGGTCACCAGGACGAAGAGCGCGCCGAGCGCGAACAGCCACGCCTCGGGCATGGCGCCGGTGAGCAGCGTCTTGGCGTAGTTCACGAGCACGGCGCCGAGCGCCGCCCCGACCAGGGTGCCGCGGCCGCCCACCGCCACCCAGATCACCGCCTCAATGGAGTTCGTCGGCGTGAACTCGGACGGGTTGATGATGCCGACCTGCGGCACGTAGAGGGCGCCGGCGACGCCCGCCATCATGGCCGAGACGGTGAAGGCCAGCGCCTTGTAGTGGTGGGGACGGTAGCCGAGGAAGCGGGTGCGCGGCTCGGCATCGCGGATCGCGACGAGGATCTTCCCGTAGGCCGAGACGGTCATGAAGCGGGCGACGAGATAGCCGAGCGCCAGCGCCACCGCCGTCAGCACGAACAGCGTCACGCGCACGCCCTGCGCCTGCACGTTGAAGCCCAGGATGTCCTTGAAGTCGGTGAGGCCGTTGTTGCCGCCGAGCCCCATGTCGTTGCGGAAGAAGGCGAGCATCAGGGCGTAGGTCATCGCCTGCGTGATGATCGAGAGGTAGACCCCCGTCACCCGCGAGCGGAAGGCGAGCCAGCCGAACAGGAAGCCGAGCAGGCCCGGCACCAGCAGCACCATCAGGGCCGCGAAAGGAAACCAATCGAAGCCGAGCCAGTACCAGGGCAGCTCCTTGTAGTTCAGGAACACCATGAAGTCGGGCAGGACCGGGTGGCCGTAGACGCCGCGCGGGCCGATCTGGCGCATCAGGTACATGCCCATCGCGTAGCCGCCGAGCCCGAAGAAGGCGCCGTGGCCGAGCGAGAGGATGCCACCATAGCCCCAGACGAGGTCGAGGCTCAGGGCCAGCAGCGCGTAGCAGAGATATTTTCCGAGCAGCGAGACGACGTAGGTCGGCACGTGCAGGGGCGAGCCGGGCGGAAGGGCGAGGTTGAAGAGCGGCACGATCAGGCAGATCGCGAGGAGAACGCCGAGAAAGATCCAGCCCTTGGTGTCGATCATCGCCAGGAGGGGCGTGCGCGGTGCCATGCTCACGCCTCCACCGACCGGCCCTTGAGGGCGAAGAGCCCCCGCGGACGCTTCTGGATGAACAGGATGATGAAGACGAGGAGCAGGATC
>JAESGP010000274.1_pt1 | contig 11183 bp, 12 predicted proteins | sample 9269741 | NCBI WGS metagenome assembly JAESGP01 (sample SAMN15720684, study PRJNA650882) | algae metagenome | isolation source: Desmonostoc vinosum HA7617-LM4 and co-occurring heterotrophs from cave wall | place: USA: Waikapalae cave, Hawaii | collected 2011-05-27
TCAAGCCCAAGGACGTGATCGTCGAACGCTCGGTTCCGATCTCGAATCTTGAGACCATCATTCTCGCTTGGGAGATGAACGGCAAGCCGCTCTCGCTTGCTCACGGCGGCCCCCTGCGGATGATCGTGCCCGGCTATTCGGGTGTGAACAACATCAAGTACGTCAAGACGATCGCGCTGACTGAGCGTGAGACCGACGCCAAGATCCAGGCATCGGGCTACCGGATGCACGGGATCGGCGAGAGGGGGAGCCCAACTCAGCCTTCCGTCTGGGAACAGCCGGTACGCTCATGGATTACCGCGCCGCTCGAGACCGCCAAGGCCGGCCGACAACAGATCATCGGCGTCGCGTTCGGCGGAATGAATGCGATCGCGGCCGTCGAGGTCTCGATTGACGGGGGCGCGACTTGGCGCAAGGCGGCCTTCGTGGGGCCTGATCTCGGGCGGTTTGCCTGGCGCACCTTCGTTCTTGCCGCCGATCTGCCGCCGGGGCAGCACGTTCTGGCGAGCCGCGCCACCGACGCGAGCGGAAACGTGCAGCCCGAGGAGACGGAGCCCAACGGCGGCGGGTACAGTCACAACGGCTGGCGCGGTCCTGCCCTCACGATCGAGGTGGCATGACAGGGATGCCAAACGTCCGAGGGCGACTTGCAAAGTCGCGCATCTTTGTTGGCGGCATGCTTTTGTTCGTACTCCTGGCCGCGCCCGCCGCGGCTGCCTCCGACCCGATCGCACTCGGTCGTCAGGTCCTCCTGGAACAGGCCGAACCGCGTTGCGGCGCCTGCCACACGTTGGCCGATGCCAAGGCGATTGGGCAGGTAGGCCCGTCGCTCGACGAGCTGAAGCCTGACGCTGGCCGGGTCAAGGCAGCGGTTCAGAATGGCATTGGTGTCATGCCAGCCTTTAACGACCTGACATCAGAGCAGGTCGAGGCGGTGTCCGCCTACGTTGCTGCCGTAGCCGGCAAGGCTCGGTAAGCCTCCATGCCGCTGCATCCGCAACCGGTGAGCGCTTCTCGTACGGGAGGGTTTAGGTAATTCTTCTCCAATCGATGTCTTCGGGCAGCGCGCGTACCGACCCGGATCCTGACCCGACGATGTGCTGCTCTACTCGACAGCGACCACCTCAATGTCAGCCCCGGAGAGAGTCGCGACGTCACCAACACGGCGCCCGAGGAGAGCGCGAGCCAAAGGGGAGACGTAGGAGACTGAACCTTTCCTTGCGTCCGCCTCGTCCTCCCCGACGATGCGAAACGTCTGCCGCCGCCCGTCTTCTCGGTCGAAGGTTACGCGGCTGCCGAAGACAACGATGCCGGTCGATGTATCCGGTTGCATCACCTGCGCGCTGGCGCGCCGGGCGGCGTAGTAGCGGAGATCACGAGCAGCAAGGGCCATAGCGGTCCGGTCCGCCTGCACATCGCTCGCAGTTTGAGCGGTGGCGTAAGCGGACCGTGCTGCCGCGAGGGCCAACTCAAGTTCGGTTAGGCCTTCGGGAGTGACCAAGTTTGGATGGGACGAGATGGGTTGGTCCGGCAGATGGGCTGCTGCGGCCTCAAGATCTTCCTCGCGCGTGAATGCGACGCTCATGGTTGCTGCGCTCGTCCTGCATCGTTCGCGAATGGTGCTGCGCACCTGAATACGGAAGCAAGGTCCTGTCGGCTCAGCACCCGATCAGCCTGTAACCGGACCCGACCGCGGTCTGCTCCGGGTCAGTTTGAGGAAGTTCACGACCTATGTCCCTTTCGGTGCTCATTGGCTTTTTGCTCCTGACTGGGGCCGCTGCTTATACCCAGACCCTGACGGGCTTTGCCTTCGGCCTCATCACAATGGGTGGCGTCGGGCTCACCGGGCTGTTGTCCCTGCCCGATGCTGCGATGATCGTGAGCGTGCTGACCCTTGTGAATGCCACACAGATGCTTCTGAAGGGCTGGCGTGACGTGGCGTGGTACCCATTCGGAGCCGCCACGGCGGCGAGCATTCCGATGCTCATGGCCGGCTATTGGCTGCTGGAAAGGCTGGCTGGCAGCAACGTCGACCTTTTGCGCTTGCTCCTCGGTCTCGTGATCGTCGTCTCGAGCTTACATCTCGCGCGAAAGCCCGAACCGCTTCCGGAGCAATCCGGCACGGGATCATTCCTATTTTTCGGAGCATGCGCTGGCCTGATGGGCGGGATGTTCTCAATCGCAGGCCCACCGCTCGTCTACCACTTCTACCGTCAGCCGATGCCGCTGGTTAAGGTCCGCGAGACCCTGGTGGCGGTTTTTGCGCTCAACGCCATCTTCCGCATCGGTCTTGCGGTGGCCGCCGGCGATTTTCCGTCGCGTTCGACCCTATCCGGTCTTGTGGCTGTTCCGGCCGTGATGAGCGCAACCTACGCGGCTCGCCGTTGGCCGCCGCCGTTGTCAGCATCCACGATGCGGCGCGTTGTGTTCCTCCTGCTGCTCCTGTCTGGCGTCTCGCTTGGAGCCCCTGCCGTCATCCACCTTTTGGTAGGGCTTCTGGACAGCATAGCACTGGGGCTAGACCGCTGACGTATGTGGCGGGACGGGAGTACAAACACTCGCGGGCAACCCGATTACTACCAAGAGCATCCGGGCGCGGCTATGCTGGTGGTCTTCTGACCGGGTAACCAGCGCCTTGCAAGGCCGAAGGTCAGCGCCTGGCGCACCCCGGCGGGACCTGAACGGTTGGGATAGGTCTTGATCGCCTCGCAGCATCGAGCCGAAGCCAATGAGAGCTCTCCACGGTCCCTGTCCCGAAAGCCACCATTCCGCTTCCGGCCAATGTGGGCCGTTGAGGTCGGATATGAGATTGCCGGTAAGCGGACCATCCGATGGTCCGCTTAGGGTCGACGATTTCCCTCATTCCAAGGCCTGAGCTGCCGAAGATCGCTCAGAAGCAGGCGTAGGTAGACAGCCGGAAAAGTCCTGGCATCGTCCAGATGTGGCTCGCAGGCCGCGATCAGCACAGCGAGCTTGAGGTCCAGATCGGCAGCGTCGCAAATCGTAGCGATGAGGAGTGCAGCGGCAGCATCAGCCGCGTGATCAGACCGCAGCCCTGCGCGGACCTGAGAGAGGTGCAGGAAGCGAGCGTCAGAAGCCTTGAGCTGGTCGAGCTCAGCCAGGGCGGCATCCCGGTCTGCCAGACGCGCAACGAGCGCGCTGAAGGCACGCCGCACTGGGGATGACGCGTAGGATCCCAGGACATCGAGATCGTGGACCAGTTCAACAAGCGTGCGCCGCGACAGTGCCGGCACCCGGCTCATGCCGCCCGTCCGGGATTGCGCATGGCGGAGGCGGCGGCAGGTACGACGGTTGGGGTGGCGAGGGTTCCGTCCACCGCAGCCAAGCGAAGGTCGGCAAGATACGCTGACGCCCGGGAGGCCTGGGCGGCAGCCGTGGCGAGGGCGTGAGGGTCGGCACGCAGGAGCGGGAGCCAGGCGGCGCAGTAGGCGGCATGATCCGGATGCGGGCTGCGGTCCAGCCCGAGATCGCCCAGGACGAAGGCTGCTCCGAGCTCGGCAACGAGTTCCTCGACGGCGTAGGCGCGGCTGCCGAAGCGGCCGGTCAGGTCGCGGGCTAGGCGGTGAGCAGCCCCCGTCCAGTGGGTGAGTTCGTGGGTGAGGGTCGCCGCATAGCCGCTGGCCGAATGGAAGGCGGACCGCGCCGGCAGGTGGATGGTGTCGGTGGACGGGCTGTAGCTGGCGCGCGAGCCGTCGGAGACGACGATCGCGCCCGTGGCGACGAGGAAGGCGGCCAGCACCTCCTCGCTCTCCACGTCCGGTTCAGGACCGGCGACCACGTCGTTTGAGCCTGTCTGATCCGGAGCCCCGTCGACCTGCGCAGCGTTGAACACGTGAGAGACGCGGGCGACGAAGCGCGGGCTGGGCGTACCCGGCGTGTCCTCGGCCTCAGCATCGGCAGGCTGGTCTTTGTAGAAGAGGATAGCGGCGCCGCGCTCCGCCTTGCCGACCTGTGCGCCGAGCGCCGCCCACTGCCGGTAGGTGGCCCAGCGCGCATCCGTGTAGCCGCACCTCTGCGCGGCGGCCCAGAGCGCGAGGATGTTGAGGCCGCGATAGCGTCGGCCAGTGAGCGCGTTACGCGGTACCGGAGCGGTGCCGTGCCAGGGCGGGGACCACGTGTTGGGATCGACAGTGTCGAGTTGGACAAGGATGCAAGCGCTGATGCGCTGATGAAGATCGAAGGACATGAAGCGTAGATCTCCCAATGGGCGCCAGCGGCGGCCATTGGGATGAGCTTCACGGCAGCAACAGAGATGTGGACGCGCGGTCGGATGAGTAATCCCCCGGTTTGGGTCCTGGTCCGAGCCGAATCAGGTAGGTCAGCCGGCGGATGGGACGATGTGAAGGCGGTGGCGACGGCTCGTGGCGTTCGCTTGCTTGGTCGAGGTAAGGCGATGGGTCATAAGGCGACGGTGATGCATCACCTGGGCGAACCGAAGTGGATCAGCCTCCTGTCTGATCAGGAGGTCAGCTTGCTGACGTGAGAGGCGTGTCAGTGCCGCTTCGACGTCGGAGGTGGGAAGATCGACACCGGATTGGATGATGGGGTGAAACTCGGGTGGCAGGTCGCCGGCCTCCATGGCTTTGGGCTCGTCCATGAAGGACACGAGCGTGCCTTGACCATGCTGCGTGTCCGCCTCGTCGTCGACTGAAGGATTGGGATCATGATCGAGCAACACGTCGATCCCGGCGTTCTGACTGCTTGAGGCGATGCCGCATGACGCAGTGCCCGATTGACCAAGGAGTCGGTCGCGTATGGCTTGCAGGTAAAGGATGGCCTCCACGGGCTCACCCTGTTCGAGCGCCTTGTCGAGATGGGTGCACCAGTGCTGGATCAGCGGCGGGTTGAGGTCGCAGTCGTGCCCGAAGTGCTGGCGTGTCCGGATGAAAAGCCCCGCACGCAGGAGCGGTACGACGATGGTGAGCTCAGGAAGATCGAGCCAGTCGGCTGTGTCAGAGATGAACCTGGTGAGGAGGCGCGCGAAGTCCGTTGCAGCAGACGTCTCGGCCTCCCAGGCATTGTGGGCGCCCTGTAGAAAAAGATCGTAGTCCACGCTGTCGAGGGTCGGCCGCGGTTCTGATGCGGTCGCAGCCACGTAGCCGGCGCCAAGGGTAATGATCTCGAAGGCGGCTGTGACAACATCATGCAGTGTCAGTGGCTGCTCCGGGTTGTCCCGAAGGCGGGCGAGACGGTGGCGAATTCCAGATCTGGCGAACTCGAACTGCGTGGTGAGATCGCTTGAGGCGTGAGCTTGCTGTTCGTTTGGCATCGGTTCCTGCCATTGTGCTGGTGAGCGGCACCCTGAAATCAAAGGCGTTGCTGCGGGTGGCGAGCCGATATGGCTGGCAAGAGGCCGGAGATGCAGGTCAATGAAGCGCTGTACCCAGAGCGTTTCGGAGGGTTCGAGCCGCGGTCAGCCTGGAAAATGAACATCCATGGCTCAGACAGCGGAAGGCGCCAACGTCGGACGACGTCGCTGAGAAGTGGGCTAGCTTTCAGCCGGTATCCCAATGAGCGCCGGGGCGCAGTGGGCGAGGAGCACCGCGGCACGAACGTCGTCGGTGACGCGTGAGGCGGTGAAGCTCAGCATAAGCCCGGGCAGTTGGCGGGCGCAGGCCTGCCGTAGCGTCTCGGATGAGCCAGGATGAAGCCCGTGATGGGCGAGCCAGGTCGCCGGGGCGACAACACGTGGGATCGGTCCGAGCCAGGCGAGCAGACGGAGAACCCAGGCTGCTGACGAAGACGGAGACGTGAAGCCGAAGGTCTCACGAGCGGGTGCAGCCATGTTGTCGATGGAAGCTGGCAACCAACTGACGAAGAGATCGGTGACCGCGCTGAGGCTCGGGACGAAATGGGTGAGGTGCGCCAGCAGGCCTTCGGGATCGTGGGCATCCTGGGTGATGTTCTTGGGCAGAGGCGCGTGGAGGATGAGTTCGCCGGCGTGATCGAGCACGGCCAGCGCCCCGGTCTGGTCGGTGCCCGGCAGGATCAGGGCGGCGATGAAGCGGGAGGCAGGGTGACCCACAGTCGCGGAGTTGTGCATCGGGTGAGGACGGGGCTGGGGGATAAACATCGGGAAGGCTTGGGTACGAGGTGGCCCGTCAGCGACCCGATGAAGGGGTGAAGGGTGGCGCGCCGATATGGTGATGGGTCAGTCCGATGCGCAGCGAGGTGAGAGCCTGGACGGGTAGCGTTACAGGTCGCGGTGCAGGGGCTGGGCGCGGATGAAGTCCTGCGTCGTGGCCCCCCGCGGCAGGTGGGGCTACGACTTGCCACGGCTCGGGCTCGCCCGGTTTGCCGCCCGCCGGCAGAGGCGTTGGCTGATGACACCATTGGCCTGGAGAGGAGCGACGAAGGCGGCGCGGACGGACAGATGCGCACGGCCGTGCTGGCGGCGGGCGTAGGTTGGTAGGTTACGGGAGCAGAGAGGAGATTGGCGTGCCGGCGGAGGCGCAGGGCTGCCGAGGACAGCGCAAGTGCCGGGCAGGAGGACGGTGGTGGCAGGGCAGCAGGCTGGAGCGCGGTCCGGCGGGTGGCGGCAGCGGAGGGGAGGATGCCGGTGGTGTATGGCGGAGGGGGTATGCTGAATATCGCTCGGAGACCAGCAAGCGCGCAGCTCATTTTGCAGACAATGAGCAAAGTTTTCCGCAGATGGTGGAGCGTTTCGCCTGATGCCTTCCCAAGGTAAGTACTTGACAGTTCAGGAGTGGTCTCGCGCGGGTTCGTAGGTCAGAGATCAATCTCTCAGACGCCGATCACAGTCTCTGACTGTGTCAGGCCAAGTCTGCTGTCAGTCGAAGACTGAGTGGATGTGTGGAAGGGCGGATCCCCTCAGATCACGCCGAGGCGCATGAGCCAACTGGGATGGCCGTGCCGACATGTACCATCTGGTTCAACCAAGCACCCATCTGTAGTTTCAGCCACCGCTTCGAACAGGAACTGTGCGAGCGTGATGAACTCGGGCTCCGGCACGGTCGGAGTAGGCCAAGGCAGACCGGTGTCAGGGGCATGGGTGACGTGAGGGACAGGTGCGTCATCAGCAGACGCAAGTGTCCAGAGCTCAGTCTTCGTCATGGGGTTAGTTCTTCCAGCTGTTTTGGTGACGGCGCAAAAATCCGACAGGCACGCTCGCTTGGATCTGGCGAACGTCGCGACTTGGTCGGCGTCGAGGCAGCGAGCCTCGACGCTTGTCGTCACCGTTAGGTCGAGGACGGGGTGTGGAGGGTGCCTCGCAGCTTTCGCTTGGTGACTGGAGCCGCTGGCCTCGTCGCAATGCGCGGCTGAGCGCGCTTTCGCTGGAGCAGTTTATCGTTGGTTTCGACCAACGATCGCCTGGTCCCACCCCCGCGAGGCGTAGATCTCGAACCCTTGACCGAGTTGGCTTTCGCAGCTTCGTTGCCCACCACCGGCCTTGGTGCCGGGATGGCGAGCTGCGGGGTCGCTAGCGTCGAAGGTGCCGCCGCAAACCCGGAAGTTGACTGTTCCAGAACAAGGTCGAGGACTGGAGCCAGGTCGAGGTAGCGGTACTGAAGGTAGTTGGCCTGTGACTGAGCCCCGGCCACTCGCAGAGCCGCGACGAAGGTCTCGAGGGTGAGCGCCGAGAAGCCGGTGCGCCCGGCCTCCAGCGGGCGGAGCTCCGCAGCGTAAAGGCGTGTCGCCGTGCTGACATGCCGGTTCAGGGAGGGATAGAGGACGAGGACTTGGGCCCTCTGCGTGTATCCGTGCCGGACTGCGAGTTCCGCTTGCATGTGAAGCCTCCAGAGCTGTTCCAGCATCACGGATCGCAGCGCAGGAGTATCAGGATCACGATGAAGGGCAGCTTCCCGGCTGGCCTCGTCGTAACGGTGGCGATGCCGAGCCGGGGGGCCCTGGCAGGCCTCGGTGTACTTTATCTCCACGAAAAGCGTCGCCGCCTCGCCGTCGGGCGTGATGACGGTTAGGGCGATGTCGTGCGCGGTTCGATCGCCGAGGTAGCGCGGATCTTCTCGGTCCCGGGAGGGCGCGGTCTCGAACCGGATGCCCGTGACCTGGTCGATGAAGTCCGGCAGCAGCCGAGTGAACACCTTGGTGGCAAGGTCAAGGTCGAGGGCCAGGGGCACGAAGGCGTTCCGCACCAGGGGCTCGGAGGACAGCATGTTACGGAAGAGCCGGTCGACGTTCACGCAGGCACCTTCCTCCCGCAGGATGAGCGAGCGACGGGTGAAGGCGTAGACCTCCGGACTGATAAAGTTGAGCCCGCGGGCCGCGTCGGCCGGGGTCAGCATCGAGCCGAGCGGGGTGACGGCCGCGGTGCTGGTGCCGCCGGGGCGATGAAGGCCTGGTTCGAGGCCGAGATCCTGCCGGAGGAGTGACTGTCGTAGACGGCTGGCTGCCCGAAAACGGGTGTCGCCCGGGATGAAGCAGGCGTGCTGGTGGAGCAGTGCTTCGGGGATGAGGGGGGCACGATCCAACGCCAGAAGATCAGCTGGGACGTCGTGGTCGATGTGTCGGGAGGTCGTCGTCCTGTTCATGAAGCCTCGCGCTGCGAAGGGTGGCAGCCGGAGCTTCAGTGATCGGCTGTAGAAATTGAGAGCCACCAACCGATGGCGGCAGGTCGGGCGGCAGGTCGGGCGGCAGGTCGGGCGGCAGGTCGGGCGGCAGGTTATTATCCCCTCCCGCTATAAAGCGCCTCAGCCAGCTGCTTTGCAGAACAAAAACTCGTAGAACCCACAGCGTTTGAAGCGAATTCGTTGCATGGCATCTCCGCGTGGAGACGGCATCGCGTTGCTTGCCGTGTGTCAGTGCGATGGATCGACCTTGCCGTGTCGTGCGTAGGTCTTGCGCACCCCTTCTGCCGTCCAATCGCGCCCGGTCGACGTCGGGATCCCGCGGCCGTTGAGATCGTCGGCAGCAGCCTGGTAGCGTCCTGGCCCAGCCGGCAAGCGAGCCAGGACCACGGCGAGCTCCTCCCTGGCCATCGTGCGCATCGCCTTGGCCTCTGCGTCCTGGCGCCGTTGCCAATACCGGAAGTGCAGGACCGGATCGAAGGGGTGACCATTGAGCATGACTTCGTCGGGAGGCAACGGCTCGGTCGCAACTCCACGCGTCTGGAGGTAGCTCATCATGAAGGGATGCGGTCGCCAATGATGGACGAGCGAGAAGTCCACGTAGAGGAGCATCGCGGTATGGGTCGCGCACAGCGCCGCAACCTTGTCTAGGGCACCCACCACGTGCTCCGTACCGCGATCGACGGCGAGCTCGACGAAGGCGGACTCGCCCACAAGTCTGCCCTTGTGCTCGCGCACGAAACGCCGAGCCAGTTCGAGCTGGTACCGGATGGTCCGGGAGCGGCGTGCGGCCTCCGTGGCGTCGGTTGTGTCCCTTCGAAATGGCCGGCGTGCCACCGGCAGGGTCCAGTAGAACCCGACATACGCCTGCCCCACGGCTCTCCCCTTGCATCGTTACAGCCCGGACAATTCCGCCAGTTCCGCGGCAGCCCGCCTTGACCGGCTAACCCTGATCCATCGCCTCACGGGCAACCACGGACGAAGCGTCCGCTCCCCACCGAGGTCTTCGATGGACGAGGGTATCATGACGACTGAGGAAGCCTACAAGGAACTCAACCTGCCTCCGAACGCGACGGCAGAGGCGATCAAGGCTGCCTACCAAGCGCGTGGCAAGGCCACCCATCCCGATCTCCACGGAGGCGGCAGCGAAGCTGAGGCGGAATTTAACCGCGTGCAGGAAACCTACGACGCGCTTGGCAAAAACCACCTCCTGAACGGCCTTGGGTCATCGGGAAAGGCAGGGACTGCTGACGAGGCACAAGCTCAGGACAGCTCCTCCAAGCGCCTCGATGCCACCGTGGAATTTGTGACCGCTTTTCTCGCCCGGCGTGGAATCGAGATCCTATATGATGGCTCTCTGCACGACGCCGCGGCGCCGCGCCAGGCGACAGCCCCGGATAAAATCGCGGCTTTTCTCGATCGCGAGGACATCGACGGTGCCTGGCTCATCGACGAGCTGATCAGCGAGGCGCGGGTCGGCGGCATCAAGCTGGCTAATACCGACCTAAAGCGAGCTTTGCGCATGGTGACGCGTGCGGCACAGCAGGCCCGTCGCAACGCCATCGTCGAGCCGCTGCTGCTGCCCCCCTCCGATGCGGAGCGGGAGGCTGCAGATGCGGAATGGTCGCAACTCACACATGCCGTGTTCGAAACCGATCCGATGCTGGCTGCGGCCTGCCTGCAGCACTTCGTCTGGCAGGTGAAGCGCAAGCTCCTCGATCTGGATGTCCAACACCACCTGATGCCCGTTATCTGGAGCCCGATCCAAGGCGGGGGAAAGACCTATTTCGTGCGCAAGTTCCTTGAGCCGCTGGGGGAGCTTGCAACTGGGCCGGTACTACTTTCCGATTTTGCGGACAAGCGCTCCGGCGACATCTACCGTTACCCGGCGCTCTTCGTTGATGACATGGAGCAGATCGACCCGCGCCTGATCCAGCCTCTCAAGAGCTTGGTGACCGGTGATTGTATGCGGCGCCGCAAACTCGGCACTTCGCTGACCGAGGGATATAAGCAGCGTACAACGCTGATCGGGACGGCGAACCACACAATCGACGCGCTCGTAGCCGACGCCACCGGCAATCGGCGGTTCGCGAGCTTGCTGTTCCGCAACGGCAAGGTCGAGACCGGGGGTGATCCGGGTGTCTGGGGTGCCGTCGCGTCCGCGGACTACGGGCTGCTCTGGCGCTCGGTCGATGTATTCGGGCCGGCGCCGATCATGCCGCACCTTCCAGCACTCGTGGCGTTGCAGAAGGCGGGTCGGCCGCCGGACCCGATGCTGACCTGGCTCATCGGGCTCGATCTGCAATCGGAGCAGTTCAAGCGTGTCAACGGCACCTATGGCGTTCGCGCATCCGACCTGCACGATCTGTACTGCGAGCAGATGAACAGCGTGATGACCAGCACGCTGTTCGGGATCGGCATGACGCGACACGTGATGAACCCGGAGGTGCCCTTCGGCCCCCGGATCAAGAAGCAGTCGGGATGGCACTATCCGCTGAAAACTGTCGCGCCCAAGCCGGCAGACCCGGCAGACCCGGCAGACCCGGCAGACCCGGCAGACCCGGCAGACCCGGCAGACCCGGCAGACCCGGCAGACCCGGCAGACCCGGCAGACCC
>JAESGP010000275.1_pt1 | contig 11139 bp, 10 predicted proteins | sample 9269741 | NCBI WGS metagenome assembly JAESGP01 (sample SAMN15720684, study PRJNA650882) | algae metagenome | isolation source: Desmonostoc vinosum HA7617-LM4 and co-occurring heterotrophs from cave wall | place: USA: Waikapalae cave, Hawaii | collected 2011-05-27
CTATTGTCGACGCCTAACATTGGCATCAGGTCGGTTTGCCATGATTGACGACGGACTTGGGTTTCAGCTCGTACCATGGCGCCCAGCGTTGGAGCAGTATCGCGACCAACACGTATCCGGTGTCGCGGCGAGAGGGGGCGGGGTGACCTGGAACCTTGGAAGGAAGATCGGCCTCGGGATCTGATTCCCAAGTCAGGTAGCACCTTCATGGGCTGCTGCGCCGGGCAGGGCATCGGCTTTTGTACGCCGTTCTTTCCGAACGCACGATGATGGAGATCGAACGGTTGCTGAGGAGCAGGATCAGCGCTTTTAAAAGCTCACGATCGGCGCATCGCTGGAGATCGAAGGCCTTAACCGTTTTCTACGGTCGCGCTCCGCGGGCAGTCACGTTTGCAAAAGGTTCTATAATGAAACCCAGAATTGGCGTCTACCTCTCTGAGCAGATGGCGGCGCGGCTGGCTGTAGCCTCAAAGGCTCGTGGCGCGAGCAAATCGGCACTCGTTGAAGCCGCTCTCGCTCAGTTCCTCGGATTTGATGACGACACTGAAAACCTCCCTGTAGACCACCTCCTTTCATTGATGAGCCGTCGGCTCGAACAACTCGATCGAGATCTTAGAATCGTAAATGAGACCGTGGCGCTGCAGGCTCGATACCAGCTGGCGGTGACTCCACCGCTGTCGGCTGCCGCTCTCCGTGCAGCTTGCGCGCTAGGGGCGGAGCGGTTCGATGAGTTTGCTACCCAGGTTCAGCGTCGCGTTAAGCTGAGAACGTCGCTCATGCAGGAGACGATGGATCGGCTCTGCAACAAACGGGATACTCTCGCTGATAGCTTTGGGGACCGAGCGACACAGGCCTCCTTGCCAATCCCCGAGCCTGATCTGCCAATGTCGTGCCCGGCTGGCACCGAACTCAACTCCGCTGCCGTCCGGGAGGGCGGCAGCCTGCTTAACTTTCCAGGAAAAGGAGGAATACCCCTGCACTAGGCCTCCTGCGAGGTCGGAAATTGCTCACGAACACTCGACTGAATTGCCACGATGGCTCCGACGGCCGAGCCACGTGACTTGCGCGCGACGTTTTAGCGGTCTGACAGCACACGGCCAGCCTATTCTGCGCGTGTTCTTGCCATTCGTTGCCGTCTACTATCTCGCGTTTCTCTTCCGCAACATCAATGCGACGATCGCCGGGTCATTGACCTCGGAATTCGGCCTCACTGCCGGCGATCTCGGCCTGCTGACGTCTGTCTACTACCTGACATTCGCTGCTGCCCAGATTCCGATAGGTATTCTGTTGGACCGATGTGGCCCGCGGCGGGTTCAGAGTGTGGTGTTGGTCGCCGCGGCGCTGGGCGCAGCGTTATTTGCCGTCTCAGACGATTATCTGCTTCTCCTGGGCGGACGCGCGCTGATTGGTCTTGGCGTCGCCGCGGCAATGACGGCTGGCATGAAAGCCCTCGTCGTCTGGTTTCCTCGGGAACGTGTTCCATTGCTCAGTGGCCTGATGGTGACATTGGGGGCCATGGGGGCGGTGACGGCCACCTTGCCGGCTGAGTATCTGATCGGGTCGGTAGGCTGGCGAAGCTTGTTTGAGCTACTCGCGATTGTCTCAGCTGGATGCGCTCTTCTCATCTACCTCGCTGTCCCAGAGGTCCCAGCGGCGGCTACGTCGGCGGCGGGTGAACCAGCCGCAGTTAGCCTAAGGACGATTTACGCCGATGCACGCTTCTGGCGCCTGGCCCCCCTTTCGGCCACCTGTATCGGAACGGCCTGGGCTTTGCAGGGACTGTGGGCTGCGCCATGGCTCCGCGACGTAGAGGGTCTCGAACGGCCGGGATTACTCCAGCATCTGTTCGTTATGGCAATCGGATTGAGTTTGGGCGCGCTTTTTCTGGGCTTTATGACCGATCGGTTGGGCCGTCGTGGTGTGGGGCCAAATGTCCTGTTTGGCCTGGTCGCTACGGTGTTCATTGTAGCCCAGTCGGCGTTGATCTTGCGAGTGCCGCTGCCTTCTTATTTTCCGTGGACCATCATCGCCGCAGTTGGAGCTGCTACTGTTCTAAGTTACGCGATCATCGCTGAATATTTCCCCAAGGAGATTGCGGGGAGGGCCAATGCGGCGCTTAACGTCTTTCACATCGGTGGTGCGTTTGTCCTGCAGTATGTGACTGGCGTAGTTGTTCAGCTTTGGAACCCCGTGGCGGGCCACTATCCCGAAGTCGCCTACCAGGCGGCGTTTTCCCTCAATGTCAGCTTCCAGATCGCGGCAGGGATCTGGTTCGCTCTGCCCTGGATCCTGACGCGTCTGATTCCTGTGCGGCGCGTTCAAGGCTCGCCGGCCACGCTTGCAAAGACAGCAGCTGCAGTTGGCGCGTGACTTTATAAGCATCGAGCTAGTTCTCTGCAGGAGTTCTCTCGATCAAGGGGGACCGGCCGGTTTGTTCGTCAGAAGACCCGAAACACGCCGGATCGTCGGGCATGGCTGGTCCCGTGTTGCCGGCATCCCTTGAGTGTTGATCTCATGTCAGCCACCAAAATACTCTGGGGTCAGATTGCAATCGTCGTCACCATCGTGCTGTTCACGACATGGGCAGCGACGCAATGGGTCGCGTGGCGGCTTGGCTATCAGCCCCAGCTTGGCCAACCCTGGTTCGAGCTCGCGCATGGCGTTCCCGTCTATCTTCCTCCGGCGTTCTTCTGGTGGTGGTATGCCTTCGACGCCTATGCACCTGACGTATTCGTCGAAGGCGCGTTCGTTGCGGCGTCGGGCGGGATTCTCTCTATCGTGGTCGCATTCGCGATGTCGGTGTGGCGCGCTCGGGAAGCGGAAACGGCTGCAACATACGGTTCCGCGCGGTGGGCGAGCCAACTTGACGTCGGCGCCGCCGGCCTCGCCGGGGCTGACGGCATCATACTCGGCCGCTTCAAGGAGCGTTATCTGCGGCACCATGGGCCGGAGCACGTCCTGTGCTTCGCGCCCACCAGATCCGGCAAGGGCGTGGGACTGGTAGTGCCGACCCTTCTGACCTGGCCGGGGAGTTGTATTATCCATGACATCAAGGGTGAAAACTGGACCTTGACGTCCGGCTTTCGTGCCCAGCACGGCCGGGTCTTGCTGTTTGATCCAACCAACTCAAAGAGTGCAGCCTACAACCCTCTCCTGGAAGTGAGGCGAGGGGAGTGGGAAGTCCGTGACGTGCAAAATGTGGCCGACGTGCTGGTCGATCCCGAGGGTTCGTTGGAGCGGCGCAATCACTGGGAGAAGACCAGCCACGCGTTGCTGGTCGGAGCTATCCTTCACGTCCTCTATGCGGAACAGGACAAGACGCTCGCCGGTGTTGCGAGTTTCCTGTCCGACCCGAAACGGCCGATCGAAATGACGCTCCGCGTGATGATGACAACAGCGCATCTCGGTGAAGCCGGAACCCATCCGGTGATCGCGTCCGCGGCGAGGGAGCTACTGAACAAGAGCGAGAATGAACGATCCGGCGTGCTCTCGACCGCGATGTCGTTCCTGGGCCTCTATCGTGACCCCGTTGTTGCTCGAGTGACCGGGCGCTGCGACTGGCGGATCCGAAACCTCATTGAGGATGAGCGGCCGACCACGCTCTATCTTGTCGTGCCTCCATCAGACATCAGCCGCACCAAGCCGCTGGTGCGGTTGATCCTCAACCAGATTGGCCGCCGTTTGACTGAAGAGCTCCAGGCCAAGGGCCGCCGGCATCGCTTGCTGTTCATGCTTGACGAGTTTCCGGCGCTGGGGCGTCTGGATTTCTTCGAGTCAGCGCTTGCCTTCATGGCCGGTTATGGCCTCAAGAGCGTTCTTATCGCGCAGTCACTTAATCAGATCGAGAAGGCGTATGGGCCGAACAATGCCATCCTCGACAATTGCCACGTGCGCGTTTCCTTCGCTACAAACGACGAGCGTACGGCCAAGCGGGTCTCGGATGCGCTTGGGACTGCCACCGAGTTGCGGGCGATGAAGAATTATGCCGGTCACCGACTTAGTCCGTGGCTCGGCCATCTCATGGTCTCGCGACAGGAGACGGCAAGGCCGTTGCTCACACCGGGTGAGGTAATGCAACTCCCACCCGATGACGAATTGGTGTTGGTTTCGGGGGTGCCACCAATCCGCGCGAAAAAGGCCAGGTACTTCCAGGATCCGCGTTTGCTCGAGCGCGTACTGCCACCACATGACCAAAGCACTTTCGCTCGCGACGTTAATGCAGCGATGGATGATTGGAGTCGACTCGCATCGCCATTGATTGCCAGTGCGTCGAAATCCGCCTCAGATACTCGGCGATCTATCGATGATCCCGCAAATTCCGGCATCCGGCGTGAGCCGGAACTTCCCGGGCATGAGGATATCGCACGGGAAGCTTCACCGTCTCCGCCTGAATTCGATTTCACAGAGGACGGCGGCGAAGGCTTCGCCACAAGGGCCCGCATGCTGCGCACGAACGTTCCCGGTCTCGCACGCCAGGCCGCGTTGGATCCGGACGATGGCCTCGAACTCTAGGGTGCGGTAATGCGAACCAAGCACACGTTTCGTTTGCCTCCGGATCTCGCCGGCAAGCTCGCCGATCATGCCAGCCGCAAGAGGGTACCCCAGGCGCTCATCGTCGAAACGGCGCTGGCCTCGTTCCTGTCGCCAGACAGTTCCGAGCGGATGGAGGCGGCGCTCGGCCGTCGTCTTGACCGGCTGACACGGCACGTCGAGCGGCTGGAGCGCCACATCACCATTTCAAATGAAGCGCTGGCCTTGTTCGTGCGGTTCTGGCTGACGGCAACGCCGCCGCTGCCTGATACGGCGCAGCCCGCTGCTCAGACCAAAGGCCGGGAACGGTATGAAGGGTTTGTGGAAGCGCTCGGGCGTCGGCTGGCCCGGGGGCAGACCCTGGCTCAGGAGATTTCGCTCGACGTCGATCCGGCGCAAGCGTCGCCGACTGTTCCCCGTAAGTGATCTCGCCATCTTCTTCTTTTACTACGCCACGGTACGCCACCTGATCTGAGCTTGTTGCGCCACCGCGCAACTTGCCTTTTCTGCTGATCCCGCCGCCGAGCGCTTTCGGCTCGGCGGCTTTGGGGGCAAGCTTGGTAGTGCATTCCTTTCGGTCTGAGGCGGTATCGCGCGGTGCGCGCATGTTGCGAACTGCGCTCGGACCGGCAATCACGGCCTGGCTCGAAGACGCTGGGATCGTCGAGGTCATGCTCAATCCCGACGGCCGGCTCTGGGTCGACCGGCTGGCGGGCGGCCTTTCCGATACCGGAGAACGTCTTGCCGCTGCCGACGGCGAGCGGATCGTACGGCTCGTTGCCCATCACGTCGGTGCCGAGGTTCACGCCGCGCGGCCCCGCGTCTCGGCCGAGTTGCCGGAGACGGGAGAGCGTTTTGAGGGGTTGCTGCCGCCGGTGGTGACCGCGCCAGTCTTTGCCATTCGCAAGCATGCGGTGGCCGTCTTTACCCTCGACGACTATGTTGCCGCCGGAATCCTGACGGCCGCTCAGGCAGAAGCGCTGCGAAGCGCTGTCCGGGAACGCCAAAACATCCTTGTGGCCGGCGGCACCTCGACCGGCAAGACCACGCTGACCAACGCCCTCCTGGCTGAAGTTGCAAAAACCGCCGATCGCGTGGTGCTGATCGAGGATACGCGCGAACTCCAATGCAAATCGGAAAATCTCGTGGCGCTGCGCACCAAGGAAGGCGTTGCCTCACTGTCCGACCTCGTGCGTTCCTCGCTCCGCCTACGCCCCGACCGAATTCCGATCGGTGAGGTGCGCGGCGCCGAGGCGCTCGACCTTCTCAAGGCGTGGGGCACCGGCCATCCCGGAGGCGTCGGCACCATTCATGCCGGCACCGTACTCGGCGCACTTCGCCGTCTCGAACAGCTTCTCCAGGAGGCCGTCGTGACCGTACCGCGGGCGTTGATCGCGGAGACCATCGATGTGATTGCCGTTCTCTCCGGCCGCGGTGCGGACCGGAGGCTGGCAGAGCTTGCGCGCGTCGAAGGCCTGACGCCGGGTGGTGACTACCTCATCCGAGTAGCGGGAGATCATTCATGAAACGCGTCACATTGACACGTACGGTGACCGCCACTGCCGCAGTTCTGAGCGCTGGAATAACGCGTGCAGCATATGCGGCAGGGTCGAACATGCCGTGGGAGCAGCCGCTCAATCAGATCCTGCAATCGGTCGAGGGTCCAGTGGCCAAGATTTTGGCAGTGATCATCATCATCGTCACAGGTCTGACGCTTGCCTTCGGCGACACTTCCGGCGGCTTTCGCCGCCTGATCCAGATCGTGTTCGGTCTTTCGATCGCATTTGCGGCATCGAGCTTCTTCCTGGCGTTCTTCTCGTTCGGCGGTGGGGTGCTGATCTGATGGACGGCCCCGTTGAAGGTTTTGCAATTCCGGTGCACCGCGCCTTGACCGAACCGATCCTGCTCGGCGGTGCGCCGCGCTCTTTCGCAATCGTCAACGGCACGCTTGCCGCCGCGCTCGGTCTCGGCCTGCGGCTCTGGATTGCCGGTCTTCTGCTCTGGGCCGTCGGCCATGCCGCCGCAGTCTGGGCCGCAAAGCGCGATCCGCTCTTTGTGGAGACCGCAAGACGCCATCTGCGCCTCCCAACCCACCTCAATGTGTGAGTAACCATGCTGAATCTTGCCGAGTATCGTCGATCCACTACGCGTCTTGCCGATTTCCTGCCATGGGCCGCGCTCGTCGATAAGGGCATCGTCCTGAACAAGGACGGGTCATTTCAAAGGACCGCGCGCTTTCGCGGCCCCGACCTTGATTCTGCTGTTCCGGCAGAACTTGTTGCTGTTGCCGGGCGCCTCAACAATGCGCTGCGTCGCCTCGGATCGGGCTGGGCGGTTTTTGTGGAAGCCCAACGTTATCCTTCGAACGTTTACCCTCCGAGCAGTTGCCCGGATGTGGCATCGGCCCTGGTCGATGCGGAGCGCCGGGCGCAATTCGAGGAAGAGGGGGCTCACTACGAATCGGCATATTTCCTCACCTTCCTGTATCTCCCGCCGGCGGAGGATGCGGCCCGAGCCGAGCGCCTCCTCTATGAGCGGCGGGAGCGTGGGGAGGCTGCCGACGCGCATGAGGTGTTGCGCGGCTTTGTCGATCAGACCGACCGCGTGCTGAAACTGGTTGAAGGGTTCATGCCGGAGTGCCGGTGGCTCGATGACGGCGAAACCCTGACGTATCTGCATGCCTGCGTCTCGACCAAGATTCATCGCGTCCGTGTCCCCGAGATTCCCATGTATCTCGATGCGTTGTTGGCGGACCAGCCGCTGATGGGTGGGCTCGAGCCGATGCTGGGCTCGCAACATTTGCGCCTGCTCACGATTGTCGGCTTTCCGACTGCGACCACGCCCGGGATTCTGGACGATCTCAATCGGCTTGCCTTTCCCTATCGTTGGTCGACCCGGGCGATCATGCTCGACAAGGGCGACGCGACGAAGCTTTTGACCAAGATCAGGCGGCAATGGTTCGCCAAGCGCAAATCCGTTGCCGCCATCCTGAAGGAGGTGATGACCAACGAAGCTTCGGCGTTGATCGACAGCGATGCAGCCAACAAAGCTATCGATGCGGACACCGCTTTGCAGGAACTCGGCTCCGATCTGATTGGGGAGGCCTTCGTCACCGCCACCATCACTGTCTGGGACGAGAATCCGCGTGTGGCCGATGAACGGCTGCGGCTGGTCGAGAAGGTCGTTCAGGGACGCGACTTCACCTGCATGGTGGAGAGCATCAACGCAGTCGAGGCCTGGCTGGGATCGCTGCCGGGCCACGTCTATGCCAACGTCCGCCAGCCCCCCGTCTCAACCCTGAACATCGCCCATATGGTCCCACTGTCCGCTGTTTGGGCAGGGCCGGCGAGGGACGCTCATCTCGGTGCGCCGCCACTTTTTTTCGCGCGGACGGAGGGATCGACGCCGTTCCGCTTCTCTCTCCACGTCGGCGACGTCGGCCATACGCTGGTGGTCGGCCCGACCGGTGCCGGCAAATCAGTTCTGCTCGCGCTGATGGCACTACAGTTCCGACGGTACCCCGGCTCTCAGGTTTTTGCTTTCGACTTCGGCGGGTCGATCCGGGCGGCGGCGCTTGCCATGAAGGGCGACTGGCATGATCTCGGGGGTGCGCTGACCGATGGTGCCTCCGAACCGGTCGTCTTGCAGCCGCTAGCCCGGATCGACGATGCGGCCGAGCGCGGGTGGGCGGCGGAATGGATTGCAGCCATTCTCGCGCGCGAAAAGATAGACATGACGCCTGAAGCCAAGGATCATCTATGGTCGGCGCTGTCTTCGCTGGCTTCGGCTCCCGCGAGCGAGCGCACGCTGACCGGTCTTTCCGTGCTGTTGCAGTCCCAGAGCCTGAAGCGAGCCCTTCAACCCTATTGCCTTGGCGGCCCCTTCGGGCGGCTGCTCGATTCGGAGATTGAACGGATTGGAACAAGTTCGGTCCAGGTGTTCGAAACCGAGGGGCTGATCGGTACGAGTGCGGCGCCGGCCGTGCTCGCCTATCTCTTCCACCGGATCGAAGGTCAGCTCGACGGGAGGCCGACGCTCCTCATTATCGATGAAGGGTGGCTCGCGCTCGATGATGAAGGCTTTGCCGGCCAGATCCGCGAATGGCTGAAGACGTTGCGCAAGAAGAATGCCTCTGTCATCTTCGCCACCCAGTCGCTCTCCGATATTGAAGGCTCCCCGATTGCGCCTGCGATCATCGAGAGCTGCCCGACGCGGCTGTTCCTGCCAAATGAGCGAGCGATCGAGCCGCAGATCACAGCGATCTATCGGCGCTTCGGTCTGAACGATCGGCAGATCGAGATCCTCGCGGGCGCCACGCCGAAGCGCGACTATTACTGCCAGTCCCGGCGCGGCAATCGCCTGTTTGAGCTGGGACTTGAAGAGTTCGCGCTCGCCTTCACCGCGGCTTCCTCAAAGTCCGATCAGGCAATGATCGAGCGCGTGCTGGCCGAACATGGCCGCGATGGCTTTGTCATGGGTTGGCTTGCCGCGCGGGGGCTGAGCTGGGCTGCCGATCTCATCCCGGGCCTGCGGGTGCAGGAAGGCTTGTCATGAAGAACCTCCGGTACCTCGCGGCTGCGAGCGCGGTGGCTATTGCGACCGTAAGCACGGTTTCGTCCACCTCGGCCCAACTGGTCGTGTTCGATCCCACCAATTACGCGCAAAACGCGCTCACGGCCGCGCGTGAGCTGCAGCAGATCAACAACCAGGTCACCTCGCTGCAGAACCAGACTCAGATGCTGATCAACCAAGGCAGGAATCTTGCAAGCTTGCCGTATTCCTCCCTGCAAGCGATCGAACAGTCGATCCAGCGAACTCGGCAGCTACTCACCCAGGCGCAGCGCATCGCCTACGACATCAAGCAGATCGATCAGGCCTTCTCGACAACCTATTCGCCGGCTTCTGCGAGCGCGTCAGATCAGGCCCCAATTACGAATGCGCAAACACGTTGGCAGAATTCTGTGGCGGGTCTGCAGGACGCGATGCGTGTCCAAGCGGCCGTGGTCGGCAATCTCGACACCAACCGCACCCAGATGGCGGCCCTGATCGGCTCGAGTCAGGGAGCGACAGGCGCGCTGCAGGCAAGTCAGGCCGGCAATCAGCTCCTTGGTCTACAGGCGCAGCAACTCGCCGATCTGACCGCGGCCCTTGCTGCGCAGGGGCGGGCGCAAAATCTCGAAACCGCCCAGCGCGTCGCCGCCCAGGATCAGGGCCGGGAGCAGCTTCGGCGCTTCCTCGTATCCGGGCGCGGCTACCAACCCTCAAACGTGCAGATGTTCCACCGATGAGAAGGTCTAGTGTGATGAAGCATCTGCTGTTTGCGGCCGCCGTGGTCGTCGCCCCGGCCTTGCTCGTCGCCGCCTGCGCAATTCAGCTCCGGCGCGACGAAGACCGTGCTTTAACGGCATCATCGGTGCTCCAATCATGCGATCCGGTTGCTTCGGAGCATCGCCGGGCGGTCTCTTCTGAGCACGTGGCAGAGCTGCAGGATTGCCGTCGCGGGCGGACAGCGGAGAACCACCGTCGCTTCATCGGGCAAAGGAAAGCGACGGCCGCACCCGCCGATGCTCAACCAGCCAGCCTGAACCCCTCATCGGCGCAGCTCATGGATCCCGAACGCGCTCTCCGGGACAGATCACCCGCTGCAACATGGGAAGGTAAGTGATCAGATGGGTGGTACCGGCGTCATCGACCGATTTCTGGAAACGTTTACCCGCTATATCGACTCGGGCTTTGGGTTGCTTGGTAGCGAAGTTGCCTTCCTCGCGACCACGCTCGCCGCGATCGATATCACGCTGGCCGCCCTGTTCTGGGCCTGGGGGACTGATGAAGACATCATCGCTCGGCTCGTGAAGAAGACGCTTTTTGTCGCGGTGTTCGCCTATCTGATTGGCAACTGGAATAACCTCGCCCGCATCGTCTTCGAAAGCTTCGCCGGTCTGGGTCTCAAGGCATCGGGAACGGGGCTGTCCTCCGCGGATTTCCTGCGCCCGGGGCGGATCGCGCAGGTCGGTCTCGATGCGGGGCGGCCGATCCTCAATTCAGTTTCGGGACTGATGGGCTATGTGAGCTTCTTTGAAAACTTCATCCAGATTGCCGTGCTGTTGTTTGCATGGGTCGTCGTGCTGTTGACCTTCTTCATCCTTGCGATCCAGCTCTTCGTCACCCTCATTGAATTCAAGCTGACGACGCTTGCTGGTTTCGTCCTGATCCCTTTTGGGCTGTTCGGCAAAACGGCCTTCGCCGCCGAACGCGTGCTCGGCAACGTCATTTCGTCAGGCGTCAAGGTCATGGTGCTCGCCGTCATCGTCGGGATCGGCTCGACCTTGTTCTCGCAATTTACCGGTGGTGGGGGCGGCGGACCTATCGGCATTGATGATGCCATGGCCCTGGTGCTCGCGGCTTTGGCGCTGCTAGGCCTCGGCATCTTTGGGCCCGGCATCGCCAATGGCATCGTCGCCGGCGGTCCGCAACTTGGGGCCGGAGCCGCCGCCGGCTCGGGTCTGGCTGCCGGCGGGGTCGCAATGGCCGGAGCGGGTCTCGCTGCAGGCGGTGCCGGAGCACTTGCAGGCGCCGCGCGGGGCGCTGCGGCGCTAACGGGTAGCGCGA
>JAESGP010000276.1_pt1 | contig 11136 bp, 6 predicted proteins | sample 9269741 | NCBI WGS metagenome assembly JAESGP01 (sample SAMN15720684, study PRJNA650882) | algae metagenome | isolation source: Desmonostoc vinosum HA7617-LM4 and co-occurring heterotrophs from cave wall | place: USA: Waikapalae cave, Hawaii | collected 2011-05-27
AAGGTCGCCGAGGCGGTCGAGCGCCCGCACCTGGACCGCGTGATCGAGGCGATAGTAGAACGCGTCGAGGTTCTGGGCCCGGATGACCTGCAGCAGGAGCCTGTCGCGCGTCTCGCGGACGCCGTGGGGCAGGTCGATCTCGGCGCTTGGCATGACCTGGGCCTCCCGTACGAGGGTGTGGAGCAGCTCGATCTCGTGGACCTCGCCGGTTCTCAGTTCGAGCCGCCCCGGGTCGAAGTCGGGATGGCGGATCAAGGCGGACGCGGTCTCCTGGCCGGGCCCGTGCAGCAGGGCCTCGGCGGCCTTGATCGTGCGGAGTTCCTGGCACCACTCCGTCCAGAGCCGGTCGCGGTCCGAGCGCTCGCGGGCGGCGTTCTCGCGCAAGGTCGCCGCGGGCCGCCCCTCGTCCTCCGCCGCAAAGGCCGCGTCGAGAAGGCGCTGCTCCCGGTGCGTCGAGAGCTTCACCTCCGCCATGAGCCCGTTCAGGCGATGAACGAGGCCGGGCAGGAACTGCGGACCCGTCACCCTGAAGCGGCAGCCGCTGCAGGCGCGGGGGCGCCAGACCGGGCCGTAGCGTCCCGCCGCGAGGCGATCGCCACCGGTGGCGCAATCCCCGCCCGGGCAGATCCCGTGGGTGAACAAGTCGAAGCCGGTCCGGCGCTCCCGATGGTCGTGGAGCAGGTCGACGCCGGCGAAGTCCTCCTCGGCGCGCAGCGTGACCCTCTCCTCGATCACCCCCTTGATGATGCTGTCCGCCTCGTCCTCGCCGAGGCTTGCGCCGGTGGCCTTCCAGCGCTCCATCGCGTCCTGGATACGACGGTGGATCGTCGCGTCGCGGACGGCATTGTAGTACATCGTCATCATCACCGACTTGTGGCCGACGAGGAGCTGCACGATCTCCGGGGCGACGCCGTTCTCCATCAGGACGGTCACCGTGGTCACCCGCAGGGCGTGGATGTCGAAGCGGGGCGCGTCTTCGTGGAACAGCGGGTAGGGGTAGCCCAGCCGAGCATCGACCAGCGGCTGGCAGTGTTTCAGCAACGCCCGCCAGTATCCGTGGAGCTGGGCAGCGGTGATGGGCTGGTGGAGCGGGCTCTCCGGATCCCGGAAGACGGGATAGACGTCGGGGACGGTGACCTCGATATACTTGTTGGTGATCGACGGCCTTAGAGCCGGGATCGGCGCGTTCATCGGGTTGTAGCGCACCTGCATCTCGCGCAGGCGGGCGATGGAGGCGGCGACGTCGGGATCGCACCACGACACCTCGAAGGCCTTGTTCGCGACCTTGTCGCTGTTGAAGAACATGCCCAAAACCTGTCTCCGGCTGCTCCCGTCGATGATCTCGTGGACCTGGATGAAGCCCTGCTTGCGCCCGCGCGTGGCGGTGGGGAGCTCGTTCTCGACGTACGCCGGACCGGCGAGGTCGACGGCCAGCTCGTCGCCTTCGCCGCTGTCGAGCCAGGCAGTCTGTTGGTTGCGGGCCCCGGAGTGCAGGATCACGTCCAGGGCGATGGGCGCGAGCGGGTAGAAGATCCTTTCATGCCGGCCCGTCACGGAGTCGAGGACGTCGCGAAAATGGGGCCGCCGCAGGCTTCGGGCGAAGCCGAAATGCTCCTTGCGGTTCTCTGACACGATGACGGCGAGCGCCTGCTGGTCGAGGGCGGACCGCGATGTCTTCGCCCGGCGGTCCGCGGCCTTGCCGGGCCGATCCTCCGTGGCGGAGAAGGGATTGGTGACCCGTTCGGCAAAGCCGTCCCGAACGGCGCAGAGCTGCCAGGCATTGCGCACCGTCCCGGCCGCCGCGTACGCGAGTTGCCGGTTGAAGGGTTCGACCTTGTCACGCAGGAAGGCTGCGTAGGTCGGCCCTTCGCCATAGCAATTCACGTGGCGGCGTCTGTCGACCTCCTCGAAGTCGTTCGGGATGTCCTCCTCGGGCAGGCTGAGGAGAAAGATCAGCCAAGTGTTCAGCGCGCCGACCAGGGTGCTGATGGTCTTGCGTCGAAACAGCGGCAGGATCGACCTCAGGGTCTCGGCCCAATCGCGGACGACCCGCGGGACGACGGTCACGGGGCGCCCGAGCGACCGGCTCGCGAACTCCGTGTTGCGCGGGTTGGGATTGTCGCACCAGGCGAAGGCGTCGACCCCGGACTTCGCGAGCCGCCGTCCCGTCAGGAAGTGAGCCGCCAACTCGTGCGACGCGAGATCGACGCCGTAGTGCCGGCAGCACTCTTGGTAGATCCAATTGGCGCCGGCCGACATCGACTGGGAGCCGGACGCTGACGCCAGTGACCATTCCTTGAAGGCCGCGAGCGGCTCCGCTCGGAGGGTTCCGACCTGCCAGGTGGTCGAGGCGCCCGCGACCGCGAGGAAACCGCTGAGGACCGCGTCCGCGTAGGAGCCTCCGCTCGCACGCCGCGACAGGACCAGATCCGCGACGGCTCGGTGCCGCTCGGGCACCGAAAGCCAGGCGGTGACCGGAAGGAATTTCGCCGGCAGCAGCCGTCGCGCGCCCCGGACGTGGTCGACGGGCTGCAGCCAGACCCCGCAAGCGCTGAGGTACTGCGCGAAGAGGGGGAACGATGAGGGACCGGGCGCCGCCGTCGATTCCCCCCGGCCGTCCTTCGGGCGGCCATGTCGCGCCGCATCCCGATGGAAGATCTCGGTCTGGTCGGCGAGCCGCCGCAGCAGGGCCATGGGATCGGAAGCGGCGGCGACCACGTCCCGGAGCGCGCCGCAGCCGAGCTCGTTGTTCTGCCCGACGTCGAGGAGCGCATCGAGCTCGGGATAGAGGTCGCAGGTCGACGCAAGGACCTGCCGCCGCTTCGAGGGGTCCAGGGACAGGATATGCCCGACGACGCCGCCGTCCAGATCGCGGATGCGCTTGCGGGGCCGACCGGTGGCGGTCGTCGCCGACACGACGCCGGCGGCGACCAGCCCCTGGACGCACGCCCTCTCGCGGAGCATCACGAAACGGGCAGGACGACCATCGGTGGCCGCGAGCCCATACTCGATCCCGACGCGACGGCTGTTGGAGGCGCCACTGAGCGTCAGCTGTCCGTAGCGGGCGACCACCTCCTCGGCCGGCATCAGGAGAAGCTCGCGGACCAATTCGCCGAGCCGGCGCTGGAATGCGGCATGGAGGGCGACGAGGTCCGGGAGGGTCACGGGCCTGAGGAGAACGAAGAGAGCTGCCGACGTGTTGAGCAAAGCCCCCGGCTCATTCGCGCCGCGGACCAGTCGCTCGTCGTCGCGGAAGGTCAGGTCGGCCATGGTCAACCCCTTCCCGACAAGGCAGCTTCGAGAGCCTTGGCGACGTCCGTCGCCTTGCGTCCGTAATCGACTTGGCTAGAGATGCTACGGTGATGCATCATCACCTGGATCAAGTCAGGTGTGAGCCCAAGGACCTTATCCGTCGTCCACTTATAAAAATGCCTCAGCCCGTGGATATTGCGACGAAACTTATGAGGCTCGTATCCTGCACGCCTGCAGGTTCTTTCGAACCCTTTGGCGACATGTGAATACTTGAGAACACCACCCAGGGTGTCCTCGCGGCTTGTGTTCACGAAAAAGTAGGGATGGCGCTTGCTGACCTCATGCCGGCGATGGAAGGCGCGGATCTCGACGATCCCCTCCGCGAACCGCGAGGCCCACCGGTTGTCCGTCCAGTACACCCAGGAGGCTTCCCACTCGGCGCTCGTGAGCAGCATCGATTTCCAGCCCGCCCGCTCGGGGTGCCTGTGCGGCAGGGCCGGCCGCGGCAAGCGCCCCCAGCGCTCGTGAAGGTACTTGGCGCGGGTGGTGCCCCGGGTTCGGATGTCGCCGATGAACGGCGAGCGCGCCGGGTCGGCCAGGAGAACGAACGGCAGGCCGGTCTGGTCGAAATCGGCGAAAGCGCGCGACGCGCTGCCCGGCATCACGTCGACTTGCCAGAGGTTCAGCGCCTCCGACACGCGCATGCCGCCGAAGGCGAGGAGAATCCATAACACCCGCAACGAAGGGTTGCGCTCGGCGCGGATGATCGCCTCGACCTCCTCGATCGACATCGTCGTCACCACGCTCGTCGGGCGGATGAACGTGGGGCGGATCGGCGGTCCCTGGAGCTCCACCTCCGGGTCCACGGCGGAGCACATCCGGCGCCAGCGCTCCCGCTGCGGCGCCAGGTGGACGAAAAAATCGCGCGCGCCCTGCGCATGGTAGGTGACCGCCGCCTCGAAGAACCGGCCCGTAGGCGCCACCCCGCCGGTGAGGTCGACCTGGATGTCGGCGCCGCCCGCGAACGAGAAAAACCGCACGAGCGCCTTGTACTCGGCCCACGCGACCGCGGTGGTGACCGCATCCCAGTTCAGCGTCGACCGGACGTCCGCATCCTCCGTCCGTCGGTCGCCCGCACGGTAGGCGATGGCGGCATAAATCAGGAGCGCGAGCATCTCGGGATCGAGGGGAGCGTCCCCGTGCACCACGGCGACATAGGCGGCGAGGCGCCCCAGGGCAGCGAGGTCCCGCGCCACGCTTGCCGGCGAGCGCTTCTGACGGATGAGGTGCCGAGACCATGCCATGGCCGCGTGCGGCAGCATGACGGTCCCGTCCCGACTTCGCACGGCCAGCACCGGCAAGGCACTTCGCCGGGCATCGCCGTCGGCATCCTGGTAGGTGACGGGAAGACTGAACACGAGCCAAGCGGGGGGAGGCGCCCCCAAGCGGTGCTCCAGCGGCACCGGTAGCGGGTGTCGTTCTTGCTCCGCGGGAGCCGAGGCATCGCCGTGCGAAAGCAGGTGCGGGATGGGTGTGAGCGCATTAGGGTCGAGAGACATCTGACCTCCATCGTGGCGTTGGTCCGGCCGGCGTCGGGAGCCGGGCGGATGCGCAGGGAGGCCCCGCGCGAAGCGTCGCGCGGGGCGGATATGACGAAGGGTTGGGATTGACCGCCGGTCAGGTCCCGGGATCGGGCAGCGGCAGGTCGATCTGCTCCTCAGGGGGCGCCGCCTTGCGGCGGCGCCGTGGCGCGCACTCGGCCGGCGGCGGGGTCGGGGGCCGCCAGGGCTCGTAGACGGTGAGGGCCGCCCGGAAGGGCTCGACAGCCCCGAGCCTATACCGGACGCCCGCCTTCACGACGCCGATCTCGCGCAGGTCCGCCGGATCGATCACGGCGATGACGCTGCCGAGGTCCTGATGACGCCCGAGGAGGCGTGCGAGGCAGGGCCCGTCGTAGGCGAGATCGAGGAGGTGGACGCGAGCGTCGCGGACACGGCCGACCATGAGGATCGGGCGGCTAGCCACGGTAGGCGTCCGGGCCGCCGGAGGGCGGGCGAGCGGGTGAGGTGCACCCGCCGCGCAGGCGAGGGCGTCGGTACGATGGGTCGGGGATCATGTCGGCTCCTGGTCGCCCGCCGTCGGTCGGGGGGCGCGGAAAGCCGGGATCCGGAGGAAAACGTGCCCTTTGGCGCGGGGACTCTTGTCAAACGACATCGAAGCTGCGAGTCGTAGCCGCGCACCAGCCGCCCGCATCCGGTTACCCGGCGAGATGGGTGGGTGCCGAGGCCGTTCCCGGGATGGTGGGGCCTCGGCGATGGATGTGTGACGACAAGGGGTGCGCGTGGGGATCAGCCACGTGCACCCTCGTCAGTCGGCTCTGCCGCTCATTGCTCGCTCCTCTTCGGGCCCAGGCATTTCTGGCCCGCGCGATCTTGTCGGCCGATTGGCGGCCGAGAGTCAACAGCCGAATTCCTGGGATCCATTCGCGCGCATCTTGTGCGATGCGGATTTCTTCAGTGGATGGTCAGTCAAGGTTTCACGCGCGGGCGCATCATCAAGCATTGCAAGGATTGATTACTCTATCCTTTGCTTCGACGTCCATGAAATCCGGCATTCCTTAAGCATTTGCAATGTGTTAGCCAGTCCGCCGGCGTGCGACCGTTTTTGCAAGGACCGAGCGCTCTATCCTTGCGTCTAACCTTCGGCGTGGTGCGCGACGGACCGTCCGAGCCGGGACGGCATCCTTTGCAGGCCGGGGTTCCCCGGGCTTCGCGGCCGTGCCCGTCGGGCGGGAACGGGTGCGTCGGTCCTCGATCAGGTCAACGCGGAGAACTCGCTTCGGGCCGAGGGCCCTTGGGCGGCCGAACATTCGCCTGCCGGGGAAGCGGGCAGAGGGAAGTGGTTCCCTGTGTCCGCTTCCCCGTCGCGATCCTTACCTAGGTGAGCCGACGATTGGCTCGTGCCCTCGCGGGCTCGACAGCCCGCGCCATATCCCCGTCGATCTTCGTGTCCGACCTCGGGCCCGGCAATCACGCGTGGCCGCCCGGCTGATCGAGCTTGCCTGCCGAGGTCAGCCGACGAAGGGGGACGCTCCTTGCTTCGGGACCCAGGCATCCGCGAAGCGCCCGAGATGCGGGCGCCGCCCGCGCTCCGCATCGAGGTACGCCATCAGGCCTCTGACGGCCGCGTCGTGGGCCTCGGGTCCGGTTCGGCCGGTCAGGTACGCCCAGCGCAGGTAGACGATCGTCAGGTTGAGGCAGTCGGTCTCGCAGTAGTCGCGGACGCGGCCGGGCTCGCCGGCCGCGATGAGGGCGGAGACGTTGGACCCGTGCTCGCCCATCTTGCCCGGGGCGCCGACGAGGGCCGCGGCCTCGTCCAGGGTGAGCCGGGGCGCGGCCCCGAAATCTGCCATGGCCTCCATCAGGTCGGCATGCCAGTCGATGGCGTAGCGATTTCGATACCCCTCGAACTTCGTCCCTCGCTGAAACCACGCGGGGGCGGGCACGCCGTGCATCATCGAGCGCTGCAGCAGCGCCGGGACATCGAAGGACCGTCCGTTCCAGGAGACGACCCGGAAGTTGCCGCCCTCGAAGTGCCGCCAGAACCCCTTGAGGAGGCGCCACTCGTCCCAACCCGCCTCGCCCCCGCTGCGGCAGGAGGTGACCGCGTAGGCTTCCTGGCCGGTCTCCGGGTCGCGGTGGATGGCGGCCTCGACGAAGGAGATCGCGACGATCCGGTGCCAGGCCGCCTTCGGGAACCTGTCCTCCGGCCAGTCCGGCGGCATCAGATCGGCGTCGGGCACCGTCTCGATGTCCAACACGAGGAGGGCATCGTGCGGCTTTGCCGGATCGGGCAGGCGGGTTCGCGCCCGTGGTCCCGCTGCGGGTCTCGCGGCGGGCGGGGAAGCGGGGCCATGATTGAACAGGGTCGGCGCGAGGGTGTCGGCGCGGTCGAAACGTCGACCACGGAAGGGGCGGGGCGTCGGGGAAGCGGCGAGAGGATGCAGCGACATCGAGGGATGCTCCGGGTCTGGGGAAGGAACGTTCAGCGGCTGGTCGCGCGCGACCTGTCGGTCCTGCGCGCGGGCTTGCGGTTGGTCCGCGCCCGAGGCGGCGTCCCGACGACGTGCGCCCGGACCTCCGCGTCTTCGAGGAAACCCTTCTCGAACAGCGCCTCCGATAGGCGTTCGAGGGCCTTGCGCTCGGTGCGCATCAGGTCGAGCGCGCCTTCGTAGGCCGCCGAGAGCCGCTCCTGGACGGGGTTGAGGATCCAGGGCATGCGAAGGATGTCGACGTCGTCGCCGGTGCCGATGCTGACCAGGGGACGCTCCCGCGAGAAGCCCCAGCGTGTCTCCATCATGGCGGCGAAGCGGGTGGCGCCCGCGAGATCGCCGGCGGCCCCCGCCGAGACTTCGCCCAGCAGGACCTCCTCGGCGGCGCGTCCCGCGAGCAGCATCAGCAGGATGCCGCCGAAATCCGCCTCCGTGCCGCTGCCCGAGGTAAGGTTCATCATCGTCTCGGTGGTGCCGCCCGCCGAATGGATCGACAGCGCCACCGCCTCGGCCGAACCGCCGACGACGGAGGCCAGTCCATGCCCGGCCTCGTGCACCGCGATGCGCAGGCGGGTGGCATCACCGATCGGCGGCTGGCCCGCGTCGACGGCGGCCAGGAGGTCGGGGACCGTCAGGGCCGTCGCGGCCCGTTGCCGGGCATAGCCGCGGGCCGTCCGGACGAAGGCCTCGATGTCGGCTCCGGTCATGCCCCTCGCCCGGACGGCGATCGGCGTCAGGTCCGCGTCGGGGAGGTCGCCGCCGAGGTAGTGCCGCAGGATCCCGACAAGGTCGTTGCGATCCGGCAGCCCGATTCGGATATGCCGGTCGAGGCGGCCCGAGCGCCGGATCGCGGGGTCGAGGCGTTCCGGAAAGTTGGTCGCGCCGATGACGATGACGCCCTCGCGCGCGACGGCCCCGTCGAGGTGCTCCAGCAGGGCGTTGACCACCTGGACGCTGTAGGAGCGGTGGTCCTCCGGGAAGGTGGCCCGGTCGCCGAAGCTGTCGATCTCGTCGATCAGGGCGATGCAAGGCTCGCGACGGGCGCTCTCGAAGAACTTCCGCATCGCGCCAAGCGTGTGCCCGAGATGGCCGTCGCGGGCCGACTGCCATTGCCCGAGGGAGCCGGCGAGGAGCGGGAGCCCCGCGCTGCGCGCGAGCGCGAGGGCGAACTGCGTTTTCCCGCATCCCGGGGGGCCGCTGAGGAGCAGGGCGGAGGAGAGATCCCGGAACTCGATCTCACCGGCCTTCCACCGCTTCAGGTCCTCGACCAAGGAGAGGCCCCATGCCCGGGCCTCGCCGTAGCCGTGGAGGTCCTCCAACCCGGGACCGTGACCGGGATCGGGTCGCTTGGGGCGCAGGACAGCCTCCAGCCGGTCGAGGGAGCCGTCCGCGCCTCGGGAGGCATGCACCGCCAGCCGGAGGTCGGAGACGTCGCAGGTCGCGGCGAGTGCGGCGTCGAGGTCCCGCGAGGGAGGGGACCCGACCACGGCCTCGATGACGAGGGCGACCGCGCCGGGGTCGAGCGTCGGCACCGTGAGGCGATGCTCGGCCGCACGGGTGAGGTCGCGCGGCAGCATCCGGCCGGCGTCCGGGGCGATGCCGATGACGGCGTGGCCGGCCTGGATCGCGTCGCCGACGACATCGTTGCCCTTGTCGGACCGGTGGGAGGTGGCGGACCCGTCGCGGGCGAAGACGAGCGCCTCGCGCGAGCCGACCACGCCGTATCCGCCGCGCGAGGTGTCGCCGTTCCGGATCACGCAGGCCGGTCCCAGGGCGCAGATCCTCACGACGCTCTCCGTCGGCTCGACCCAATCGGGGGCGGGGACCTCGGCCGCGACGACGGGGTTGCCCCGCCGGAAGGCGCGCAGCAGGCCCTCGACCGGCTCGATGGCCCTCGCCAGCATCACGGCAACGGCCACGAGATCCGGCCTCAGCGCCGGCGGCGTGGGCGTCGGCGCCTCCGGCTTGGCGGACGCGCCGAGCAGGTCGTCGAGCCCGTCGTCACCGGGCATGGGCGGGGTGCCGTGATCCTGGGCGGCATCGCGGCGAAGCAGGTCGATGAAGGTCCGCGCCAAGGTGTCCGAGGGCTTGCCGCTCATTGATGGGCTCCGTGTGGGCGTGATCGAACGGGGAGGGGTGGGCGCATCCGTGTCCGCCTCAGGCGCCGGCGGCACGTTCCCGGGGCCGGGGGGCGAGCGGCCGCCGGGACCAGAGCCGCGCCAGGCGCGGCAGGTCGGCGTCGACGGGATCGAGGCGACCGAGCGCATGGAGGGCGTGGGCGATGACGACCGGCGCCGTGGCATCGCCCCTCAGGGCGAGCAGGACCAGGTTGCCGACGATGACGTCGGTGAGCGACGTTCGCCCGCCGCGGCGGTGGAGGTGGTCCATGGCGACCGCCACGGCGGCCGCGGCATCGCCGTTCCGGGCGGCGTTCCAGCGCCGCTCGTGCAGGATCTCGGTGGCGGCGACGCGCTTGGCGAGCTGCGCGACCTGGGAGCTGGTGATCCGGGCCGGTTCCGTGGTCCGCCAGAGTGTCAGCGGAGTGCCGGACCGGGGCTTGGGACGCCGGCGCGCATAGGTCCGTGCGGGCATCCGGACCGTCTTGCCGAGGGGCCTCTTCTGCTGGGGTACGGGCATGGGGTTTCGCTCCTCCGGGAGTTTTTTCGGGTGCGGTTGCGGGGGTGGGGAGGAAAGGTCGTCAGGCCTCGACGACGACCGGGTGATCGAAGCCCGAAAAAGGGCCGGAGGCCGCCGTCACCGGATTGGCGACGACGCGGGTCCGGTCGATGACGTAGTCGACGGGCGACGGCACGTTGCCGTGGACCCAGAGCGTCGGGGCGCCCCAGGCCTGGAGCAGGTCTTCGAGATCCGAGGCGTGGGACGCCGCCACCCAGTCGTCCAGCAGCCAGCCGGGCCAGTCGTCGAGCAGGGAATGGCGCGATGGGGCATGGCAGGTCAGGACGACGGCCCGGTCTCCCCGACGGACGTCCCTGACGAGGGCCTTCGGCGGGCACGGGCACCCCAGGGCCTGGTGGACGATGCCGGTGAGGGCATCCTCGATGTAGGCACGTGAGCGGGCGTGCACGGCCAGGGCGTCGAGGGGCGACCAGGGCCGTCCGCGCCGCAGCAGGATGCGCTCGCCGTCGGGCCAGCCGCGCCTGGCCCCGACCCTGGCGAGCTTGCCATGGAAGGGTCCCTGCAGGGACCAGTCGGTCCAGAGCGTGGACCCGATCACGTGGACGCCGCGGCCGTCCGGACCCTCGACCCGAACGGTATCGTCGGACAGGAGGCGGATCCCGAGCGTCCTCGCCAGCTCGCGTCCCTGGGCGAGCGCCTCGACCAGCGGCACCTCGCTCCAGAACTCCGTGCGGCCCGGCACCAGGATGACAGGCCGGCCTCCCTGGCGCCCGTCGAGGGCTCGGGCGAGCCAGGTGAGCGCGACGCCGAGGCCGGGTGCGATGCCGCCGGCGACCAACAGGACGTCGAAGTCGGGCAGGGGATGCGGCAGGACGAAGTCGGGATGGCGGTCGATCCTCAGGTCGGACATGACCCAGCACCGAAGGGGCTGCCTGGCGTTGCGCCTCACGTCTTCGGGCGCGTGATCGTGCGAGGTGCGGGGTGCTGGGCCGGGACGCGGCCGGGGCGGCGAGGGCAGCCGCGCGGGCGTCCTGCGGACGGGCGGACGGAAGGCCGGTGCCGGCGGCTTGGGCGTGAGGTTCTCGACCTTCATTGGAGACCTCCTCCCTGGTGGCGGTCGCGGACGCGCAGGACAGCCTCGACAGCGCGGCGGAGGCGTCGGACGGAGCCGCCCTTCCAGCGTCGGCGAAGGGCGG
>JAESGP010000277.1_pt1:0-10000 | contig 11113 bp, 10 predicted proteins | sample 9269741 | NCBI WGS metagenome assembly JAESGP01 (sample SAMN15720684, study PRJNA650882) | algae metagenome | isolation source: Desmonostoc vinosum HA7617-LM4 and co-occurring heterotrophs from cave wall | place: USA: Waikapalae cave, Hawaii | collected 2011-05-27
GGAGGCTCTCGACCTCCTCATGGAGGCGACGGTGCCGGGAGTCACCACCGAGGCGCTCGACCGGCTTGCCTATACCTTCGCAATGGATCACGGCGCCTATCCGGCCTCGCTGTTCTACCGCGGCTACCCGAAATCGATCTGCACCTCGATCAACCACGTCGTCTGCCACGGTATCCCCAACGACAAGCCGCTGCGCGAGGGCGACATCATCAACCTCGACATCTGCCTCATCCTCGACGGCTGGCACGGCGATTCGAGCCGCATGGCCTATGTCGGCGAGGTTCCGCGCAAGGCGGCGCGCCTGTGCGAGATCACCTACGAGGCGCTGATGCGCGGCATCGCCGCGGTGCGGCCCGGCGGCTCGACCAACGATATCGGCCGGGCGATCCAGGCCTATGCCGAGGCCGAGCGCTGCTCGGTGGTGCGCGACTTCTGCGGCCACGGCCTCGGCCGGAGCTACCACGATGCGCCGACCATCCTGCACTACGTCGAGCCGAGCTACGACGTCCGCCTCAAGCCCGGCCAGTTCTTCACCGTCGAGCCGATGATCAATCTCGGCCGTCCGGCGGTGAAGGTGCTCTCCGACGGCTGGACAGCGGTGACGCGGGACCGCTCGCTCTCCGCGCAGTTCGAGCACACCGTGGCCGTGACCGAGACTGGCGTCGAGATCTTCACGCTCTCGCCGAAGGGAATGCACCAGCCTGTCAACGCCGGCATCTGACGCGCGCGATGAAGCGGCGGGCGCCGAGACCTCCCTCCTCGGCCGAGACGCCGGGCGACGCCGGGCCGGATGCCGCCCTCCATTATCTCGGCCATCGGGACCGTCTGAGGGCCCGTTTCGCACAAGGTGGGGCGGATGCCCTGCCCGATTATGAGCTTTTGGAGCTCGCCCTCTTCCGGGCGATCCCGCGCCGCGACGTGAAGCCCCTGGCCAAGGCCCTGATCCGCCGCTTCGGCAGCTTCGCCGAGGTGCTGAGCGCCGAGCCCGCGCGGCTCGCCGAGGTCGACGGCGTCAGCGCGGGAATCATCGGCGACCTGAAGCTGATCGAGGCGGCGGGGCACCGGCTCGCGCGGGGCGCCATCGCGGAACGGCCCCTGCTCTCCTCCTGGGCGGCCGTGCTCGAATATTGCCGCGCGACCATGGCGTTCTCGGCGCGCGAGCAATTCCGCGTGCTGTTTCTCGACAAGCGCAACCACCTGATCGCCGACGAGATCCAGGGTCGCGGCACCGTCGACCACACGCCCGTCTACCCCCGCGAGGTCGCCCGCCGCTCGCTGGAACTCGGCGCCACCGCGATCATCCTCGCCCACAACCATCCTTCGGGCGACCCGACGCCCTCGGCCGCCGATGTCCGCATGACCCGGGAGATCGTGTCGGTGCTCGACCCGCTCGGGATCATCGTCCACGATCACGTCATCCTCGGGCGGGAGGGGCATGCCAGCCTGAAGGGACTGAAATTGATCTGAGCGCTGGCGCGCCGGACGGTTTCGGGCAACGCTGCCGCGGAACGCGAACCGTCCCGGCAGAGAGGCCGGTGGCGCGTGTCTTGCGATGCGTTCGCCGAGTAGAGGGAGGCGCGAATGGCGCTCGCTGCGTTCGACGAGATGAATGGGCTGCCTGACGCAGGCACGAGCCCGCACTCCGTCCGCGAAGCCTACGACAGCCTGAAAAGGTGGCTCGACACGACGCCTCCGGAGCAATTCAACACCCGCCGCAGCCAAGCCGAGCTTCTGTTCCGGCGCATCGGAATCACCTTCGCCGTCTACGGAGCCAATGAATCGACCGAACGGCTGATCCCCTTCGACATCATTCCGCGGGTCATCACCAAGCCGGAATGGAGCTTCCTGGAGCGCGGCCTGACCCAGCGGGTGACCGCGATCAACGCCTTCCTGAAGGACATCTACGGCGCTCAGGAATGCATCAAGGCGGGGGTCATTCCGGCCGACCTCGTCTACCGCAACCCGCATTACCGCATGGAGATGCGCGCCTTCCGGGTGCCGCACGACCTCTACGTCCATATCGCCGGCATCGACATCGTGCGCACCGGCGAGAACGACTTCTTCGTGCTGGAGGACAACGCCCGCACGCCGTCGGGCGTCTCCTACATGCTGGAGAACCGCGAGGTCATGCTGCGGCTCTTCCCAGAATTGTTCTCGCGCCACCACGTGGCGCCGGTCGAGAACTACCCGGACGCGCTGCTCGCGACGCTCCGCAGCCTCGCACCCGCCAGCGCCACTCGCGACCCGACCGTCGCGCTGCTGACTCCCGGCCGCTACAACTCGGCCTTCTACGAACACTCGTTCCTGGCCGACAAGCTCGGCGTCGACCTTGTGGAGGCCTCCGACCTCCTCACCAAGGACGACGTCGTCTACATGCGCACCACCGAGGGGCCGCGCCGGGTCGACGTACTCTACCGGCGCCTCGACGACGATTTCATCGACCCGCTGGTGTTCCGGCCCGATTCTGTCCTCGGCGTGCCGGGCCTGATGAACGCCTACGAGCGCGGCAACGTCACGCTCGCCAACGCCGTGGGCACCGGCATCGCGGACGACAAGGCCGTCTACAGCTACATGCCGGAGATCGTGAAGTTCTTCACCGGTGAGGATCCGATCCTGCACAACGTGCCGACCTATCGCTGCCGCGAGAAGGAGGCTCTGTCCTATGTGCTCGACAACCTCTCCGAGCTCGTGGTGAAAGAGGTCAACGGGTCTGGCGGCTACGGCATGCTCGTCGGGCCGCACGCGACGAAGCGCGAAATCGAGGATTTCGGGCGCAAGCTCCGCCACGCGCCCGAAGGCTTCATCGCCCAGCCGACCCTCGCGCTCTCGACCTGTCCCACCTTCGTCGCCTCTGGCGTCGCGCCGCGCCACGTCGACCTGCGCCCGTTCGTGCTCTGCGGCGCCGACGAGATCCGGATCGTGCCCGGCGGGCTCACCCGCGTCGCGCTCAAGGAAGGCTCCCTCGTCGTCAATTCCAGCCAGGGCGGCGGGACCAAGGACACCTGGGTCCTCGACGGATAGGCCTGGGGCCACATCTCAACCCGAACTGGTCTCATGGCTTCGGCGCAACGCCGGGTCTACCCATCAACGGAAGCCCATGCTCTCCCGGACCGCCGACAACCTCTACTGGCTCTCACGCTACGTCGAACGGGCGGAGTTCGTGGCCCGCATCCTCGACGCGGCGCACCGGCTCGCCGCGCTGCCCTCCAGCTACGGCGGCGGCGAGACCAACGAATGGGCCTCGGCGCTCGCCTCGGCCGGCGATCCGGAGGTGTTCAAGCCGCTCTACGACAGCATCAACGAGGCGACCGTCTGCAACTTCCTCGCCTTCAGCCCGCACAACCCCTCCTCGATCCGCTCCTGCCTGGAGACCGCGCGGGAGAACGCGCGCAGCGTGCGCACCGCGCTCACCACGGAGATGTGGGACGCGATCAACGGAGCGTGGCTCGAACTGCGCAACTACGAGGGCCGCGACCTTAACCGGGAGGAGTTCTCCCACTTCCTCGAATGGGTGAAGGGCGTGTCGCTCGCCTTCGACGGCTCGGCCTACCGGACCATGCTGCGCAACGACGCCTATTGGTTCACCCGGCTCGGCACGGCCATCGAGCGCGCCGACAACACCGCCCGCATCCTCGACGTGAAGTACCGCATCCTGCTGCCGGCGACCGAGCGGGTGGGCGGGAGCCTCGACTACTTCCAGTGGACCACGATCCTGCGGGAGGTCTCGGCCTTCAACGCCTATCACTGGGTCTACCGCGAGAGCGTGAAGCCGCTGCTCGTCGCCGATCTCCTGATCCTGAACCGGCAGATGCCGCGCTCCCTGACCAATTGCTACGGCATGCTCGTCGAGCACCTCGATCTCATCGCCGACGCCTATGGGCGGCGCGGCGCGAGCCAGCGGCTGGCGAGCAACATGCTGGCGCGGCTCGAGGGCGAGAACATCGAGCGCGTCTTCAATGCCGGCCTGCACGAGTTCGTCACCGCCTTCATCGGCGAGAACAACCGTCTTGGGGCAGCGGTCATCGACCAATATCTGGTGTAGGGTCACGGCCAAGCCTAACGATGGCCAAGCCTCACGACGGCCAAGTCTGACCCGGCAAGGTCCCCGCATGCGAATCCGTGTCTTCCACGAGACCTGCTACACCTACGAGCATCCCGCGCGCGGCCTCATCCAGGTCCTGCGCCTCAGGCCGCGCGACCATGACGGGCAATATGTCCGCAAGTGGCGGATCGAGCCGTCGGTCGACGGTCGCGTCAGCGAGCGGGAGGACGGCTTCGGCAACGTCGTGCACTGGTTCACCGCCGACGAGCCGGCGAACGCGCTGACGATCCGCGTCACGGGCGAAGTCGATACCAACGAGATGCACGGCGTGGTGCGCGGCACCGTCGAGCGGCTGCCGGACGTCTTCTACCTGCGCGATTCGGATCTCGCGATGGCGACGCCAGAGATCCAGGCCTTCGCCACGGAGGTCGCGAAGGCGGGAGACATTGCCGCCCTCCCCTGCCTTCACCGTCTGCTGCAGGCCGTCCACGAACGGATCGCCTACGTGCCGGGCCCGACGAGCGCGAGCACCACGGCGGCGCGCTCCTTCGAGCAGGGCAAGGGCGTCTGCCAGGACCTCGCCCACATCTTCATCGCGGCGGCGCGGCACCTGGAGATTCCCTCGCGCTACGTCTCGGGCTACTTCCATCGCGCGGACGGCGTCGTCGACCAGGAGGCCGGACATGCTTGGGTCGAGGCCCTGGTGCCGGATCTCGGGTGGGTCGGCTTCGACCCGGCCAACGGCATCGCGACGACGGAGGCCCATATCCGCGTCGCGATCGGCCTCGATTACCTCGGAGCGGCGCCGATCCGGGGGAGCCGGATGGGCGGGGGCACCGAGACGCTTGACGTTCGCCTTCGCGTCGAACAGGCACAGGCTGCGGCCCAGGCCTGAACCTCGTCCCCGGCGACGGAAATGGCTATCGCGGCGCGAGGGGGCGCGGGACCAGGACCGACGCGATATCGGCGTGCGTGAGCCCGGCGAGCGAGGGGAGACGGCTACGATGACCTATTGCGTCGGGCTCCTCGTCGAGGAGGGTCTCGTGATGATCGCCGACACCCGCACGAATGCGGGGCTCGACAACATCTCGACCTACCGCAAGCTCCACCAGTTCAACCTGCCGGGCGAGCGCGTCATGATGCTCGCCTCGGCCGGCAATCTCTCGATGACGCAGTCTGTCCTGAGCATGCTGTCCGAGGGTGTGGATGGCCTGGACGGCGAGCCGCCCGAGACGATCATGCAGCAGCCGACCATGTTCAAGGCGGCGCAGCTCATCGGCCGCGCGATCCGTCGCGTCCGCGAGATCGAGAGGGAAGGATTCGAATCCGCAAACCTGCAGATGGAGGTCTCCTTCCTGTTCGGCGGCCAGATCGGCGAGGAGCCGATGCGGCTGTTCATGATCTACTCGGCCGGCAACTTCATCGAGTGCAGCCGCGACGCGCCGTTCCTCCAGATCGGCGAGCACAAATACGGCAAGCCGATCCTCGACCGCGCCGTGAAATACGAGACCGATCTCTACGATGCCTTGAAGGTAGGCCTCGTCTCGATGGATTCGACCATGCGCTCCAATCTCGGGGTCGGCCTGCCCATCGACATCGCCGTGTCGCGCGGCGGCTCCCTCGACACGGAGGTCAATCACCGGATCGAGGCGGGCGAGAGCTACTTTCACGACCTGCGCGAGCGCTGGTCGGCGGCGCTGCGGGCCGCGCACCGCGCGATCCCGCGGCCGCCCTACGGACCCTCGCGTTAGGGCTTCAGCCCCAAGCGTCCAGCACGGTGCGCGCCGCCTTCGCGGGATCATCAGCCCGCATCAGGCCGCCCATCATCGCGACGCCCGCGGCCCCGGACATCCGGCAAGCCGCCGCATTCGCCGAAGTGACCCCCCCGAGCGCGATCACGGGCAGGCCGATGCCGGCCGCCGCGCGGAGGATGTCGGGCCCGAGCGCCGGCCCGTAGCCGGGCTTGCTCCGTGTCTCGAAGACTGGGCTCAAGGTGACGTAGTCAGCACCGGCGCATGCGGCGACCTCGATGTCCCGGATACCATGGGCAGAGACGCCGATCAGGGCTGGCTCGGGCAGGAGGTCGCGGGCGCGTGCGATGTCGTCGGCGCTTGCCGTGCCGGGAAGGTGCACCCCGTCGGCGCCGATCGTCGCGACCAGCGCCGGATCGCCCCCGATGGTCAGGGTGCCGCCGGAGGACCGCACGAGGCGCAGGAGATCGCAGGCGAGCGATCGACGGGCGTCGCTGTCCATGTCTCGGTCGCGGAACCAGATCCAGCTGGCACCGCCTTCGAGGACACATTGCACGACGAAGAGCAGAGATGATGTCTCGGGATCTTTTGCGCGGACATTCCTCTCCCCCGCGGAGGGGGGAGGGTTCGAGCCGGCATGCCGGTCCGTCACCACGAGCAGCGGCGACAGCAGCGTCCTCACGACCCGACGAGTCCGAGCTGCGGGCTCGACGGCTCGGCCCGTCCCCGCCTCGGGATGCGCCCGGCGCGATGCGCCTCGCGGCCGGCCTCGACCGCGTGCCGCATGGCGCGCGCCATCCGGATGGGGTCGTCGGCCTTCGCGACGGCGGTGTTGAGGAGGCAGCCGGCGGCGCCGAGTTCCATCGCGATCACCGCGTCCGACGCCGTGCCGATGCCGGCATCGACGATGACGGGAACGCTCGCCCGGCGGCAGATCAGTTCGAGATTGGCCGGGTTGGCGATGCCCATGCCGGAGCCGATCAGCGAACCCATCGGCATCACCGCCGCGCAGCCGAGATCGGCGAGGCGCTGGCACACGACGGGATCGTCGTTGCAATAGGGCAGCACCACGAAGCCGTCATCGACAAGGTGACGGCAGGCCTCGATCAGCTCGGCGACGTCGGGATAGAGCGTCTCGCGGTCGCCGATCACCTCGACCTTGATCCAGTTGGTGTCGAGCGCCTCGCGGGCGAGCTCGGCCGTCAGGATCGCGTCGCGCGCCGTCTCGCAGCCCGCGGTGTTGGGCAGGAAGCGGTAGCCCTTGAGCTTCCGCAGGGTGTCCGAGCCGTGGCCCTGGAGCGAGACGCGGCGGATCGAGGCGGTCACGACCTCCGCCCCGGAGGCCTGGACCGCCTCGGTCATGATCGCCTGGGTCGGATAGCCTGACGTGCCGATGAAGAGCCGGGAGGCCAGCGGCACCCCGGCGATGACGAGGGCGTCCTCGCCCGTGTCTTGCCGCTCCATTCCTCAACCTCCCTGCATGGCGCGCACGATCTCGACGCGGTCGCCGTCCGTGAGCGGCGTCGCGGCCCAGTCCCGGCGGCGGACCACCCGCCCGTTCAGCGCGATGGCGATGCCCTGCGGCGTCTCGATGCCGGTCTCCTCGGCCTCGATCCGGAACAGGCTCTCGATGTCGGCGGCCTCGCGCTCGCGCCGCTCGCCGTTGACGATGAGCTTCATGCGAAGGCCCTCCGCTCCTGGGCCGGCGCGAAGCGGGAGAGGCCGAACCCCCGCGCGAAGGCGGGGAGCTCTCCCGTCGTCACGAGCTCCGTGACGGCATCTGCCGTGGCGGGGTTCAGGAGGTAGCCGTTGCGATGGTGGCCCGTCGCGACGACGAGGCCCGGCGCCAGCGCGTCGATGATCGGGGCGTCGTCGTCGGAGGTCGGGCGGAAGCCGCTCCAGACCGCCTCCACCGCCATCTCCTCGACCGACGGCAGGACGCGGCGGGCGCCTTCGAGCAGCGCATAGAGGCCTCCCGCCGTGACGCCTTCGCGAAAACCGCATTCCTCCACGGTCGCCCCGACGATGAGGTGGCCGTCGGCCTTCGGCGCCATGTGGACCTGCTCCGTCCAGACCATATGCGAGAGCGTGCCGGTGCGGGGCGTGGTCCGCAGAGCCAGGGACTGCCCCTTGACCGGGCGTACCGGCAGGGCGAGCGCCTCGGGCAGCAGGGCGGCCTCGCCGCTCCAGGCGCCGGTCGCGAGAACGACCGTCTCGGCGGCGATGGCCCCCTCCCCCGCCCGCACGCCGGCGACGCGCCCGCCGGCCCAGACCAGGGCCTCGACTGGGCATCGCTCGACGATGGCTACGCCGGCGGCGCGGCAGGCGCGCACGAGGGCCGCCATGACCTTCGCCGGATCGACCTGATGATCATGCGGACAGAACAACCCGGCGCCGATCGAGGGACGCAGGGAGGGCTCCCTGGCCCGGACTTCGGCCCCCGACAGCCAACGCGCGTCGATGCCCGAGCGCCGCTGCAAATCGTGACGGAAGCGCAGACGCTCGACCTCGTCGCGACCCACGGCGAGGACGAGCGTGCCCTCCTCGCGGTAATCGATGTCGAGGCCGGAGACGGCCTGCAAGGCGTCGCGGAAGGCCGGCCAGCGCGAGAGACTCTCGAGCGCCAAGGGGAGCAACGGGTCGGAGCCCGGCTCGTGCTCGGCGGCGGGCGCGAGCATGCCCGTCGCGGCGAGGCTCGCGCCGGCGCCGATCGTCTCGCGCTCCAGGACAGTCACAGATCGACCGCTCTCGGCCAGCCGCCAGGCGATGGAAAGGCCGATCACCCCGGCGCCCACGACCACGACGTCGCTGCGCCCCGGCAGCTCTGCCGAGGACGCGTGCTCGCCGGTTCGTCTGCGCAGGCCGATGAGGGAGGGTGCCGATGGGGCCAAGGCGATCTCCGCGGGCGGCGCGGAGATTGGGGGCCATCAAGCTTCTGGTCCGAAGCGTGCCGGGTTTCGTCGAGGAGAAACCCGCGGTCCAATCCCTACGCCGGTATGAGCCGGTTCAGGTTCGAAGGATTTCCGCGCCGCCGTCCATGCCTGGACGACCATCGGTTTCTCAGCCCCTTGCCGGGGATCTCCCTGGAACGATCCCCATGTGGCCCCCGCGAGCGGCCGGGTCAATCCCCGGCAACGGGGCGCCGGGCCGGCCGATAGACCGTCATCGCTTCCGGAAAGCCGTCGAGCGGATGGTCGCCCAAGGGTTCGGGGTGGCCCCAGAGGAAATCGACGAAGGGCCGCGACATCAGGAGCGGCTCGCCGAGGACGCGATTGAGCCGCGCCAGCCGGCTCGCGAGGTTCACGTCGCGGCCGATCACCGTGAAGTCGAGCCGCGCGCCCGAGCCGACATTGCCGTAGGCCGCCTCGCCGTGGTGCAGCGCGATCCCGGCCGCCACCGGGACGGTGAAACGACCGAGGGCGTTGGCCTCGTCGATGGCGGCGAGCGCGCTCTGCGCTGCGGTGAGCGCGCCCTTGGCGGCGCTGCCGAGATCGTCCCCGCGCTCGCGGAAGATCGCGAGCAGGCCGTCACCGAGATATTTCAGGACCTCACCGCCCTCCCGCTCGATCGCCGGCACCAGGCAATCGAAGAAGATGTTCAGGAGGTCGACAGCCTCCTCGGGCGTCATGTCGGCCGAGAGACCGGTATAGTCGCGCATGTCCGCGAACAGGATGGCGGAGCGGATGCGCCGGACCTGGCCGCGCCGGATGTCGCCCGCCAGGATCGCGGTGTGGGGCTCGTCGCCCACGTAGATGCGCAGAACCTGATCGAGGGTCTTGTTGACGATGCGCATCTCCATCACGGCCGCCAAAGTCGGCATGACGAAGCGCAGAATCGCGATGTCCTCGTCGCGGAAGCCGTCGGCGCTGCGCGTCGCGAAGGTGATGCCGTTGTGGGTGCCGTTCGAGAAGAAGAGCGGCGCCACGACGTAGTGCGTGTAGCCCGCGGCCTTCAGCTCAGGCAGCACCGAGTAGAGGCTGTCGGGGGTCTCGGTGAGGTCGAGGATCAGCCATTCGCCGCTCTGGTGGACCGCGTAGAACGGGCTCTCGCGATAGGCGATCTCCGAGGCCTCGCCGTGCGGGAACAGGCGCGTCGTCGCGCCGGATTCTCTGGTCCAGATGCGGCCGACGCCGGAATACTCGGAGTGCAGCGTGTCGATGGCGGTCGAGGCGCGGTCGACGGGCACGCCGAGATGGTTCAGCCGCTC
>JAESGP010000278.1_pt1 | contig 11077 bp, 8 predicted proteins | sample 9269741 | NCBI WGS metagenome assembly JAESGP01 (sample SAMN15720684, study PRJNA650882) | algae metagenome | isolation source: Desmonostoc vinosum HA7617-LM4 and co-occurring heterotrophs from cave wall | place: USA: Waikapalae cave, Hawaii | collected 2011-05-27
GTGATGAAGGGCGCGTAGACCCAGCCGACCAGCGCGGCGCGGCGCTGCTCCACCGTATCGATCGGCACATCGCTCCTGAAGAGCGGATGGAGAAGGAGAAACCCAATGCCTCGCGTCCGGTCCTGGACGAGGGCGATGCGCCTGGTGATCGCCGGCCTTCCGCTGTCCCGGGCGAGCGCGGCCGCCTGAAGCCGATTCTCCTCGAAAGCGATGTTGAGACCGATCGCGGTCGAATTCTCGGCCAGCGGCTCGAGGTGTTCGATGATGAAGTTCGGCCGGCCCGGCGCTTCGGGATGGATCGCGAAGGCGGGACGCTCCTTTCGGTTCTCGGTGAGGAAGGCGGCGAGATCCTCCGGCTCCACCTTCCGGATGAAGCCGATGCCCCCGACGCCGGGGAAGTTCTTCGCTACGTCGATGGCGTCGATATAGGTGCGCCACTCCGCGGCGGTGACCTGGTCCGAGCCCTTGATGAAGCCGACCGCGCCGAGCAGCCCCTGCTGGTAGGTGGCGAGGCGGTGGAACAGCGCCTCCTCGTGCCGGGCGACGGTCGCGGCGAACACGGCCCGGCCGCGCTCTTGATTGTACTCGCTGCTCGCCTTCCAGGCGTAGAAGGTCAGGCCGAGCGGCAGGAGCAGCACGATGATGGCAGCGACGGGCAGGGCCCCGAGCGGCGCGCCGCGCCAGGCCAGCTTGTTCCTGGCGCCCGGCGCGATGAGGACCAACGGCAGGAACACGACGATGCCGAGGACATCGCCGAGCCACCAGGTGAGCCAGTTCCGCGCGGCATCGTCGGGCGCGATGACGCCACCGAGGCTGAGGGAGGCGACGCCGACGGTCGGGGCGATCAGGCAGCTGAGGGGCGCGGCGAGCACGAAGAGCTTCAGGACGTCGCGCGCGCTGCGGAGGTCGATCGGGCTGCCGAGCGCGCGGCCGACCAGCCGGTACGCGGCCAGGGACTGTGCCGTCGAACCCGCCGCGATCGCCGCCGCGATCGCCAGCTTGGCGAACTCCCATCCCCCTGCCTGCGTGTAGGCACCGCCCATCGCGGCGTTCAGGGCGAACGATCCGATGAAGACGCCCGGCCAGAGGGAGCGGCCGTGGGCCAGCAGGGCGCCGACGGCGAGGCCCGAGGCCGGCCAGATCACCGTGGCGTAGCCGGGCGGGACGGCGAGGAACATCCCGAGCCGTCCGCACAGGATGTACAGGATGGCAACGACGGTGATCTTGAGCGCCGTCGGCGGCGCTTTCGTGAGGGCCGTCATGGTCGCCTTACCGCCACGTCGCCTGATCGTCGCGCACCGTCCGATGCCGGTTTGCCGGAGGTCGCATATCGGGAATCTAGCCCCGGCCGAGCACCGCGATCCAGTCGCATCGGCGGGCAAGCCGACGGAACCTCGCCCATCACCCATGAGGCAACCCCGTCAACGCGAGCTTAAGCTCGCGGGGTGATCGGCATCGGCGCTCGGTCAGCCACCGGAGGTTGGGATTCGAATTAGGGGCTGACGGCGAATCCGACCCTATAGGTCATAACCGTTCTGATTGACCATCGCGTCATCCCGGGGCTGCGAAGCAGAACTCGGGATCCATAGCCGCCGACGGAGCCATGTCTTGCGCAGGTCGCGGTTATGGATTCCGGGTTCACCTGCGGCGACCCGGAATGACGGTGTTGGGCTTAGCTCCGCTTCTCAGACGACCATTTCGATGGTCTGCTAAAGCGGCCGTCAGTGTTGTGCATGCGGCGGTGCGGACAGATCACATATTAGTTCATGCTATGGGAGAACCGTCGTCTCCGAACTCGGCGGCTTCAAATATTTTTGCAATTAATGTGAGAATTCTGGTTTGCCGAAACAAAACTATGACAGTCTGTCACCATCTTGAAAAGCGTCGCTTGTGTTACCGCAGCCGTAACAGTGATACTTTATCCCGATGGGTGCCAGCTTCTGTTCACCACAATGCGGGCAGCTGTCGGTTAAGAAGCGAGGCTGTTCGCTGACTTTGCCGCGGACCTCATTTTTGAACTCAGCTGCCAGTCTGAGAACGAGGTCGGCGCTCTGACGCCTCTCCCGATCCAATTGTATTTCTTTATAGGCAATTTCCGCTGCTTCGAGGCTTATGGAAAACTCTTCCGATAGCGCATTAGCGTCGGGAAGGTTCTCGGCAAGTTCTTGATCTATGAGGAAGGCCGACGCGAATACTTTGGCTTGATGTTCGGCCGACCTGTTGTGCGGGATCGGTTTATCAGCCGCCGCACGACCTACGGCACCCATGCGGCGGGCCTTCGCGACGCCTGGGTGCATGACAGCATGACCGAGTTCATGTGCGAGCGTCATTCTTGCTCGGCCCACGCCCCAAAGCGCCTGCTGGTGAACGCTTTTTCTGACCTTCACGACGACGATGTCGCCGATGAGTTCGGTGGTCGCATCATCCAATCCCATTTCGGGATCGTCGAGTACGCGATACTCCAACCGCTTGCGCCCTTCGACCGTAAGCACGCTACCGTTGTTCAGGCAGGCGATAATGTCGATAGGGACCGACCGGCGCGGATGCAGATCGTTGCGGGCTCGAAGCGCAATGTCTTTGACTAACTGATTGGATCGACTGCTTACCCATATATCTTCGGAAGACATGATTATTCCTGCATGGTATCAGAGAATATCACCCCTTAATTTTTTGTTGATTGTGCAACTAGATATCACAAGTGTCGCTGGGCGTCGTCTGGGGGCTAGAGACGCCGCCGGAAGAGAGCCGAGATGATATGACCAGTTTCAGAGCCTAACTTCAAGTGGTGTTAGGTGCGGAAACTTGGGAAAAAAGCGGATCATTGGGTCCGGGAGCAAGTCACACCAATTACCTATTTGTCCCAATCTTCCGGAGACTGCTTGGTGTCTCGGCCATCCGGCTCCTTAGCGATGCCTTTGTAGGGTCCTTCGGACTGCTTCACGGGCATCAGCTGTCCAGTGTGCTCGTCGCGCTTCTGCCAAAGGCCGTCTGGCCGCTGGAACTGCGTTCGTCCAGAAACAGCGCCGCGCCTGAACCCTTCGCCAGTGTTCTTTGCCATATTGGCCTCCTGATGCCGGCCCCATTCTGGGACCGCCGCGTGTCCATCTTCGGCTGTCTCGACCGACCAGAAATGTCGGCCGGGACAATTATTTGCGGAAGGCGAAGCTCAATCGAGGCAAACTTTGCCTTCAGTCACAGAAGCGCCGGCTCCGCTCAGCTGCACCCCGTCGTTGACCCGCAAGTGTCGCATTTCAGGCACGTCCCGTTGCGGACCAGCGTGAAGTTCGCGCATTCGGGGCAGGCCTCGCCGACGTAGCCCTTCATCTTCGCCTCGGCCCGTCGGTCGGCGACGCTGCGCTCCGGCTTGGCGAAGGGGAGGCTCTCGGCGATGGCCTCGGCATGGCCCGCGAAGGCAGGCTCCGCCTTCAGCGCCACGGAGCCGCGCATGGCGTGGATCACGCCGCCCGCCGGTGCCGGAGCGCCACCCGTCGAGGTGCCGCCTGCGGCCGGGCCCCCCTGGATCAGGGTGAGCCGGTCGGCCGAGCCGCGCACGAGGCCGCGCGAGACGATCGTGGAGGCCGTGGGCTCCGGCTTCGAGCGCGACGTGTCGCCCTCGCCCTTGCCCATCACCGTGTTGCCGATCTCGGAAGGGTCGACATGGGCGAGGTCCATGCGGCCGAGATAGGACACCGCGAGCTCGCGGAAGACGTAGTCGAGGATCGAGGTCGCGTTCTTGATCGCGTCGTTGCCCTGCACGAAGCCCGAGGGCTCGAAGCGGGTGAAGGTGAAGGCGTCGACATATTCCTCCATCGGCACGCCGTACTGGAGGCCGATCGAGATCGCGATGGCGAAGTTGTTCATCAGCGAGCGGAAGGCGGCGCCCTCCTTGTGCATGTCGATGAAGATCTCGCCGATGCGGCCGTCCTCGTACTCGCCGGTGCGCAGGTAGACCTTGTGGCCGCCGACCACCGCCTTCTGGGTGTAGCCCTTGCGCCGGTCCGGCAGCTTTTCGCGCGAGCGGATGCGTTCGACGCGCTCGATGACGCGCTCCACGACCCGCTCGGCGATCTGCGCCGCCTTGGCGGCGGCCGGCGCCGCGGCGAGGGCCTCCACGGCCTCGTCGGCATCCTCGTCCTCGTCGGCGATCAGCGCCGAGTTCAGGGGCTGAGAGAGCTTGGAGCCGTCGCGGTAGAGGGCGTTGGCCTTGAGCGCCAGCGTCCAGGACAGGTGGTAGGCGTTCTTGCAATCCTCCACCGTCGCGTCGTTGGGCATGTTGATGGTCTTGGAGATCGCCCCCGAGATGAAGGGCTGCGCCGCCGCCATCATGCGGATGTGGCTCTCGACCGAGAGGTAGCGCTTGCCGATGCGCCCGCAGGGGTTGGCGCAGTCGAAGACGGCGTAGTGCTCGGTTTTTAGGAAGGGCGCTCCCTCGAGGGTCATCGCCCCGCAGATATGGGTGTTGGCCGCCTCGATCTCCTTCCTCGAGAAGCCGAGGAAGGGCAGGATCTCGAAGGTCGGGTCGGCGAGCTTTTCCGCCGGGACCCCCAGGACGTCCTTCAGGAAGTCGTCGCCGAGCGTCCAGCGGTTGAACACGAACTTGATGTCGAAGGCCGACTTCAGGCCCGCCTCGACCGCCGCGATCTTCTCGTCCGTGAACCCCTTGGCGCGGAGCGAGCCCGGGTTGACCGCGGGCGCCTGGCCCATCGAGCCGTGGCCGACGGCGTAGGCCTCGATCTCGGCGATCTCGCTCTCGCGGTAGCCGAGCGCGCGCAGCGCGTCGGGCACCGCCCGGTTGATGATCTTGAAGTAGCCGCCGCCGGCGAGCTTCTTGAACTTCACCAGCGCGAAGTCCGGCTCGATGCCCGTGGTGTCGCAATCCATGACGAGGCCGATCGTGCCGGTGGGCGCGATGACGGTCGCCTGCGCGTTCCGGAAACCGTGCTCCTCGCCGAGCTCCAGCGCCCGGTCCCAGGCGAAGCGGGCGCGCTCGGCGAGATCGGCCTGCGGCACGTTCTCGATGTCGAGGGGCACCGGGTTCGTGCTCAGGAACTCGTAGCCCTCCGCCTCGCCATGCGCCGCGCGGCGATGGTTGCGGATGACCTTGAGCATCGCGTCGGCGTTCTCCTCATAGGCCGGGAACGGCCCGAGCTCGCCGGCCATCTCGGCCGAGGTCGCGTAGGCGACACCCGTCATGATCGCGGTGAGGCTGCCGGCCAGCGCGCGGCCCTCCGCCGAATCGTAGGGCAGGCCCATGCTCATCAGGAGGCCGCCGATATTGGCGTAGCCGAGGCCCAGCGTCCGGTACCTGTAGGAGAGCTCGGCGATCTCACGCGAGGGGAACTGCGCCATCATCACCGAGATCTCGAGCACCACCGTCCAGAGCCGGTTGAGGTGCTCGAAGGCCGCGACGTCGAAGTGCTTGGCCTCGCGGTCGTACATCGTCAGCAGGTTGGCGCTAGCCAGGTTGCAGGCGGTGTCGTCGAGGAACATGTACTCGGAGCACGGGTTCGAAGCCCGGATCCGCCCGCCCGACGGGCAGGTGTGCCAGTCGTTCATCGTGGTGTTGAAGTGCAGGCCCGGATCCGCCGAGGCCCAGGCCGCCTCGCCGATCTTCTCCCAGAGGTCGCGGGCCTTAAGCGTCTTCGTCACCTTGCCCGAGGTGCGGGCGGTGAGATTCCAGTCCTCATCCCGCTCCACCGCACGCAGGAAGTCGTCGGTGAGGGAGACGGAGTTGTTCGAGTTCTGGCCGGCCACCGTGAGGTAGGCCTCCGAATCCCAGTCGGTGTCGTAGACGGGGAAGTCGATCTTGGTGAAGCCTTGGCGGGCGAACTGGATGACGCGCTTGGTATAGGCGTCGGGCACCAGCGCCTTGCGGGCGGCCTTCACCTCGCGCTTGAGGGCCGGGTTGCGCTCGGGATCGAAGCAGGCGTCGTCGTCCGCCTCGCACTGGGTGCAGGCCTTCATCACCGCTGTGAGGTGCTTCGAGACGACCTTGGAGCCGGTGACGAGGGCGGCGACCTTCTGCTCCTCCTTCACCTTCCAGTCGATGTACTGCTCGATATCGGGGTGGTCGATGTCGACGATGACCATCTTGGCCGCGCGCCGGGTCGTGCCGCCGGACTTGATCGCGCCCGCCGCCCGGTCGCCGATCTTGAGGAAGGACATCAGGCCCGACGACTTGCCGCCGCCGCCGAGTTTTTCGTTTTCCCCGCGCAGCATCGAGAAGTTGGAACCCGTGCCCGAGCCGTATTTGAAGAGGCGCGCCTCGCGGACCCAGAGGTCCATGATGCCGCCCTCGTTCACGAGGTCGTCCTGGACGCCCTGGATGAAGCAGGCATGCGGCTGCGGGTGCTCATAGCTCGAGGCCGACTTCGTCAGCTCGCCGGTGCGATAATCGCAATAATAGTGGCCCTGCGCGGGGCCATCGATGCCGTAGGCCCAGTGCAGGCCGGTGTTGAACCATTGCGGCGAGTTCGGCGCCACCATCTGGCGGGCGAGCATGAAGCGCAGCTCGTCGAGGAAGGCGCTCGCGTCCTCCTCGGAGGAGAAGTAGCCGCCCTTCCAGCCCCAATAGGTCCAGCAGCCGGCCAGCCGGTCGAAGACCTGCGTCGAGGAGATTTCCGAGCCATGGCGCTCATCCTCGGGCAGCTCGGCCAGCGCCGCCTCGTCGGCGACGGAGCGCCAGAGGAAGGACGGGACGTCGTTCTCCTCGACGCGCTTGAGGCGCGCCGGCACGCCGGCCTTGCGGAAGTACTTCTGCGCGAGCACGTCGCTCGCGACCTGGCTCCAGCTCTCGGGCACCTCGATGCCCTCCAGCCGGAACACGGTGGAGCCGTCCGGATTGCGGATCTCGCTCAGCGCCTTGCGGAAGGCGATGCTGGCGTAAGGCGATTGTCCGGCCGTGGTGTAGCGACGCTCGAACCGCATGAATCCGTATCTCCCTCGCCGGAATCGACGACCGTCCCGCTGTCAGCGCAGGATCGTGCATGAACGTTGAAAGGGGTGGTTGCAGGCGCCCGCGATGGCTCGCGGGGCGCCATGTTCGAAGATTGGAAAACTCGGAACTGACGCCCGGCGCAACCGGTTCGGCGACGGTTCAAAGCTAGTCCGGCGGCCCCATTCACGTCAACAACTAGTGTGCGCCGGCTATGTTCCGGACTAGATGTTGTGTCGCCTCCCCAAAACCTGTGGATATCGCGGGGCGGCCGATAAGTGCTCTTTGGACCTGCCGGATTCGGTGCCGAAAAATCGCGCGCCCACAGGTCGGGCCGACGGGGCAGCGTCACTATTTGGTTAACGCGACCGTGAGTGTGTGATTTGGGCCGCAGCCCCTGACATGCTCCCCACTGCCACCGCGGCTGGACTTCGAGAGACCGTCTCACCATAGTCCCGCCGATTCCGGGCCAAGAGCCCGGGCCCCTCTTCGAGCGAACGCGATGGCTCTCAAGGACACGCTGCTGCGCATCTTCACCTGGTGGAACGGGTCGACCATGTCGCTCGCCGCCTACACGGCGCGCAGCGGCCAGTTCGTCGGCAACGACGAGCACGGCAACGCCTATTACCGGGCGCAAGGGGCGCTGATCGACCGCTCCGTCGGGTCGGAGCGGCGCTGGGTGGTCTATAACGGCTACGCCGACGCCTCGCGGGTGCCGCCGGGCTGGCGCGCCTGGCTCTGCCACAACGCTTCGGTGCCCCCGAGCGAGGAGAGCTACAAGCCTCGCGCGTGGCAGAAGCCGCATGTCGAGAACCTGACGGGGACGGCGGGGGCCTACCGCCCCAAGGGCTCGCAGCTCAACCAGGGCGCCCGCTCCGCGGCGAGCGGCGAATACGTGCCCTGGATACCGGATTGATCAGTCCGCCAGCCGCTCCCACTCGGCGGCCGTGAAGCGCGGCGTGATGTGCTGAGGGCAGTTCCAGTCGAAGCCGGCGATCTTCACGACGATGGCGCGCTCGACCAGGGCCCGATAGCCCGGCACCGCGAGCGTCCCGGCCAGCGAGGCGTCCTCCCCGGCCTCGACCACCCTCGCCTGCCCGAAGATCTTCAGCCGGCGCCGGTTCGCGTAATCCATCAGGAACAGCGAGACGCGCGTCTCGCCCGCGAGGTTGCCGACGCTGATGTATTGCCGGTTGCCGCGGAAATCCGCGAAGCCGAGCGTGGTCTCGTCGAGCACCCGCAGGAAGCCGGGCGGACCGCCGCGGTACTGGATGTAGGGCCAGCCGGTCTCCGACACGGTGCCGAGATAGAATCCGTCGCGTGCGGCGATGAAGGCCGCCTCCTCCGGACCGAGGCGATCGTGATACGGGTCCCCGACCTCGGTCCGGGCATAGGCTCCGAGGCTTCCCTGGCGCTCCTCGGCCGCCCGCACGCGCGGGGTCCGGGCGATGTCGAGATAGGCGTGGGCCATGGCGCGACTCCTGTAGCGATGCGATTGCCGTTCGCCGGCACAGACCATTTGGCTCTTCCCGCTTGTGATGATAATCCCGACTTTCGGAACTTCATTCTTGCGGTAACCGCAACGATCGCATGGATCGGCTCGCGGCGATCACCACCTTCGTCGCGGTCTGCGACGCCCGCGGCTTCGCGCCGGCCGCGCGGCGCCTCGGCATCTCGCCGTCCGTAGCCACGCGGCTGGTCGCGGGCCTGGAGGATCACCTCGGCACGCGCCTGATCCAGCGCACCGCCCGGTCGCTGCACCTGACCGAGTCCGGCGAGCGCTACCTCGTCCAGGCTCGGGACATTCTGGCGGCGGTAGCGGAGTCGGAGGAATCGGCGCGCAGCGCGCGGGCTTCGCCGCGCGGCCGGCTCGTCGTGGCCGCACCCGTCATCTTCGGGCGGAGCCATGTCGCCCCGCTCCTCGCCCGCGCCATGGCCGAGCATCCCGAGATGACGGCCGAGCTGCAGCTCAACGACCGCAACGTCAATCTCGTCGAGGAGGGCGTGGACGTCGCGGTGCGCATCGGCGCGCTCGACGAAACGGGCCTGGTGGCCCGCCGCCTTGGGGCGACCCGACGCGTCCTCGTCGCGAGCCCCGACTACCTGAGGCGCCGGGGCACGCCTGAGAACCCCGACGACCTCCGGACCCATGAGACCATCAGCTTCGGACGCTTCGAGACCGCGCTGGCCTGGACCTTCATCGACCCCAGGGAGGCACGCCGCGAGCTGAGGGTCCCGCTGACGCCCCGCCTGGCGACGAATAGCGGCGACGCGGCCCTCGATTTCGCCCGATGCGGCGGCGGTCTGGTTCGGCCCCTCCTTTATCAGGTGCGCGACGACCTCGCGGCCGGGCGACGCGCCCTGGTGCTCGCCGCCTATGAGCCGCCGCCCCTGCCGATCCACGCCGTCTATCCGAGCGCCCGCTGGCTGCCCGCGAAGGTCCGCGCCTTCGTCGATCTCGCGATCGAGACGACCTCCTGGCAGTTCGTCGCGTGAGCGGCCGAAACCAGCCGAGCCGCCGCTTTTTCAACATCCTTGCGGTGTCTAGACTTTCGCGAGCGGCCACAGCCGAATTTCATCCAGCGCCCGAGTTCGACCGCATGCGCCCTGCCGCCCGCCCTCAGCCGGCCCTGAAGCTCATTCTCGCCGCGGCCCTGGCCCTCGCTGGGGGGCTGCCGATGACGGCTCCGGCCCGGGCCGACAAGATCAAGAACCCGACCGCGGTGTTCTCCGGCCTCGACAAGATCACCGGACGCATCGTGTCCTTCGAGGTCGCCGTCGACGAGACCGTGCAGTTCGGCGCGCTCCAGCTCACGCCGCGGGTCTGCTACAGCCGCCCGCCGACCGAGAGCCCGAAGACGACGGCCTTCCTCGAGGTCGATGAGGTCACCCTCGACAACAAGTACCGGCGCATCTTCACGGGCTGGCAATTCGCGGCGAGCCCGGGCCTGCACGCGATCGAGCACTCGATCTACGATGTCTGGCTCGTCGATTGTAAGGGCGGCAGCGACATCATCGCCGAGGCGAAGGAGCAGGAGGACGTGCCGGTCATGGCCTCCCGGCCCGAGAAGAAGCAGCGCGGCAATCGCGGGCAGGACGCCCAGCGCACCGCCCAGCAGGTCAACCCGGCGGGCCAGGTGGACGTGGAGGCGCCGCGCGGCGTGCCTGTCCAGCCCAAGCAGAAGCCCTCCCGAAAATTCTTCCCGACGAACGAGGGCCCAGCGCCGGCGCCCCCGCAGCCCCAATCGATCTTCGACCAGATCTTCCGATAAGGAACCCCAATGCCCGAATCCGGCACCCTCCTCGCCTTCGCCGCTCTGGCGCTCGGGATGGTGCTGACGCCCGGGCCGAACATGATCTACCTGATCTCGCGCTCGCTCTGTCAGGGCCGGGTCGCCGGCCTCATCTCGCTCGGCGGCGTGGCGCTCGGCTTCGTGTTCTACATGCTCTGCGCGGCCTTCGGCATCACCGCCCTCGTGCTCGCGGTGCCCTACGCCTACGACGCGCTGCGGCTGACGGGGGCGCTCTATCTCGGCTGGCTGGCCTGGTCCTACCTCCGGCCGGGCGGGCGCTCGCCCTTCGAGGTCCGGAGCCTGCCGGCCGACAGCCCGGCGCGGCTCTTCACGATGGGCTTCGTCACCAACCTCCTCAACCCGAAGATCGCGATGCTCTACCTCGCCCTGCTGCCGCATTTCGTGCAGCCGGACGCGGGCAACGTGCTCGGCCAGACGCTGGCGCTCGGCAGCGTGCAGATCGCGGTGAGCGTGGCCGTCAACGGCGCCATCGCGATCACGGCGGGGTCGATCGCCGGCTTCCTCGGCCGCCATCCCGCCTGGTCCACGGCGCAGCGCTGGCTCATGGGCGGCGTCCTCGGCGCGCTGGCCCTGCGGATGGCGCTCGACCGGGGGCGTTGAGGGGGCTGGTGGTCGAAATCTAAGGGATGGTACCCAGTTCCCTAGGCCCGCTTTCGACCCGTAGCGGCAGTTGAACATCAACCGCGGGTAATAGCCCTCCGTCTATTCGAGCGTATGGCATAGGCTCGCTGCATGGGACTCTTGACCTTCAGCTTGAACGTCACCCTGGACGGCTGCGTTGACCACCAGGAAGGCATCGCCGACGACGAGACGCACGCGTTCTTCACCC
>JAESGP010000279.1_pt1 | contig 11017 bp, 9 predicted proteins | sample 9269741 | NCBI WGS metagenome assembly JAESGP01 (sample SAMN15720684, study PRJNA650882) | algae metagenome | isolation source: Desmonostoc vinosum HA7617-LM4 and co-occurring heterotrophs from cave wall | place: USA: Waikapalae cave, Hawaii | collected 2011-05-27
CACTCTCTACACCGGCTCGACCACAGACCTCGCTAGGCGTGTCTGGGAGCACCGGACGGCGTTCAGCCCCGGCTTCACCAGCACCTACGGCGTGAGCATCCTCGTCTGGTACGAGGACCACGCCCATGTCGCTCTCGCCCGCCAGCGGGAATATGCGATCAAGCGCTGGCGGCGCGCCTGGAAGCTGGCGCTCGTCGAGGCGATGAATCCGGACTGGCACGACCTCTATCCTGAGCTGAACGCCTGACCACCCACCGCCCTTTCCCGGACGGGTGGAGCGGCAGCGGAACCCGATCCGGGATCCAGCGGATGAAGCCGCGAAGTGTCCGAACGCCAGCGCCGTCCATGGTGAGCCGCTGGCGCGGCCGGTTGTTCGCTGGATCCCGGATCACTCTACGCTGTCGCTTCGAGCGTCCGGGAAAGGGCGGTCCCCTTAAGGAAAATGCCGCGCCAGCACCTCCTTCACCCGCTCCACCATCTCGTCCTCCTTCACGGAGAACTGCGCCGGCCGGGCGGCCTTCCACTCGGCGTTGCTGGCGATGTTTTCCGCCGCGCGGGCGCCCTCGATGAGATCCTTGATCTGGACCTCCCCGGCCTCGCGCTCGTTCGAGCCCTGGATGATCGCGCAAGGGGAGCCGCGCCGGTCGGCGTATTTCATCTGCGCCTTCATGCCGGAGCCGCCGAGATAGAGCTCGGCCCGGATTCCTTCCGCCCGCAGGCGGGCGACGAGGCGCTGGTAATCGGCGATGTTGTCGCGATCGAGCACGAGCACGACGACGGGGCCGGGCTTCGCCGCGCCTGCAAGCAGCGGACTGGCCACGAGCTGAAGGGCCGAGAACAGGCGCGAGACGCCGATCGAGAAGCCCGTCGCCGGGACGGGCTCTGACCGGAAGCGACCAACCAGCCCGTCGTAGCGCCCTCCCCCGGCGACCGAGCCGAAGCGCACGGTCTCGCCGGCCTCGTTGGTGACGGGGAAGGTCAGTTCCGCCTCGTAGACGGGGCCGGTGTAGTATTCGAGGCCGCGGACGACGGAAGGGTCGATGCGGATGCGATCGCGACCGTAGCCCGCGGCCTGCGTCAGCGTCGCGATCTGGCGAAGCTCGTCCAGACCGGCTTCCGCCTTCTCGTTGTCCCCGAACCGCTCCAGAAGGAAATCGATCGTGCCAAGGTTGCCGAGGGCTTCCTCGGTGGTGCGCCCCCCATGGACGACAGGAGTCTGGTCCTGTGCTGACGTCGATCCTGGATGCCGGATACGATCCGAAGGCTCGGCCGTGACGTAGCTCAGCACGAGGTCGATGGCGGTGCCGTCGAGCCCCGCCCCCTTGGTGAAATCCCCGCTCTCGTCCTTGCGCCCCGGCCCCAGCAGCTGGCGCACGCCCTCGACGCCGAGCCGATCGAGCTTGTCGATCGCCCGCAGCACCGTGAGCCGCTGCCCCGCCTTGTCCTCCCCGGCGAGGCCGATCGCCTCCATGACGCCGTCCAGAACCTTCCGGTTGTTCACCTTGACGAGGTACTGGCCCTGGAGCCCCAGCCGATCCAGCGTGTCGGCCATCAGCATGCAGATCTCGGCATCGGCCGCGACCGAGCCCGCCCCGACGATGTCGGCGTCGAACTGCATGAACTGGCGGAAGCGGCCCGGCCCCGGCTTCTCGTTGCGGAAGACGTAGCCGTTGCGAAAGCTGCGATAGGGCTTCGGCAGCGCGTCGAAATGCTCGGCCACATGCCGGGCGAGCGGCGCGGTGAGGTCGTAGCGCAGCGAGAGCCAGCTCTCATCGTCGTCCTGGAAGGAGAAGACGCCCTCGTTCGGCCGGTCGAGATCGGGCAGGAACTTTCCCAATGCCTCGGTATACTCGATGAAGGGCGTCTCCAGGGCCTCGAAGCCGTATAGCTCGAAGGTCTGGCGGATCGTCTCCAGCATCCGCCCCTGCGCGGCGATCGCGTCGGCGCGGCGGTCGACGAGGCCGCGCGGCAGACGGGGCTTCAGGGTCTCGGCCTTGGCCATGGGTCTTCGCAAGCGTCCGGAGGTGAGGGATGAGCCGGGCTCTAACGCAGGCGGGGGGAAGGCGGCAAGCTCCGGCCTTCGGGACGCGAACGGACTTCCGGAATCGGTCTGGCAGGCGAAGCGTTGCAGCAGCGCGACCAGAGGACAGACTAAGCACAGATGATGATGAGGTACGATCCTTGACTTGGCGTAATCCTCGTCTCGAATATACGCTCGACGACGCAAGTCAGGGAACACGGCCATGGGTTCGCGCAGAGAGGTCGTCCCGGATTTCTCGGCCTGTCCGGATCTCGTCGTCATCTATCTCGGCATGAAGGTCCGCACCCTGTATGGCCTGAAGACCCTGTTGGGCTTCGGCAGGCCGGTCGATCAGGTGGGCGCGGCCAAGCCGGAAGGCCTTCTGCATTTCGAGAACAACATCATCTTCAGCCTGCGCCCCCTGCATGTCGGCATGCGATGGTACTGGCGCGACATCGACAGCATGACCGCCTGGGCGAAGTCCGAACCGCATCGGCAATGGTGGAAGGACTTCCTCAAGGACACCGGGGGCGTCGGTATCTGGCACGAGACCTATCACATGCGCGGTGGTATGGAGGCCATCTACAACGACGTCGGGACAAGGGTCGGCTTTTCCGCCTTCCTGCCGATGCAGGAGGCGCGGGGCTCGCTGGCGAGCAGGCACAAGGCTTACGCCTCCCCCGATCTCGCCGGCCTGCCGTCCGAGAACGATCCGGACACCCTGATGTCGGCCTGAGGCCGCCGCCGAACCGGGGCTTGAGAGAAGCCCCGAAACGCGCTATCACAAAATCCCTCCTTGTTGCCGTTCTGCATCCGGAAGCCTCAGGCCTTCCCAAGACGATGCTCGGAAGCGCTCCCTGCGAGCGATCCGATGACAGGCGCCGCAAAGGCGCCCGGCGATCCTCGAACGACCCTCCCCGGCTCCCCGCCCCTCGTCGGTTTCAATCTCCCCATGACGCCACAGCAAGAAGTCTTCGAATCCGCGGATCAGACGGCCGAGGACGCCGTCGCCGGCGGTCTCGACCCGCGCCGCGAGGTCAAGCTCCAGGACCTCAAGTCCAAGACGCCGACCGATCTCATCGCCTTCGCGGAAGAGGTCGAGGTCGAGAACGCCTCGACCATGCGCAAGCAGGAGCTGATGTTCTCGATCCTGAAGCAGCTCGCTGCCAAGGACGTCGAGATCATCGGTGCCGGCACCGTCGAGGTGCTGCAGGACGGCTTCGGCTTCCTGCGCTCCTCGGAGTCGAACTACCTGCCGGGGCCCGACGACATCTACATCTCGCCGACGCAGATCCGCCGCTTCGGCCTGCGCACCGGCGACACCGTCGACGGCCCGATCCGCGGCCCCAAGGACGGCGAGCGCTACTTCGCGCTGCTCAAGGTCAACACGATCAACTTCGAGAACCCGGAGAAGATCAAGCACAAGGTCCATTTCGACAACCTGACGCCGCTCTTCCCCACGAAGCGCTTCAAGCTCGAACTGGACAACCCGCCCAAGAAGGACTTCTCGCCCCGCATCATCGACATCGTCGCGCCGATCGGGAAAGGCCAGCGCGCGCTCATCGTGGCGCCGCCGCGCACCGGCAAGACCGTGCTGATGCAGAACATCGCGCAGTCGATCACCATCAACCATCCCGAGTGCTACCTCATCGTGCTGCTCATCGACGAGCGCCCGGAGGAGGTCACCGACATGATCCGCTCGGTGAAGGGCGAGGTCATCGCCTCGACCTTCGACGAGCCGGCGACCCGCCACGTCCAGGTCGCCGAGATGGTGATCGAGAAGGCCAAGCGCCTCGTGGAGCACGGCCGCGACGTCGTCATCCTGCTCGATTCGATCACGCGGCTCGGCCGCGCCTACAACACCGTGGTGCCGTCCTCGGGCAAGGTGCTCACGGGCGGCGTCGACGCCAACGCCCTGCAGCGGCCCAAGCGCTTCTTCGGCGCTGCCCGCAACATCGAGGAGGGCGGCTCGCTCTCGATCATCGCCACCGCGCTCATCGATACCGGCTCGCGCATGGACGAGGTCATCTTCGAGGAGTTCAAGGGCACCGGCAACTCCGAGATCATCCTGGACCGCAAGGTCTCGGACAAGCGCATCTTCCCGGCGATCGACATCACCCGGTCGGGCACCCGCAAGGAGGAACTGCTGGTCCCGCCGGACTCGCTCAAGAAGACCTACGTGCTGCGCCGCATCCTCAACCCGATGGGCGTCACTGATGCGATCGAGTTCCTCATGGACAAGCTGCGTCAGACCAAGAGCAACAACGATTTCTTCGACTCAATGAACACCTGACGCTCCCGAGAGCGTTCGGCTAACTCGTTGGTGTGACTTAACGATTTCTTTAGGTAAAGATTTCGTTCGCTGGCTTTCGACGGCCTTGCGCGCTCGAGGGATGCAGCGTCCCTCAAGCTCGCTATAGGAGCAGGGCAGGATGGTCGTGTCTCACCCTGGTGGTCGAGCAAGCCTGCCTCCGTTCCTCGCCCGCGCGGCATGAGCACGGACGAGACCACCATCTTCGCGCCCGCCAGCGGCTTCGGCCGGGCGGCCGTCGCGGTGATCCGCATCAGCGGACCGGCCTGCGCCGACCTCATCACCGCCCTTGCCGGCGCCCTCCCCGCTCCCCGACGATTGTCCCTGCGGGGCCTGCACGATCCGGCCACGAGGGAGCTTCTCGACCGCGCGCTCGTCGCCTGGATGCCGGCCCCGAAGACCTTCACCGGCGAGGATATGGCGGAGCTGCACCTGCACGGCGGGCCTGCCGTGCGCGCGGCCGTGCTGCGAACCCTGACTGCCTTTCCGGGCTGCCGGCCGGCGGAGCCCGGCGCCTTCGCGCGGCGCGCCTTCCTCAACGGCCGCATGGATCTCACCGAGGCGGAGGCCGCCGCGGACCTGATCGAGGCCGAGACCGAGGCGCAGCGCCGTCAGGCCCTGCGGCAGCTTGACGGCGCACTGGGCCGTCAGGTGGCGGCGTGGCGGGTGCGCCTGCTCGACAGCTTGGCAAGCACCGAAGCGGCTCTCGATTTCGCGGACGAGGGCGATGTCGACGACGAGGCCCTGAGCGCCGACCTGCGCTTGGCCGTGGCCGACCTGCGGGACGAGATTGTGGCGGCGCTGGCGGATGGACGTCGTGGGGAGCGGCTCCGCGAGGGCTTCACCGTCGTGCTCGCCGGCCCGCCCAATGCCGGAAAATCGACCCTCCTGAACGCGCTGGCCCGGCGCGAGGCGGCGATCGTGTCGCCCCTGCCCGGCACCACCCGCGACGCCATCGAGATCCGCTGCGACCTCGGTGGCCTGCCCGTGATCCTTATCGACACGGCCGGACTGCGGGAGGCTGCCGATCCGATCGAGGTGGAGGGAATTCGGCGCACGCATGCGCGGATCGCGCAGGCGGACCTCGTGCTTTACCTGTTGCCCAGCGATACGGATGTCACGCGCAGTCCAGTAGAGGATCACATGCTGCTCGTCCGGACGAAGGCGGATCTCGGCGGGACTCTGCCCGAACAGCTCGCCGTCTCCGGCCTCACCGGCGCGGGCCTCGACACGCTGTTCGACGCGATCACGGCGCGGGCCGAGACCGCGCTCGGCGGCAGCGCCCTGGTCACGCGAGAGCGGCACCGGGACGCGCTGACCCGCTGCCTCGGCCATCTCGACCGCCTCCTGGCCCACGGGGAGGGCGCGCTGCCGGAACTCGTGGCGGAGGATCTCCGGCTCGCCATCCGTGCCCTGGGCGAGGTCGCCGGCCACGTCGGCGTCGAGGAAATGCTCGACCGACTCTTCGCTGGGTTCTGCATCGGAAAGTGAGTCGAGGCGCGAACCGCAGGGAGCTGAAGCGGCTTCACCTCTTCCACGCACAAAGAGAATGTTTCACGTGAAACACTGGTCATCGCGCCGTTGACGATCGCCGCGGGCTGGGCCTAATCACCGCCATGCTGCACGCCTCCACGTTTGATGTCGTCGTAGTCGGCGGCGGCCATGCCGGTGTCGAGGCTGCCGCGGCCTCCGCCCGGTTCGGCGCGCGTACCGCCCTCCTCACACACAAGGCGGTGACGATCGGCGCTATGTCCTGCAATCCCGCAATCGGGGGACTCGGCAAGGGACACCTCGTCCGCGAGGTCGACGCGCTCGACGGTTTGATGGGCCGGGTGGCCGATGCCGCCGGCATCCAGTTCCGCCTGCTCAACCGCCGCAAGGGACCGGCCGTGCGCGGCCCCCGCACGCAGGCCGACCGCAAGCTTTACGCCCGCGCCATGCAGGACGCAGTCGCCGAAACGTCCAACCTCACGATCCTGGAAGGGGAGGCGGCCGATCTGGAAATCCGCAATGGCCGCGTCGCCGGGATCATCCTCTCGGACGGCTCGGCCCTGCCCTGCGCCGCCATCGTACTGACGACGGGCACGTTCCTGCGCGGCCTCATCCATATCGGCGAGGTGCAGACGCCTGCCGGCCGCATGGGCGAGAACCCCTCCCTGGGCCTCGCGGCGACGCTCGATCGTCTCGGCTTCGCGCTAGGCCGCCTCAAGACCGGCACCCCGCCGCGCCTCGACGGCCGCACCATCGACTGGTCGGGCCTGGAGATGCAATCGGCCGACGACGAGCCGGTGCCGTTCTCGAGCCTGACCGAGCGGATCACGAACCCGCAGATCCAGTGCGGAATCACCCGCACCACGCGGGCGGTCCACGACGCGATCCGTGCGAGCCTGCATCGCTCGCCCATGTATTCCGGCGGCATCGCGAGCCGGGGGCCACGCTACTGCCCTTCCATTGAGGACAAGGTCGTGCGCTTCGGCGATCGGGAAGGGCACCAGATCTTCCTGGAGCCCGAGGGGCTCGACGACTCGACGATCTACCCGAACGGCATCTCGACGGCCCTGCCGGAGAGCGTGCAGCGCGATCTCATCGCCCTGATTCCCGGTCTGGAGCAAGCGGTCATCCTGCGCCCGGGCTACGCCATCGAATACGATTACGTCGATCCTCGTGAGCTGGACGCGACCTTGCAGGCAAAGCGCCTGCCGGGGCTCTTCCTCGCTGGGCAGATCAACGGCACCACCGGCTACGAGGAGGCGGCAGGGCAGGGGCTCGTCGCCGGCCTCAACGCGGCGCGGCTTGCGGGTGGCGCGGCGCCGGCGATCTTCGATCGGGCGGAATCCTATCTCGGCGTGATGATCGATGACCTCGTCACGCACGGGGTCAGCGAACCCTACCGTATGTTCACCTCGCGCTCGGAATATCGGCTGTCCCTGCGGGTGGACAACGCCGACGAGCGCTTGACCGGACGCGGCCTCGATCTCGGCTGCGTCGGAGCGCGCCGCGCCGCGCACTTCACACAGTCGCAGGCCGAGCTCAGGGCGGCCCGGGCCCGTCTCGACGCCCTGACCCTGACGCCGAACGAGGCGAGGGCGCATGGCATCGCCCTGAACCAGGACGGCATCCGGCGCACGGCCTTCCAGCTCCTGTCCTATCCCGAAGTGACTTGGGACCGGATCGCGGCCATCTGGCCCGACCTCGCCGCAATCTCGCCGCGCGTCGCCGAACGCCTGCGGACGGATGCGACCTACGCCGTCTATCTCGACCGGCAGCAGGGCGAGATCGCCGCCTTCCGTCGCGACGAGGCGGTGATCCTCCCGGCTCGCCTCGACTACGCGTCCATCGCCGGGCTGTCGAATGAGATGCGTGCGAAGCTCGAGACCGTCCGCCCCGGCACCCTCGGCCAGGCCGCTCGCATCGAGGGGGTGACGCCGGCTGCGCTCACCCTGCTCGCGGCCCATGCCCGACGGGGAAGCCGCGCACCCGTCCCGGGGGCATGAGGGTGTATCGTGACACTCGCAACATCGAGGGCGCATTCCCCTCCCCCTTGCGGGGAGTGGTAAAGGTGGAGGTGGTTCCGCCTGGTGACCGGCAGGGTTGCCCGGTCACCCCCACCTCCAACTCCTCCCCACACGGGGGAGGAGAGGCGCATACTCGTCTCGCTGCGGCTGCGCCCTGATGGCGAGCGACGACCGAGCGCGCGTCCTCGCGGAGACGAATGTTTCACGTGAAACATCGGACGCGTTCGACATCTACGTCCAGCAGCTGCACCGTTGGCAGAGCGTGAAGAACCTCGTCGGGCCCGCGACCCTGTCCGAGGTCTGGACCCGACACATCGCCGATTCCCTCCAGCTCCCCGACCTCGCACCGGAGGCCGAAACCTGGCTCGATCTCGGCTCGGGCGCCGGCATTCCCGGTCTCATCCTCGCCATCGCAGGTCGGGAGCGTCCCGGCTTCCGCATTGATCTCGTGGAAAGCAATGCGCGCAAATGCGCCTTTCTCACCGAGACGGCCCGCCTTACGAAAGCCCCGGCGCGCGTTCACAACGCGCGCATCGAGTCGGTCGTGGCCGAGCATCGCGGCGTCGCGGTGGTCTGCGCCCGGGCGCTCGCGCCGCTCCATCAATTGCTCGCCTGGACCGAACCATTGTTGACAACCGGCACCATCGGCCTGTTTCCGAAGGGGCGGGAGGTCGAAGTGGAATTGACCGAGGCCGCGCGAGAGTGGAGATTCACCTACGAGCTCGTGCCGAGCCGGACCGACTCGGCGGCGCGCATCGTCCGCGTCACGGCCCTCTCCCGCGTGGATTCATGACAAGCCATCCGAACTCTCCCGCCGGCGCGAAGCCGGAGCGACCCCTGAGGGTGCTGGCCCTCGCCAACCAGAAGGGCGGCGTCGGCAAGACTACGACGGCGATCAATCTCGGCACGGCGCTCGCCGCGATCGGCGAGCGCGTGCTGGTGATCGATCTCGATCCGCAGGGTAACGCCTCCACGGGCCTCGGTATCGACCGTCGTGCGCGGAAGATCTCGACTTATCACGTGCTCGCCGGCGAGGCCTCCCTGTCCCAAGCCTCGGTTCCGACCGCCGTGCCGCGCCTGCTCTGCGCGCCTTCGACCATGGACCTGCTCGGCCTCGAGATGGAGATGGCGAGCCTGCCCGACCGGGCGCACCGGCTGCGCAACGCCATGCAGGGGCTGACGGAGACCGGCACGACGGAGGGCGTCAGCTACGTCCTCATCGATTGCCCGCCCTCGCTCAACCTTCTGACCATCAATGCGCTCGCCGCCGCCGATGCCGTTCTGGTGCCGTTGCAATGCGAGTTCTTCGCGCTGGAGGGCCTGAGCCAGCTCCTGCGCACCGTCGAGCAGGTGCGCGGCGCGCTCAATCCGCGCCTCAGCATCCAGGGCGTCGTGCTGACGATGTTCGACCCGCGCAACAACCTCTCGGCGCAGGTGGTGGCCGATGTGCGCAGCTTCATGGGCGAGAAGGTCTACGAGACCATGATCCCGCGCAACGTCCGGGTCTCGGAGGCGCCCTCGCACGGCAAGCCGGTTTTGCTCTACGACCTGAAATGCGCCGGCTCCCAGGCCTATCTGCGGCTGGCCTCGGAGATCATCCAGCGCGAGGGCCGGCTGCCGCAGGCCGCCTAAGTCATTGTTTTCAGTAGCGTAACGGGAGTGGGGCTGGTGGCGATGGCAGACGATGTGGTGCGGCCCCGGCTGGGACGCGGCCTCGCGGCTCTGATCGGCGATTTCAGTGACGATGCTGGCGAGGCGGACAAGCCCCAGCGCAAGGTCGCCGTCGAGTTCCTGCGGCCGAACCCGCGCAACCCGCGCCGGCGCTTCGCCGACCCGGAGCTCGAGGAACTGGCCGCCTCGATCCGCCTGCGCGGCATCATCCAGCCCATCGTCGTGCGGGCGCTCGCCGGCGTGCCGGACACCTACGAGATCGTGGCGGGCGAGCGCCGCTGGCGCGCCGCGCAGCGGGCGGGCCTCACCGAGGTGCCCGTGGTCGTGGTCGAGATCGACGACCGCACCTCGCTCGAATACGCGATCCTCGAGAACGTTCAGCGGTCCGACCTCAACGCCATCGAAGAGGCGGCCGGCTACGAGCGACTGATGAACGAGTTCCGCTACACGCAAGGCGAACTCGCCGAGATCCTCGGCAAGAGCCGCAGCCACCTCGCCAACACCCTGCGCCTGCTGCAATTGTCGAGTGGCATCCAGGAGCGTGTGGCGGCGGGCGAGATCACCGCGGGCCACGCCCGCGCGCTGCTCTCGGTCAAGGACCCGGAGGCGGTCGCCCGCCGGATCGTGGCGGAGGGCCTGTCGGTCCGCGACGTCGAAGCCCTGGTCGCGACGCCGGAGGCGGAGTCGCCCCGGCCGGCGCGCGCGCGGGGCCGGACGCGCAGCCCCGAGTCCCGCAACCTCGAACAGGCCATGGCCCGAGCGCTCGGCGTTCCCGTGTCGCTGCGCGCGACCGATAATGGTCCGGGCGAAATCCGCATCCGCTACGAGACGGCGGATGAGCTCGATGGGCTTTGCCGCAGGTTCAAGGTGTCGCTTGGGGCTTGAGGCTACCCTCTCTCCTCCCCCTTGTGGGGAGGGAAGCGCGCTCCGCGCCGACCGAAGCGACCAACCGGAAGCGTATCAGGCCGCCTCGAAAGCGTGGCGGACGCGGTCGAGCCCGCCGATCAGGTCCATCAGGTCGTCGGAGAGGTTGTCGTAGACGGCCTGCGCGGCGTCGGGAAATTCCTCCAGCACGCGGCGCATCAGGGTCGGGGTAATGCGCAGGACCTCCGCCGGCGTGGTCGCCACGGCGTCCGAAGGGCGCTCGCCGCGCAGGAACAGGGCATGCCGGCCGATCAGCGCCGAACGACCCGCCCGCACGGGCGCGGCGCCGGGCACGCGCGGCGCCAGTTCGATCGTGCCGGAGAGCACCACGAAGCCGCCGTCACTGCGTTCGGCCCGGGAGAACAGCCGGTCGCCCGCAGCCAGGCTCCGCCGCTCGGCCGCGAAGGAGAGCAGGCGCAGGGCGTCGCGGCTCATGAACGCGAAGAGCGGCGCGGCGGACAGGATCGCGATGTCGTCGTCCAGTGCCAAACCCGCCCTCCTTTCCGCTTGTCGAGAGCAGATCTATCAGACAACCGCGTTCGAAACCGTGGCTCTCTCGCATCGGATTTTTCCGAT
>JAESGP010000280.1_pt1 | contig 10984 bp, 8 predicted proteins | sample 9269741 | NCBI WGS metagenome assembly JAESGP01 (sample SAMN15720684, study PRJNA650882) | algae metagenome | isolation source: Desmonostoc vinosum HA7617-LM4 and co-occurring heterotrophs from cave wall | place: USA: Waikapalae cave, Hawaii | collected 2011-05-27
TTTGTGCCGCTTGTTCTGGAGTTGGTTCTAGTTTGAATTCCCACGTCATGTTTAGCATCAGGGTATTTTACACTAAACGCCATCGTGTGTAAATACGAAATTCGTTGCGAAAAAGCCGTCCTTCAGCGCAGCGTAGGACGGGGTTTTCAACCCAAATTCTCGATAAAATATTTTGAGACACATTAATAATTCATGTAACTAAACTTTTGTGCAGACATTTAAAAATTTACCAAGTGTTTTAGTATTAGCGATCGCGGGATTGATGAGTAATGCTGGTTCTGTCTTTGCTCAGCAAACTATTCCTGCTTGCCAACCTCCAACTGCCGGGGAGTACCTTTTATTGGTAGTCAGTCCCACAGCAGATAAACGCAAGCAACTGCGTAGCGCCTTACCGCCGGAACTCAAGACTGTTACTTGCCAGTATCTCAACGAAACTGTGACGCGCATAGGAGGATTTAACAGAATCGATGATGCTAATCGTTGGGCGAGATATGTCAGTAGTATTGTAGGATTGTCTGCAATCATTACTACTCGACCATCTGAACCACAGCCAACTCAGCAGCAGCAGCAAACAGTTAGCTATAATCCCCAAGCATTAAAAGAGGGTTATGCAGTACTGGTGGATTATTTTAATCGTCCAGAATTAGCAACTAGCGTACAGCAAACAGTTGGAGGTAACGTCGGTTTTGCCTCCTATGGACAACGCCCTTACTTACTAGCAGTTTATACAACTAACCAAACTGAAGCATACAACACATTACAAAAACTTAATGAACGTGGTTTTTATGCCATCCTAGTTGATAGTCGTAAAGTCATCCTGCTACGCTCAACTGTGCGTCTATAGTCTACAAGAGGGGTGCAGAGGTGTAGGTGTTCAAAACCCTTACAAAAACAGGGAGTAGGGAGTAGGGAGTAGGGAGTAGGAAGTAGGGATACAAAAACATTAAAAACTGTCTTTTGTGGGTTATTGCCCACTGTTAGGAAAAGATTTGTGCCGAGATTGCTTGCAACGAGGCACAATGCGTCCTTACTTCAATCCCACGCCTTAAGGCGTGGGTTCCCTACTCCCTACTCCCACATCGCCACTCCCTACTCCCTACTCCCTATCTTCAACCCAGTGGTCGAACTTGCATCAATTCACGACTGAGGTGGTGATGAATATGACCATTAGTGGCAAGGATTCTGCCTGTATCGATTTTTACAGGAGTGCCGTCATAAGCAGTGACTTTACCGCCAGCTTCTTGTAACAAAATTATCCCAGCTGCGATATCCCAAGGAGAAAGACCTCTTTCCCAGTAACCATCTAGACGCCCACAGGCAACATGGGCTAAATCTAGCGATGCTGAACCGCTACGCCGAACTCCTTGGGTAAGGTGGGTGAGGTGACAAAATTCTGCGTAGTTATTATCTGATGTTTCGCGGCGATCGTAGGCAAAACCTGACACCAAGAGGCTTTTGCTTAATTCAGTTGTTTTTGAAACCTTGATGGGGCGGCGATCGCGTGTTGCGCCTAAATCCGTAGCTGCACGGAATAATTCATTGTGAAATGGGTCGTAAATTACACCAACTTGTGGCACACCATGAATTAATAGCCCAATTGAAACTGCGAAAAATGGGTATTGATGAGCATAGTTAGTTGTGCCGTCTAAAGGATCTATTGCCCAGAGGTATTCATTATCTTGATTACCCAGTTTCCCTGATTCTTCAGCAAGAATAGAGTGTTGGGGAAAGTGACGGTTTAGAACCTCCAAAACCACTGCTTCCGAAGCTTTATCAGCAGCAGTAACTAAATCACCGGGGCGTCCTTTTTCAATCACCACGTCTTCTAACTTACCTAGATAACCTTGCAAAACTGCACCCGCAGCTAGTGCCGCTTCTGTGGCAATGTCAAGGAAAATTTGTAAATTTGTCATTTGTCAGCTGTTGGTGGTTTGTTACCATTTGTTATTGTCTCTCATGGTGTAGAGAATGGGGAATTGGTGTTGTTATTTCTCCCCTGCCTCCCCCACTCTCCTCTGTGCGTCTTTGCGCGAGATAAATCCCCTATTTCAATAATCTCAACCCACTGAGAGTAACCAATACTGTTGAACCTTCATGCCCAATCACACCTATAGGTAGATTCACATTACCTAAAAAATTACCAATCAATAGCAAAACTATAAAACATATAGCGATCGCTATATTCTGTTTTACTACTGTTTGCGATCGCCTGCCCAAATGTATCGCCGCAGTAATCTTCTCTAACTTATCTGCCATCAATACAATATCTGCGGTTTCCAATGCCACGTCACTCCCAGCCACACCCATCGCAATACCCACAGACGCTTGAGCTAAAGCTGGTGCATCATTAATTCCATCCCCCACCATTGCCACAGTTTGATACTGTTTCTGTAAATTACGAATCACATCTAGCTTATCTTCCGGTAAAAGTTCTGCATACACCCGCTCGATACCAACTTCCTGCGCGACACTGTGAGCAGTTCGCTCATTATCCCCCGTTAACATGACAATTTGCTCAACTCCCAATTTCTTTAAGCGGCTAATAGTCGCAGTTGCTGTCACTCTCACCTCGTCGGCAATAGCAATTACACCCATTATTTGGAAGGATGAGGGGGAAATTGTCCCCGCGTCCTTGCGTCCCCGCGTCCCCGTGTCCTCTTCCCGTGCTACCCAAACGACGGTTTTACCTTGTTGTTCCAAATCTGTAGCTTTTTCTCGCAACTCATTCGGTAAATTTGTTACATACTGCTGTACAAAAGCCGCGTTTCCTACAATCACTTTTTGTTCTTGGATAATTCCGACAATACCCCGTCCAGGTAAGGCTTGTACTTCAGTTGCACTCACCCAATCCAAATTAGCAGCCGCTTGAACAATTGCTTTACCAATAGGGTGTTCGGAGCGAGATTCTACAATTGCTGCTGTTTGCAGTACATTATCTTGTGTATATTCACTAGCTGAGATTACTTGCGAGACTTTTACCTGTCCTATTGTGAGAGTACCAGTTTTATCGAAGGCGATCGCTCGCACTCTACCAATTTTCTCTAACTGAGCGCCATTTTTAAACAAAATCCCCGCTCTTGCACCATTGGCAATTCCTGAAAGCAATGTGGGCATAATTGCAGCCATCAATGCACAAGGGGAAGCCACCACCAAAAAAGTTAAGGCACGATAAATCGTGGTTTCCCAGTCCCAACCCCAAATAAACGGTGGTAAAGTTGCCAGTAATATCCCAGCTATCACAATTACCCGCGCATATTCTCGCTCAAATCGCTCGATAAATTGTTGCGAAGGTGGCGCTTCTGTTTGTGCTTGTTCTACTAAGCGAATTACGCGCTGAATCAAACTACTTGACGCTGGTTTATGAAGTTTGAGTTTCAATGCCCCATAACCATTGAGTGTGCCTGCAAATACTTCATCACCTACAGTTTTCTCCACAGGCAAAGACTCACCTGTAATCGCGGCTTGGTTGAGGGTGCTATAACCAGATACAATTACTGCATCAGTGGGAATTAACTCTCCAGGTTTGACAACAATCTCATTACCCACCTTTAATTGAGCGATCGGCAATATTTCCTCTGTTTCTAGATACACAACCCTTGCTGTGTCTGGTGTCAGATTCATCAAACTGCGGATACTGCGCTCAGTATGCCGCATGGCATAGCCTTCTAACGTGCCACTGATGGCAAAAATTAGAATTAAAATTGCCCCATCAATAATTAAATGGTATTCCCTGCGCCATAAACCAAGGCTAGCAGCACCTAAAGCCGCGACAATCATCAGTAAATCGACATCAAGTTCCTTTTCTTTGATTAGGGTAGTCAGTCCCTCACGCGCACTCTCGTAACCACCAATGACGTAAGCGGCAGGTAATAACAGCAGTGCCCACCCCAAAGCGCCAAGATGCAAAGCCAACCATCCAAGAAATAACAGAAACCCGCAAAGCAAAGTTGCTACAGTGTCTGCATGTTCTCTAGTGAATTGAGTTAAACGCTGTGGGTAAAGCATAAGAGTGGAATTAATCAGGACTATTCTCACGCTAAACCGTCAATGGGGATTGGGGACTAGGCACTGGGAAGAGATGCGTGGTGTACACACAAATATTTCATCTAGCACCTAAAATTTCAGAAGTGCATTGCGCTACGCCACAACACACCTTATTGTGATTAATCTATAATTTTTACCAACTTTTTTAACTTTATGTTGGTAAAGTAAGAAATAATGTGGTTCGACTCCGCTCGATTACCGCGTAGCCGAAACGGTAGTTGAATCTCGACTTCGCTCGATTACCGCGTAGCCGAAACTCACCAACCGGGGGATGAGGGAGAAATTTTCTCCGCGTCTCCGTGTCCCCGCGTCCCCGTGTCCCCGCGTCTCCGTATCCCCATGTCTCCGCGTCTCCGTGTCCCCGTGTCCCCGCGTCCCCAACACAAGCTATGCCACTAGATTTATCGCCTCTGTGGATATCACTCAAAACTTCATTACTGGCAACATTTATTACCTTTTTTTTAGGTATTGTTTCTGCCTACTGGATGCTGGGATATCGCGGTAGAGGTAAATCTTTGATTGAGGGTATCTTTATTGCTCCCCTAATTTTACCGCCTACGGTTGTTGGTTTTTTATTGCTGCTATTTTTTGGCAAAAATGGCCCTGTAGGCAAACTCCTAGAGCCATTTAACTTTACCATTGTGTTTACTTGGTACGGTGCAGCGATCGCAGCTACTGTGGTTTCTTTCCCGCTAATGTATAAAACTGCACTTGGAGCTTTTGAGCAAATTGATGGTAGTTTGCTGCAAGTAGCCAGAACCCTTGGAGCTTCAGAAACCACAATCTTTTGGCGAATTAGTTTACCTTTAGCGTTTCCGGGCATTTTAGCAGCCACAACCCTAGCTTTCGCTCGTGCCTTGGGAGAATTCGGTGCAACTTTAATGCTGGCTGGTAATATTCCTGGACAAACACAGACAATTCCCATGGCCATCTATTTTGCCGTGGAAGCAGGAGCAATGGACGAAGCTTGGTTTTGGGCGATCGCAATTATGGTGATTTCTCTATCAGGAATCGTTGCGGTTAACTTTTGGCAAGAGCAAAGGCGGAAGGGGAAGGGGACGCGGGGACGTGGAGACTTGGGGACGTGGGGAGATGACGGTGATGATGCTATTTTATCTACGCACTTATATACAACTGGCTTGCTTGTAGATATTGAAAAACGACTGTCGAGTTTTCATTTACAAGTATCATTCAATACCCAAGAGCAAACATTGGGATTGTTGGGGGGTTCTGGTGCAGGTAAGAGTATGATTTTACGCTGCATTGCAGGGATAGAAACACCAACAAGAGGGCGGATTGTTTTGAATGACAGAGTATTATTTGACTCAGAACAAAGAATTAATTTACTTAGCCGCGATCGCCGAATTGGTTTTTTATTGCAAAACTACGCGTTGTTTCCACATATGACTGTCGCACAAAATATTGCTTTCGGCTTACCCAAGGGACTATCGACTGGGGCTAGACGCGTACAAGCACAAGCGCAACTCATAGCAATGCAATTAGAAGGATTGGGCGATCGTTATCCACACCAACTCTCCGGTGGGCAACAGCAACGGGTAGCTTTAGCAAGAGCATTGGCAAGCCAGCCCGAAGCTATACTTTTAGATGAACCATTCTCCGCACTCGATACCCACCTACGTAGTCAATTAGAGCAACAAATGACAGCAACTTTAGCTGACTATCAAGGTGTAGCTCTATTTGTGACTCATAATATGGAAGAGGCTTACCGAGTTTGCCCCAATTTGTTGGTATTAGAGAATGGTAGAGCAGTTCACCACGGTTCCAAGCACGAGATTTTTGAGCATCCCGCAACTGTCAGTGTTGCTCAACTAACTGGCTGCAAGAACTTCTCTCGTGTTGTTCACCAATCATCGCAACAGCTAAAAGCAATCGATTGGGGTTGCAATTTGCAAGTGATTGAACCAATCAACAACGAAATATCTCACGTTGGTATTCGCGCCCATCAAATCATTTTTACCAACGACTCATCTGGTGAAAACACGTTTACTTGTTGGTTAGCAAGAACAAGTGAAACCCCCCATCGCATGACATTATTTTTAAAGCTGCATTCTGCTGCTGACAATATTCAGGATTATCATTTGCAAGCAGAAGTTTTTAAGGAAAAATGGGTAATGATGAAAGACCAACCTTTTCCTTGGTATGTGCGTTTAGATTCTTTGCACTTGATTTTGATGGATTGACCAAGTAATTCGTAATTCGTAATTCGTAATTCGTAATTCGTAATTCGTAATTCGTAATTCGTAGATACCCAACTTATTTGATAATTCAGGGTTCTTAGTTCTCACGAATGATTTAGGATTGCTATATTGAGGCATAGAACATAACTCTGATTGGTCACTTTTGGATAAACTAGAAATGAGCCATTTTCTAACACTTGTGATTGTTGATCGCACAGAATCAAACCCAGGTAAAAAGGCTGAAGAATTGATGATGCAATATTTTGAAGCAGATGAAGATAATCCATCTTTGCAAGCAAAATGTGACGCATTTGTGATTGGTGGTCGATATGATGGTGTCATTTGGGGTAAAGAGCAGCATTACAATCTCAATCCCCAAGAATTTCAACGTCGATACGGACTAGATAATGTGCAATTAGAAGACAATATTTGCCCGATCTCTACCCTAGCGCCTGATTTAGTTTCATACGCTATCGTTACGCCTGATGGAAAGTGGCACGACCGTAAAGGAAAACTTGATGAAGAATGGCAACAAAACTTCCGAAGTCTTTTATACCAACATCAAGAAAAGATGGTGGTTGCAATTGATTGTCATTTGTAATCTTAGTAATTAACGAGTTCTGTGGGTTTAAGTCCCCCGGTTCTATAACCAGCAAGTTTTGTGTTGGGGTCTGTCTTACAAAGTTGAGGCAGTTGTTCATGGGGGAAACCCCCATGAACAACTGCCGTAAGATCGGAGGAAACCCCCTGGTGACTTTGCGCTAAATCCCTATTACAAAACTTAATTACAAATTACGTTAGCGTTAGCGAGGTACGAGCGTCAGCGGTAGCGAGTCTTCGATAGCGTTAGCGAAGCGGTAGCGAGTCCTCGAGCGTCAGCGTAAAGCCTACGGCATAGCTTCGCTTAGAGCGACACAGGAGCGTCGCGTCATTACGAATTACGAATTACGAATTATTTAACACCAAGTACAATACAAATTATTCTTATTTGAGATAAATCAGCAAATTCAAGCCGGGAATTGTGCGTGAGAGAGTCCACAAAACCAGCGTGATATATAATACGCCCAAACTCCATTGATACCAAGCTAGTGCAGAGATAATACTAGGTAAGTGTTCGTCTCGCAAACGGATGTCATTAAATCCCAATTTCACTAAGTTGTTGAGGCTAAAGTCGTAGTAGTTGAGCCAATTCCAGCGTCGATCCCATAGTAAGTGCATATATCGTTCACGGAACAGCAAATTTCTTGGTATCACTGGTAAACGTCCAATTAGCAATCGTAACTGGCGTAAAGTCCCGTCTTCTGTGAAGTAGGAAACGTCGATTAAATTGTGATAACGTCCTTGTTGATAAAGTCGCAGCAATAAAGCCATCGGTAAGGGGACAATAATAATTAAGAGACATCCCAATGTCAGTAGAGGTTGTTCTGTGTTACGAAAGATAGCTAGCAAGCTTAAAAATGTTAAAAAGCTAAAACTAATCAATATCGAAATGGTTTCGTAATAAGTGGGAACAATTGGTACTGGACGCCAGCGACGATAGCGATCTATTAGCCAAAATAGCCAACCAAAGTAAGCGATCGCTAATCCCCCTACACCAAACACTAACCAAAAATTTGTACCATAACCGCTCAACAGTAGCAATACACTCAAAGCTAACCAATTCCAAGCTTGCAATAACCATCCACCAAAATCAAGAGGTTCGCTGGCAACTAAGCGATCGCTTAATTGGGTATACATTTCTAAATCAATATCTGCTAAAGTCAGCAACTCGCTGCTATTGCGAAACGGTTTGAGTTGACGACGCGAGGCGATCGCTTCTGCTTGAATTGGCGAAAAACCCAGATTGATTAAACTCTTGAAAGAAGCACTGTTAATATTTGTCGCCAACAAACGATGGCTTAATTCTGTTAATCGTAATCGTTGTTTTGTATACTCCAACTGATTAGCATCAGCAATTTGTTGCTGCTGACGAAAATTTTGTCCCAAATTCCGTAAAACGCTTTGATTTCCTTGCAATGTTGGGACGCACAACATCTTACCAATTTGACCTGGATTGCCTAAAATCTTTGCTTGGTTAGAGTTAAAAGTTAAACCAGGAACATTTAAAAAAGCTTCCTGACTAAATCTAGCATCGCTAAAATCTGCTTGATTGAGAATGCTAGCACCACGCAGATTTACAGGTTGGTTAAACTCTGCTTCTCGAAAAATAATAGCTTGCTCAAAAGTCGCTTCTGTCAGAAAGAATAACTGTTCAAAACTTGCTTTAGTAAACTGTGCCTGATTAGAAAAGCGCACACTAGAAAAATCAGCATTCCCTTGCCACTGCACACCACCGAATTGCGCTAACTGCTTGAAATTTGCTTGTGTAAAATTGGCATTATTAACAAATATACTACCAGAGAAATCAGCAGCTTCTTGAAATTGAGTTTGTTTAAAATAAGCCTTATCAAAAAACACACTATTATCAAACTTACTTACTTGCCGAAAGCTAGCCCCATTAAAACTTACAGCACGGCTAAATCTGCTTTCATTCCAATTAGTTAGTTTTAAAAAAATTGCATCTTGAGCATCTATAGACTGAAGAAAAAATGTATTCGGAAACTGCACTTCTCCATTAAAACGAGTTTGCACCAGCGTCAAAGCACCGCGAAAGACAGCGATTTCAGTGGCAGGGGTTGACTGAGTGCCTAAAAGTGAGCGACAATCTTTCGAGTTAGGTAAAGCAATCGCCAGTGATTCCAAACAAATATACCGCAAACGTTCCAGTTGTTCTTGCTCAGAAGCGGTAAAAATAGGAGCGATCGCTTGAGCATACAACGGCGTTCTCAAACCCAACTCGCTACCCGCAAAATCCCCTTGAATCAAAGAGTAACTCAGATCTAAACCCAAAGGTTTTACACCAGTCTTTTGCAGTTCTTTTCGCAACAATTGGTAAAAAGCATCACGAAAGCCAGCATTCTCTGGTCGTAAATCAATCACCATTTGTCGTAAATCTACAGTCGAACTCCCTTCACGGAGTATCGGTGTTCGTAGTCGCTCTTGCAACAATTCCACAGTCAAAGATACACGTTCTGGTTGCGTCTGTACAGCCCCAGCAGATGGAGGAAAAAAACATAAAACGCAAAGGCACACAAAACACAGCCAAGAAACTACTTTGCGTACCCACCGAAGTTCTGATCGGCGGAAGCCCCCGCTCAGACTTCTCTCAGCGTTTAACCTCAGCGCCCCTCTGCGTTGAAAAAATAACTTATACAAATCTATTCATCACTCATCAGCAGAACAATTTTACCTGTGTTAGACCCATTTTCCAGCAACTGATGCGCTCTAGCTGCTTCTTTCAAAGGCAACCTATGACTAACATGGATTTTCAACTTACCCTGATCAATCCAATCAGCACACTCTTGGAGGATCTCTGCATGGTGCTTTAAACTCTCAACCATTCCTAACAACATTGGTGTCAGCATTAATTCTAAACCAATGCGGAGATTACGGTTTCTCGCAGTTTTCCAAACAGTGTTAGCGTTTGGTTCCAAAATCGTCACGATGTCACCATACACACGCACAGCAGGAAAAGTTTTCTGGAAAGTTTCGCCGCCTACAGTGTCAAAAGCCAGATCTACGCCTTCACCGTTAGTCCAATCAAGCGCTGCTTGTACAAAGTCGGTTTGTTTGTATAAAATTACATAATCAGCGCCTAATTGTTGAACGAAATTAGCCTTCTCTTGAGAACTCACAGTAGTAGAAACCGCAGCACCTTTGAGTTTTGCCAACTGAATTGCTACATGACCAACACCGCCAGCCCCAGCATGAATTAGAACTCGTTCCCCAGGTTCCAATCGTCCCCGTTCGTATAAAGCTTCCCAGGCGGTAATTAATACCAAAGGTGCGGCGGCGGCTTCTGCAAAGGAAATAGCAGTGGGCTTTCGCGCTACAAATCGCTCATCAACAATAGTATATTCAGCGTAATTACCTTGGTGTGCGCCTAAGCCACCATAACAAAAATATACTGCGTCCCCTGGGCGAAAACGTTCAACACCAGCACCAACTGCCTCAACGATACCTGCACCATCACACCCTAAAATGGCAGGCAGTGCTTCAGGGTAAAATGTGCCTCGCTGACGTAGTTTGGTGTCAATCGGGTTAACGCCAGCTGCTATTAAACGGATTAAAAGTTCAGTATTTTCTACAGGAACGGTGGGGTTAGGCACTTCCTGAAATTGTAAAACTTCAGGGTTGCCAGGTGCTGTCATTAGCACTGCTTTCATGGTTCTTTCCTCCAGGCTCAAGCTAGATGCACGCTCATTTGCAACTTTAGCGTAATTGAGAGGATATAAAGAATAGGCTGCCCAGACGCTAAAATAAACACACATTTAATAAGCTAAAACATATTTAAAACGAAAGGAATAGATTCTTTCAGCTTATAGATAGATGTCTCAAATTTCTGCAAATAATAACTTAATTAAATCAACGGACAGTAATTGAGGTTTGAAACACAGAATTTAAACCTTAACTCATGCATAGCCACTTGTATTAATAAACGCAAAAGTGGGTCTTGAGAAGACTTTAATCAAAACTAGACTTCAATTTTTCATGAACTTAACATCCAATTTTCATTTGGTCTTTCTTTTTTTCTGAAAGGAGTTAAAGTTACAAAGACTAAAGGGTTACGAGGTTTTAATTTAGCCTGTAAATGGAAACGTAAAATAGAGAGGAGTTTCACCAGGAGAAGGATGGTTTATTCT
>JAESGP010000281.1_pt1 | contig 10913 bp, 10 predicted proteins | sample 9269741 | NCBI WGS metagenome assembly JAESGP01 (sample SAMN15720684, study PRJNA650882) | algae metagenome | isolation source: Desmonostoc vinosum HA7617-LM4 and co-occurring heterotrophs from cave wall | place: USA: Waikapalae cave, Hawaii | collected 2011-05-27
GCGCCGCCGATCAGCTCGACGACGCAATCGACCTCCGCCGATCGCGCGAGCGCCACCGGATCGTCGAACCATGTCACGCCGGCAAGGTCGAGGCCGCGGTCGCGGGCCTTGTCGCGGGAGGAGACGGCGGTGACGCGGATCTCGCGCCCGGTCATGCTGCGAAGCGCTTCCGACCGCCGCGCGATCATCCGGACGACGGAGGCGCCCACCGTGCCGAGACCGGCGACGCCCAGGCGAAGACTCTGTGTCATTGGCGCAATCCGTGGCTCCAGCCGCTGCCCGACGTCACTCCGCGGGCCTGCGAGGGCGGTCCACCTGAGCCATGGTGAGCGGTCTTCGCACCGCTGCGGGAGCGGGCGGTTCTTCTGCTATGGATTCGAGGGTCGCGCAAGGAAAGCGCCGCCCGTCGGGGCCGTTCGGGTCCGATAGCGCAACGCCGTCGCGATCAGCGCATAGAGCACGGCCGCATTCAGGATGTGCCAGAGGAAGTGGGTGCCCGCGGGCAGGCGCGGGCACAGGGCGGCGTCGGCGGTGCGCAGGCCGAGCGAGACGGTGAAGAGGACCGCCACCGTGAGCAGGGCAAGACCGGCCCGCCTGCGCGCCGGACCCAGCGCGGAATTCTGTGGGAGGAGCAGGCCCGCGCCGACCCCGAAGAGCGCCAGCGCCGCCGGCGCGTAGCCGACCGAGCCGTTGCTCATCGCCTCCACCGAGCCTCCGACCACGGCGTTGAGAGCCGGTTCGAGCCCGGCATTGAAGGCGAGGAAGAGGAGCGTGGCCGCCAAGGCCGCTCCCGTGCCGAGCCCGAAGAAGCGCCGCATCGCGAGGAAGAAGTAGGCGTAGATGAACATCGCGATCGGGATCACGTCGGCCAGCAGCGACCAGCGCACCGCGAAGGTATGGAACAGGAAGGACCCGATCCCGACGATCGCCACGAGAAGGGCAAGCGCCAGGGCGGCCGCGTCGCGCGGCTCGGCGCGCCGCTCCTGCCAGGCTGCGGCTGCGGCGGCGATCAGGAAGGCGGCGTTCGAGACGGCGTTGAGCGGCTCGGCCCAGAACCCCGCATCCGCCCGCTCGCAATAGGCCCGGATCGGCGCGAACCAGGTTTCGTCCATGGAGAGCTGCCCCCGCCCCGCTCGTCCCGCCTTGCCAGCGTCCCGCGAAGGTCCGATGACGGGCGCCCTGCCCTCCGGACGAAGCCTCATGCGGATCGCCACCTGGAACGTCAATTCGATCAAGCAGCGGGTCGGGCACCTCGTCGGCTTCCTCGACGAGGCGAAGCCCGACGTGGTCTGCCTGCAGGAGCTGAAGTGTCAGGACGAGGCCTTTCCGCGCGCCGAGATCGAGGCGGCCGGTTACGCCGCCGAGACCCTTGGGCAGAAGGCCTATAACGGCGTCGCCCTCCTCGTCCGGGCGCCGCTGACGGCGAGCCAGATCCGCCGAGGCCTGCCGGGGGACGAGGCCGACGAGCAGGCCCGCTACATCGAGGCGCTGATCTCCGGCGAGGACGTGAAGCCGGTCCGCGTCGCCTCGATCTACCTGCCCAACGGCAATCCGGTGCCCGGGCCGAAATACGATTACAAGCTCGCCTTTTTCGCCAGACTTCGCGCCCACGCTCGCGCGCTTCTCCAGCGCGAGGAGGCCCTGGTGCTCGCCGGCGACTACAACGTCATCCCGGAGCCCGAGGACGCCGCCGAGCCGGAGCCGTGGATCGCCGATGCGCTCTACCTTCCGCAGAGCCGCGCCGCCTTTCGTGCCCTGCTGGCCGAAGGCTTCACCGATGGCCTGCGCGCCTGTGATCCGAAGGCGGGCCTCTACACGTTCTGGGACTACCAGGCAGGCGCCTGGTTCCGGAACGCCGGCATCCGCATCGACCACCTGCTGCTCTCGCCCCACGCCGCGGACCGGCTGGTCTCGGCCGCTGTGCAGAAGCACTTGCGCGGTCTGGAGAAGCCCTCCGATCACGTGCCGGTGACGGTCGAGCTGACGGACGCGTGACCGGCATTCGGATGAGGGCGTGCTAAGAGGTCGCGCATCTCACCGGAGCCCACCCGCATGATCCTCTACGGCACCAGCCTTTCGCCCTTCGTCCGCAAGGTCCTCGTCGCCCTGGCGGAAAAGGAGGTCGCGTTCGAGCACAGGCCGCTGCGCTTCCACGATCCCGACCCGGACTTCCAGGCCGCGAGCGCGCTGGGGAAGATTCCGGCGATCGAGGATGAGGGCTTTCGCCTCGCGGACTCGACGGCGATCATCGCCTATCTCGACCGGAAGCACCCGACGCCGGCGATGATCCCGAGCGACCCGCACGACTCCGCCCGGGCGGTCTGGTTCGACAAGTTCAACGACACCGAGCTCTTGCCCAAGGTCATCAAGCCCTTCGTCCACCGCTTCGTGATGCCGAACCTTCTGGGCAAGGAGGGCGACGAGGCCGTGGTGGCGAAGGCGCTGGACAAGGAGATGCCGCCGCTCTTCGACTACCTCGAGGGTGAGATCGAAGGCCCCTACCTCGTCGGCGGCGCTTTCAGCCTGGCTGACATCTCGGTGACGACGGCCTTCCACAATCTGCGGCTCGTCGGCGAGAGCGTCGACGCCGACCGCTGGCCGAAGCTGGCCGGCTACGTCGCCGCGACGCTGGCACGACCGAGCTTCCTCAAGGCGATCGCCGCGCCGACGAGCTGAGGAGAGACCTCGATGGAAAGTCGATCAGCTTCTTGCTGGGGGAGAAGCTCCTGACTAGTTTTCCGACTAGTGGAACGTTCTGGCGTCGGAGAGGGCGATGAGGGTCTGGCCGGTTCAGGATGCAAAAGCGCGGTTCAGTGAACTCCTCAACGCATGCCTTCGCGATGGTCCGCAGGTCGTGACGCGTCGCGGATCGGAGGCTGCCGTCCTCGTCCCGCTCGAGGAGTGGAAGCGGTTGAGCCGGCACGCGAAACCGAGTCTCAAGGAGCTGCTGCTGCGAGACGAGGGACGCTTCGAACTCGACCTTCGCCCTCGCTCGCACATCGGGCGGCGCGAACTGCCGAACTTCGACTGAGCTGGTCTGTGTACCTCCTCGACACGAACGTGATCTCGGAGCTTCGGCGTCCCAGGCCGCACGGCGCGGTCGTCGCTTGGCTTCGCGGCATTCGGGAAGCCGACCTCTTCGTGTCGGCGGTCACGATTGGCGAGTTGCAGGCCGGCGTCGAGAGGACGCGGATGCGAGACCCATCGAAGGCCGGCGAGATCGAGGCTTGGATCGATGAGATCGCTGGCGCTTACCAGATCCTAGATATGGATGCGCGTGCGTTTCGGACGTGGGCGCGACTGCTGCATGGACGATCGAGTAACCTGAGCGGCGATGCCATGATCGCTGCTACGGCACAGGTCCACGATCTAACCGTCGTGACTCGCAACCTTCGCGATTTCTAGAACTTCGCAGTCTCGACGCTTGATCCCTTCGCCCAAAGCTGAGGTTTCGGCGCCGGGAGGAAACGTGGCAGTGATTACCCCTGCCCTCACCGCCGCCGCTTGCCCGACCCCGTCGTCTGCACCTGGGCCTGCGCTTCCGCCCGGTCGGTCTCGCTCGCCTGGCTCCAGGCCTTCTCGTAGAGCGAAACGATCCAGTCGTCCTTGCGTCCCTGCGCCGATTCACGGGCAAGCTGCAGCCACATCAGGCCGCGCGCGCGCTGGACGGGCACGCCCTGGCCGTTGATCAGCAGTTCGCCGAGCAGCGCCTGGGCAGGGGCATGCCCCTTCTCGGCGGCGAGGTTGAACCACCGCGCCGCCTGCCGGGCGTCGGCCTTGACGCCGGTGCCGTCGAGGTAGAGGCGCGCGAGGTTGTACTGCGCGTTCGGATCCCCGAAATACGACGCCGCGTAGTTGAACATGTCGTAGGCGCGCTCGGGGTTCGGGCGCACGTAGGTGCCCTTGATCCCGTCGAGGAAGTAGCCGCCGAGCGCCGTGAACGCGCTGGCGACGACGCCGGAATTCTGCGCGTCCGGCCCATCGTCCTTGGTATCGTCGGCGATGCGCGAGAAGAACTCGAAGGCCTTCAGGTCGTCGTGGGGCACGCCGTCGCCCTCGGCATACATCCGGCCGAGCTTCCACAGGGCGAGCGCGTGGCCCTGCCCGGCGGCGTATTCGAGGGCACGGGCGGCCCCCTCCTTGTCGCCGGCATTGTAGTCGCGCACGCCCGTGCGCAGGGCCTCGCGGGCCGAGCGATAGCTGCTCGACGGCACGGGCGTGCGGGCGGCGGCGTCGAGTCCGTGCGACGGCAGGGCGCCGAGCAGCAGCAGGCCGCCCGCCAGGACGACGCGGAGCAGAACGGGCCGACCGGGATCGGCCCCAGCCGGCCGCGCGGGCCGGCTGAGGTCAGTCCTAGATGTCCGCATAGGTCTGCGTCTCCTGGGCGCCGCCCGGATGGGTGACCGCGCCGCTGACCGCAGGCCCGACGGTCTGCGCGTATTTCCAGAGATAGCCGGAGGTTGCGGAATTCGTCCGCGGCGTCCATTCCGTCTGGCGCTGCGCCAGTTCCTCGTCGGAGAGGGCGACGTCGAGCGTGCCCTTGATCGCGTCGAGGGTGATCACGTCGCCGTCGCGGATCAGGCCGATCGGCCCGCCGATCGCGGCTTCCGGCCCGACATGGCCGACGCAGAAGCCGCGGGTCGCGCCCGAGAAGCGGCCGTCGGTGATGAGCGCGACCTTGTCGCCCATGCCCTGGCCGTAGAGCGCCGCGGTGGTCGAGAGCATCTCGCGCATCCCGGGGCCGCCCTTCGGCCCCTCGTAGCGGATGACCAGAACCTCGCCTTCCTTGTAGGTGCGGGCCTGCACGGCCTCGAAACAGGCCTCCTCGCCGTCGAACACCCGCGCCGGGCCGGTGAAGACTTGGCGATCGGCCGACATGCCGGCGACCTTCACGATGGCGCCTTCGGGGGCGAGGTTGCCCTTTAGGCCGACGACGCCGCCCGTGACGGTGATGGGCGCGTCGGCGGGCCGGACAACGTCCTGGTCCGGGTTCCAGGCCACGTGCGCCATGTTCTCCGCGATGGTGCGGCCGGTGACCGTCATGCAGTCGCCGTGGAGGTAGCCGTGATCGAGGAGCGTCTTCATCAGGAGCGGGATGCCGCCGACCTCGAACATGTCCTTGGCGACGTAGCGCCCGCCAGGCTTCAGGTCGGCGATGTAGGGCGTCTTCCGGAAGATCTCGGCGACGTCGAACAGGTCGAAGCTGATCCCGCATTCATGCGCGATCGCCGGCAGGTGAAGGGCCGCGTTCGTGGAGCCGCCCGAGGCCGCGACGGCGGCCGCCGCGTTCTCGAGGCTCTTGCGGGTGACGATGTCGCGCGGGCGGATGTTCTTGGCGATGAGCTCCATCACCTTCTCGCCCGCGGTCATGCAGAATCTGTCGCGGATCTCGTAGGGCGCCGGCGCGCCGGCCGAATAGGGCAGCGCGAGGCCGATCGCCTCGGAGACGGTCGCCATGGTGTTGGCCGTGAACTGCGCGCCGCAGGCGCCGGCCGAGGGGCAGGCGACCTGCTCCAGCTCGTCGAGGTCGTCGAGGCTCATGTCGCCGACGGCGTGCTTGCCCACCGCCTCGAACAAGTCTTGGACCGTGACGGGCTTGCCGCGAAAATTGCCGGGCAGGATCGAGCCGCCATAGATGAAGATCGACGGCACGTTGAGGCGCACCATCGCCATCATCATGCCGGGCAGGGACTTGTCGCAGCCGGCAAGGCCCACCAGCGCATCGTAGGCATGGCCGCGCATGGTCAGCTCGACGGAATCCGCGATGACCTCGCGTGACGGCAGCGAGGCGCGCATGCCGGCATGGCCCATGGCGATGCCGTCGGTGACCGTGATGGTGCAGAACTCGCGCGGGGTGCCGTTGGCGGCGGCCACACCTTTCTTCACGGCCTGGGCCTGGCGCATCAGCGAGATGTTGCAGGGTGCGGCTTCGTTCCAGCAGGAGGCGACGCCGACCAGCGGCTGATGAATCTGCTCCTTCGTCAGCCCCATGGCATAGAGATACGACCGATGCGGCGCACGCGCCGGACCCTCGGTGACGTGGCGGCTGGGAAGCTTCGACTTGTCGGTGATACGCGCGTCCATCGTCGACCTTGACACCCCGGCCCTGCACTCTTGCCGAACGCCAGTCACCACCTGCCGAGGCAGGCGGTTGCGCCGCCTTCCGGCGACGCCCGCGATCCGCACGGATCGCGTGTCTGGAAAGACTCGGAACCTGTCGGTAAAGCGTTGGGGAGATTGCCGTTTACCGCGGGTCCTGAGGTGGCCCGGGTTTATGGCGGGATCGCGGCGGATCGGGGCGGCTCCCAAGGCAAACCTGGGATGCTTTCGCGGTGTTGCGAGGCCGCCACAGCCACGGTTGCCGCCCCCGAACTTTCCCCGACCAGCGAGACAATGCGGTCGGAGGCAAGACCCCGTTTCAATTCGTCAAGGAGGCCCGCTACAGCCGACCATTGCACCTGGTGAGCCGTCCGGCCGACCGATTCACCGAAAACCAACCGCGCACGATCTAGACTGCATCACGCGGGCCGTGGGTCGTCCGCAAGGACGTTGGCCATGGCGAAGCTTGGATGCGCGATGGGCGCGCGGTGGGCGCAATGCCTCGTCCTCTCGACCATGTGCTGGGGCGCGTCGCCCGGTCGAGCGAGTGCGGACAGCGAGGGTGCGGCGCCCGCAATTCAGGTCAAGATCCCGGCCAGGCGGAGTGAGACTCCGACACGCGTCGACGCGTCGGATCTCGGCGGCGGACTGATCGAGTTCCTCGTGACGGGCGAGCTTCGTCCCAGACCGCCGTTGAGATCAGGAAGCTGCGGGCCCCAGGAAGCGCCCGACACCTTCCGCGCCCCAGATCTCGGCGGAGGATTCGTTGAGTTCGTCGTGAACGGGAGGATCGATGCGAAGCCGCGCGCCCAGCAAACGGGCTGTGCGATGCCGATGCCAGCCCCCAGCACGGCTGCACCGTCATTCGAGGTGAGATCGTATGGAGGTTCGCAGGCACCCGGCTCGCTCATCGTCAACATGACCCGCCGAGAGATCTACCGCGTACTCGAAGGCGGACTTGTCGCGGTCTACCGCACGAACGGAGATCCTCTGACTTTTGTCGTCCGTGAGCGGCTCAAACCGGCAGCGACACGAGATGAGCCGCAAGTCACAGGATCTGTGAAATCATACCCCAAATGGGAGATGGTTGACGGAAATGTCGTGATATCCTCAGATGCCGAGAACAAAAATTAGATCGAAACTTTTCAAATCAATTATAAATACGTATTTGTTGCGTAATTGACCTGCGATGCCTCGAGAAATATTCCAGAATTGCGGAGCAAATGAATGACCGCTTTGTCTGGGAGTAAAACAATGAAACTAGTCTTTGGGGCCATAGGAGGCTTGATCTTAGGTGTTGGATCGACTCTTCCGCATAATGCTCAAGCGCAGACCTATCTTGAGTCCTATACACCTAACAATGATCGGTGCTTCGACGTCACATACCGTCAGCAGGTCGACAGGGTGAACACGCGCGGCGTTCGAATCCACGGCCCATCCTATCAGCCAGTCCCGCACTTCGCCTCCAAAGTCGGAGGTCGAATTGTACAACAGTACAATGCGCCAGTTTTCCTGGAGACCCGCACCACGGTCGTGCCGGAGCATTACTCGCTTCGTCGCGTGAGTTGCTGACAATCGGGTTTCGCTGTTCGCGGGGAGCGGGATGTCTTCCTTAAGGCGATGCCGGCCCCTGATGAAAGGCCAGTTCCGTATAGGGACTGGCCTTTTTGCTGATTGACGCAGCGGAATCACTTGATGGCATGTGGTCCCCTGTTGGTCTTCAACAATCACGAGCATCGGACTCGTGCCGCGGCGACTGACGACCAGGGCTGTGAAAGATGATGTCCGTCGGCAATGATGCGCTGGACCGTGTCTGTGGCCGTCTCGGTGACATCGTCATCGACCCGCAGCAATGGCCGACGCTGTTGACGGATTTGAGTGTTGCGATCGGCGCTCGAGGGGCGGGTCTGCTGCAAACGGATGTCCGAACCCAAGATATCCCGCGCTCGACTTCCATTGACGAGACTTTCGCGGATTACTTTGCCAGCGGATGGCACGTCGCAGGCGATCTGCGGACACGCGGCGTATCCCGGTCGCTGAAGGGCGAAGTTTTCGGCGACGACGATGTTGTCACCCCTGAAGAGATGCGACGAGACCCGTTCTACGACACATTTCTCAGGCGGCATGGCCTGCGCTGGTTCGCTGGAGTTCCCTTCAGAGCCGGAACCGCAGTGTGGTGCGTCTCTATCCAGCGAACTCCGCAGCAAGGCATGTTCACCCCGCAAGAAAAGCGGCTTCTTGCTTCCGTATGTCCGAGCTTGACCGAGGCTGCGACGCTGTCGAAGGCTTTTGGGCAAGCGGCGTTGGATGGGACGCTTGACGGTCTTGCCGCCGTTTCTCAGCCGGCCATCGCGCTGCATCGCACGGGCCGGGTTCTAGGTATGAACGCCGCAGCCGCCGGTCTCCTGAGCGACGCCTTCTTCGTCCAGCGCGGCCGCCTCGTTGCCGCCGATAGCCGGGCGTCGGCGAAGATTGCCCGCCTTCTCGAAAAGCTTGCGCAGCTTCGACATGGAGAGCCCCTCGCGATCGCTCCCATCGTCGTGCCCCGGTCGGGTCGCGCGACGCTGACCATCCACGCAGCGGCGATGCAGGGCTCCGCGCGCTCCATATTTCTCGGCGCAAGCGCCCTACTGATGATCAACGATCTTGGGGCGCCACGCCGTTGGTCGGCCGAACTCGTCCGGTCTTCGTTGGGCCTCACCCCCGCGGAGACACGGCTTGTTCTCATGCTGGCTGATGGGCACACCCTCACCCAGGCCGCGCAGAAGCAGGGCATCACCGATGGGACCGCGAGAATTCAGCTCAAATCGGTATTCGCGAAGACGGACACGCGCCGGCAGTCAGAACTGATGATGCTGGTCCACAGGCTTCCGAACATCAGCGAATGACTGGTCTGTTCTCGCGAGCGGAAGTTTCGGTCGGACGCGAGCAGGTTCACGTCGGCCCGACCGAGGTCGCGCCCTCTTCCAACGCCTTCGAGGCCGATGGAGCCGCCAGCGCCGATCCGCTCCCATCCTTCAGGTTCACCCCCGTGATCCCGCGCGCGAAGGCCTGATTCAGCAGCCAGTCGAGTTTGAAGGCGGCGAGATCGTGCGACAGCCCGGCCGGGCGCACGTTCGAAATGCAGTTGCGCTCGGCATCTGTGCAGCCGATGCGCGGGTGGAGAGTCAAGTAGATGCCGAGCGAGTCCGGCGAGGACAGGCCGGGGCGCTCGCCGATCAGCACGGCCACCGCACGGGCCCTGAGCGCCGCGCCCACTGCATCGCCGAGCGCGACGCGCGCCTGAAGGGCAATGGTGATCGGCGCCAGGCTCCAACCCGCCCTGGCGATGTGCGGCTTGAACGCCGTGAGGAAGCCGGCTGCCCCCTCTTCGACGGCACGAGCGGAGAGGCCGTCGGCAATGACGATAGCGAGGTCGAAGGAGGCGGTCGTCAGGCATCTTAGCCTCTCGGCGTCTTCCGGCACCAGGGCGCGCCCGAGATCGGGTCGCCGCAGGTAGGTCGCCCGGTCCGGAGCTGCCGAGGAGACGGTCGCGACCGGCAGGCCGAGCGCCGCGATCGCGCCGCCCACCGCCTCGGCATCGAGAGGCGTGTGCACCGCGTCCCTGGCCTGGGCGTGGGCGAGACCGAAGGCGAGAACCTCGCGGGTCGGCAGGCCGGTGCCTGCTCGTCCGAGGCCGATGCGCGCAGGCGTCAGGCGTGCGAGCCGTGCCCAGAGGTCCTCCCCGCTCACGCCGCGAGCCCCGGCGCGGCGGCGATCAGGCGGGCGCTCGGACCCTCCGGCAGCAAGGCGCCCGAGGCGTCGGTCAGGCCGATCTCGGCGAGCCACGCCTCGAATTCCGGCGCCCGCTTCAGGCCGAGCACCTCGCGCAGGTAGAGGGAATCGTGGAACGAGGTGGATTGGTAGTTGAGCATCACGTCGTCGGCGCCGGGGACGCCCATGACGAAGGTGCAGCCGGCCGCACCCAGAAGCGTCAGGAGCGTGTCCATGTCGTTCTGGTCGGCCTCGGCGTGGTTCGTGTAGCAGACGTCCACCCCGAGCGGCAGGCCCATGAGCTTGCCGCAGAAATGGTCCTCCAGCCCCGCCCGGATGATCTCTCTGCCGTCGTAGAGGTATTCCGGCCCGATGAAGCCGACGACCGTATTGACGAGGAGCGGCCGGAAGGGCCGGGCCACAGCATAGGCGCGGGCCTCCAGCGTCTGCTGGTCGATGCCGTGATGGGCGTTGGCCGAGAGCGCCGAGCCCTGGCCGGTCTCGAAATACATGACGTTGTCGCCGAGCGTGCCGCGCTTGAGCGAGAGCGCCGCCTCGTGCGCCTCGCGCAGGATCGGCAGCGTGACGCCGAAGCTCGCATTCGCCCCTTGCGTGCCCGCGACCGACTGGAACACGAGGTCGACGGGCAGCCCCCGCTCGATCGCGTCGATCGTCGTGGTCACGTGGGTGAGAATGCACCCCTGAGTCGGGATCGCGAGCCGCTGGATCAGGTCGTCGAACAGGTGCAGCAGGTTGCCGAGCGTCGCGACGGAATCGGAGGCCGGGTTTAGCCCGATCACGGCGTCGCCGCAGCCGTAGGAGAGCCCGTCGATGATCGAGGCGGTGATCCCGGCCGCGTCGTCCGTGGGGTGGTTGGGCTGCAGGCGCACGCTCAGCCGGCCGGGCAGCCCGATCGTATTGCGGAAGCGGGTGACCACGCGGGCCTTCCTTGCCACCAGGATGAGGTCCTGGTGGCGCATGATCTTCGAGACCGCCGCCGCGATCTCGGGCGTGATCCCGGGCGCGATCCGCGTCAGCGTCTCGGAGGAGGCCGTCAGCAG
>JAESGP010000282.1_pt1 | contig 10885 bp, 10 predicted proteins | sample 9269741 | NCBI WGS metagenome assembly JAESGP01 (sample SAMN15720684, study PRJNA650882) | algae metagenome | isolation source: Desmonostoc vinosum HA7617-LM4 and co-occurring heterotrophs from cave wall | place: USA: Waikapalae cave, Hawaii | collected 2011-05-27
TCGAGACGATCCTCTACCACGCCACCAACGGCCTGTTCTTCCTCATGGCGATGTCGATCTTCGGCCTGCGCTATCTGGCCTGCGCCAGGCTGGTGCGCGCCGCCTGAGGGGCCGCCGGCCCCGAGCGGGAGCCGTCAGGGGGCGTCGGGGGTTGAAGGACCGGAGGCCGGCTTCGGGTGGATCGGCGTCGGAGGACGGGCATGTCGAGCCCCAGAGGGTTCACGGGTTTCGCCTCGATGGTGGCCAGGGCGGCGGGGCGGCCCGTGACGTTCGCGGTCAGCCTCGCCGTCATCCTCGTCTGGGCGCTGAGCGGTCCCCTGTTCCACTTCTCGGATACCTGGCAGCTCGTCATCAACACGGGCACGACCATCGTCACCTTCTTGATGGTCTTCCTGATCCAGAACACGCAGAACCGCGACGGAGCGGCGATCCAGGCGAAGCTCGACGAGATCATCCGCGCGAGCGCTGCCCAGAACCGCTACATCGGCATCGAGCAGCTGACCGAGGAAGAGCTCGACGAGTTGCGGGAGCGCTGCGGGCGGCGGGCCCGTGCCGATCGGATCGAGGAGGCCCGCGACGCCGCGGACAAGGCGGCGGAGAAGGCGCAGGCCAAAGCCCGCGACGCGGCGAAGCGGGCCACCGGATAGGCGGTCAGGCGGCGATCTTGAGGTCGCGGGCGCCCGCGCCGATGCGGCGGGCGTGGAGGGCGAGGACGGGGTCGTCCGGCCGCTCGGCATGGAGGCTCAGCAGCGCCTCGGCGCCCGCCTCCTCGCCGTCGTCCAGGCGGGCGAGCGCCGCCCCGTAGCGGGCGTCGAACGCGGCCTCCGTCGGCCGGCTCGGCGCGAAGACCGGCACGCCCAGCGCCTTGCCGCGCAGCATCAAGGTGCCGATCGGCCGGAAGGCGAGGCCCTCGCAGGACGCGACGGTGCTGCCGGCGATGCAGATGCGGGTGCCGAGGGTCTTGTTGGCGGCCTCCAGCCGGGCGGCGGTGTTGATGGCGTCGCCGTGGGCCGTGTAGTCGAAGCGCCGGGCGCCGCCGAAATTTCCGACGACCGCCGGCCCCGTATTGACCCCGATGCGGGTCACGCCGAAGGGCACCCCCTCCGCCCGGCGCTCGGCCGCGAAGCGGGTGGCGAAGTCGTCCATCGCCAGGGCGCATTCCACCGCCCGGCGGGCATGGTCCGGCTGGTCGAGGGGGGCGTTGAACATGACGTGGACCGCATCGCCCACGATCTTGTCCACCGTGCCGCCATGGGCCATCGCGACGCCGCAGAGCCCGTCGAGATAGCCGTTGAGCAGGCTGACCAGGGCCTCGGCGCCCCTTGTCTCGGTCAGGCTCGTGAAGCCTTCGAGATCGGTGAAGAGGAAGGTCATGGCCCGGGTCTCGCCGCCGAGCTTGAGCCGGCCCGGATCGGAGGCCAGCGCCTCCACGAGGTCGGGCGAGAGGTAATGCGCGAAGGCCTGGCGCAGATGGGCCGCGTCGCGCTCCGTCAGGAGGTGGCGGGCGAGGCTCGCGGCCGAGAAGCCGCCGAGGATGGCGAGCAGGGCTAAGCTCGCATCGACGAGGAGTCCGGCCCGGGTGAAGGCGAGCCAGGCGGCGAACCCGGTCGCGGTGGCGAGGCCGAGCGCGATGGCCGCGGCGAGGCGCGAGCCGGCCCGGGCGGCGGCGAGGATCGCCGTGAGCGCGAGGACGAGGCTCGCCAGGATCTCGGCGCCGGACGCCCAGGCGGGCCGGGCGAGGTGATGGCCGGACAGGATCTGCTCCAGCGCCTCGGCATGGATGGCGATGCCGGGCTCGAAGGCGTTGAGCGGCGTCGGGCGCAGATCCCCGAGCCCGACCGCGCTGGTGCCGACGAGGACGATCTTTCCCGCGATCGCCTCCTTGAGATCGGAACTCGGCTCGGTCTCCAGGAAGCGCCAGGCCGGGAGCGAGCGCCGGGCGACGGTGCCGCTGTGGTGGAGCCGGAACGCGCCCTCGGCATCGAGGGGAATCTCGATGCCGCCGACGCCCACCGTGTAGCCGGTGACGGCGCCCTCCGCCCCCGCGCCCTGCTCGGCCCGGATGCGGATCGTGTCCTCGCCCTGCGCCACCCGCAGCGCCTCGAGGGCGAGCGAGGGGACGAGGCCGCCGCGCAGGCTCGCGAGCACGGGAAGGCGCCGGACGATCTCGTCCTGCCCGGCCGCGATGGTGAAGCTGCCGTGGCCCGCGGCCGCCTCCTCGAGCACGGGAATGTTGGGGATCACGCCCATGAACCCCGGCAGCCGCGGTGCCGGATCGGGCCCGAGGTTTGCGAAGCCGGGCTTTGCGGGGGTGCGGCCGCCATTGTCGGCCGGGACGAGGCCGTAGCCGGAAACGACGCGGCCCCGCGCCAGGGTGCCGGCGAGGGTCGCATCGTGGTCGGGCAGGGCGGCATCGGCGGGGAGGCTCCAGCCATAGGCCTGGCGCCAGCCCTCGGCGAGCCGCGCCGGCGAGGTCCGGTCGGGCTCCGCGAAGACGATGTCGAGGGCGATCCCCGCCGCGCCGAGATCCTGGAGCCTTTCGACGAGACGCGCCACGACGTCGCGGGACCAGGGCCACTGGCCGTGCCGGGCGAGGCTGGCATCGTCGACGTCGACGACCCTGACGGGCAGGTCGTCCGTCGCCGCCCGAGGTGACGCCCGCTGCAGGAGGTCGAAGCCGGCAAGCCGCAGCCGCTCGAAGGGATCGGGAAGGCCCGCGCGAAGGCCGAGCAGCGCCGCGAGGAGGGCAAGGCCCGCGAGCACGGGCGAGACGCGTCTGACGAGACGAGGCATCGGGACTGGGTTCCCCGGCAGCGCCGGTGGGATCGGCGGCGCATCGCGGGGAACCTGGGCACGATTGCGTGAAGATTCGAAGAAGACTGTCTTCGTCGGATGATCGAGGAGCCTCTCACCGACAAAGGGCAGGTTTGTTTAAGCATTCTCTGCGACGGTCCGGCCTGCCAAAGAGCTTCGCTAAGGCCCCGACGCGGTGATGTCAGATTCCTATGCCCGGGTGACCCTGCCCGCCGGCTCCCCGCTCTTCGAGGAGGGAGACGCGGGCCACGCGGCCTATCTCATCGTCGAGGGCGGGATCGAGATCTTCCTGCGCCGCGAGGGCGGCGAGGTCCGGCTGGCCACGCGCGGTGCCGGGGAGATCGTCGGCGAGATGGCACTCCTCGATGCGGGCCCGCGCTCGGCCTGCGCACGGGCCGCCTCGGATTGCAGCCTGATCCCGATCACCGAGGACCAGATCCGCTACCGGACCAGTCAGCTCGACCCGATCCTGCGGATGTTCCTCAGCGTGGTCCTGGCCCGCTACCGCGACCTGCTGCCGCTGGTGAACCAATCCGTCCTGCGCCCTGACGCGGCGGCGCGGCCGAATCCGGCCGAATCGAACGAGGCGATCGCGCGCTTGATGATGGAGCGCGACCTGCGCCGTGGCCTCGAGGCGGGCGAACTCGAATTGTTCTTCCAGCCGATCGTGCGGCTGGCCACGGGCTCGATCGCGGGGTTCGAGGCCCTGATGCGCTGGCGCCATCCCGAGCGCGGCCTCGTCCCGCCCATCGCGTTCATCCCGGTGGCGGAGGCCAGCGGCCTCATCGTCGAAATCACGCAATGGGCCTTGTCGGAGGTCGGCCGCGTGCTGCCCGAGATCATGCGGGCCGCGCTTCACAACGTCGCCGAGCTCGAAGGGCCGCCCTTCATGAGCGTCAACGTCTCCGGCCACGACCTCGCCCTCGTCGGGTTCCCGGCGACGATCGCCGACATGCTGGCGCGCACGGGGCTCGCCCCGGAGAGCCTCAAGATCGAGATCACCGAGAGCATCCTGATGCACGATCCCGCCAAGGCGGCGGAGGCGCTCGAGCTCTGCCGGGAGAGCGGCATGGGCATCGCCATCGACGATTTCGGGACCGGCTATTCCTCGCTGAGCTACCTGAGCAGCCTGCCGATCACGACGCTCAAGGTCGACCGGGCCTTCGTCCAGGCGATGATGGGCGATCCGCGCAGCCGCAAGGTCGTGCAGACCATCCTGCGGCTGGCCGACGAGCTCGGCATCCCGGTGGTCGCCGAGGGCATCGAGGCCGAGGCCGAGGCCGAAGCGCTCGTCGCCATGGGCTGCGCCTTCGGCCAGGGCTACCTGTTCGGGCGTCCGGTCCCGCTCGCCGACACGCTCGCACTGACCCGCGCCTGGCGGCGCGATCGCGGGCCCGCCGCTCCGCCCCGCGCCGCACGCTGCGCCTGAATCTCCACGAAGCCGCTTCCCTCCACAAGACCGGACGACCCCGCCATGCCCCTGCCTGCCGCCTCCCACCCGATCCGTCGCGGCCGCGCCCGGACGTCGACGATCGCCGCCCTCGGCCTCCTCGTCGGCGCGCTGACAGGGCCGGCGGGGGCCGCCAACCTGGTCGGCCGCGTCGACAAGGTCGAGCGCCAGGCGGTCGCCGTGCTCGGGGGCGAGGCCCGCGACATGGCGCTGAGCGGGCCGGTCTATTTCCGTGACATGATCCGGACGGGCGGGGCCTCGCGCCTCGAGTCCAAGCTCGCGGACGGGACCGTCCTCACGCTCGGCGAGCACGCCAAGATCACGGTCGACGAGTTCGTCTACCGACCCGACCGGCAGGGCGGAAAGCTCGGGCTGACCGTGGTCCGCGGCGCCTTCCTGTTCGTGGGCGGCAAGATCGAGGGGCCGACGGGGGGCAACGTCGCCATCAAGACGGCGGTCGGCACGCTCGGCGTGCGCGGCACCACCGTCTGGGGCGGCCCTATCGACGGCGGCTTCGGCGTGCTCGTCCTCGACGGCCTCGTGACGCTCCGCACGGCGCGCGGGAGCGTCACCATGCGCAAGGGCCAGGGCACCATGGTCTATCCCGGCCGCGCGCCTCAAGTGGCCGCGCCCTGGCCGGAGGACCGGACCAAGCGCGCGGTGGCGACGATCAGCTTCACGCCGCGCCCCTGAGGCGGACCCGGCCGGAAGGCCGGGCCCTCCGCTCTGCTCAGCCCTGGACTGGACCCATCATCGCCTGCATGCGTGAGAGCGTCGCGATGTGCTGACGGATCAGGGGCAGGGCGCCGCGCGCGATGCGGCGCAGGCCCGGATCCTCGCCGGCCTCGGCGTAGGCCCCATGGATCTGCAGCGCCTCCTGGTGGCCCATCAGCGAGGCGTTCACGAAGGTGGCGTCGTATTGCGGGCCGGGCTGGAGGCTCGAGAGCTGCGAGAGCATCCCCGCCTTCTGCTCGTCCGTCGTCATCCGACCGCCCGGAACGCCGAGCACGCCGCCGACGGCGCCCGTCGTCGCGCCCACGACACCGCCGGCCACGGCCAGCGGCGCCGCCACGAGGCCGCCGACGAGACCGCCCGGTCCGGGAGCCGCCCCGGCCTCGGGGCCGATGCGGCCGGTATAGGCGTCGATCTTGTTGGCGAGGTTGACCTGCTCGATGATCTCGGCGCGGGTGAACTTGCGCAGGGCCGGGTTGCTCGTCTTGCCGTTGGCGTCGCGCGCCGTGTTCTCGAGGAAGAGGCCGCCCTTGGTCGCCATGTTCAGGTAGGCCGCCGTCGGGATGGCGCCGCCGGGCGTGCCCTGGGCGAGGGCGGTCCGGGTGACGGCCAGCGCCGCGGTGGCGGAGGCGAGGCTGATGAGAAGGTCGCGGCGATGCATCGGTCGGCTCCTTGCGTGGGATTCTGAGGACGAACCCGATCCGGACGGGTCCCGGTGATGTTCCCGTAATCTCCGCCGTGACGAGTTGTTCCCGGGCCGTCCCGAACCGGTGGTGGTGCGTCTCCGACGCGGCGCCCGCCCGGATCGCGTGCATTTCCAGTCAGTTACGGTCAAGCTGGCGGGCGCGGATCCGTCGAGGGCCGCTTCTCACGCGGCCAGGCCACCGACCCTTCGCGCCGGCGCGGCCTTCAGCGGGGGCCGTCCGCCTCAGCGAACCCGCCGACCGCGTAGACGGCATCGCCCAGGCGGCGGAACGGTCCGCCCGGCCCCGAGCGCTTCCACAGCCGCGTGTTGAGGGCCGCCACGGGATCGACACCGGGAAGCGTGAAGCCCTGGGCCGTGAGGCGTTCGAGGATGTCCCGGGCGTGGAGCGGATGCCGGGCATCCGCCAGGATCGCGGCGACTGCGGCGATCAGAGCCCGGCCGCGCTCCCGGCCGCCCGCAGGCTCGGCCACGTCGCCCGGCAGACCGACATTTCCCGCGGGACTTCTCTCCGGGGCGGTCTCTCGGATCTTGCCAGTGCCGGACGCGGCGGCAGGCAGGCGCCTTCCGAGTTCGAGGTAGAGGAGATGGTCGGCGATCAGCCGGTCGAGCTCATCGCGCCGACGGCGCAGATCGTCCAACCTGGCCTCAGCCTCGGCTTCGGAGAGGAACATGAGACGTTCCAGCCTTCCCTTCCATTCCGGAATGTTCCAGTTTAGGGAAAACTGGCGGAATGGAAAGCGAGAACGATAGGCCGGAACGGAAGATACCCATCTTCCGGCCGCCTCAGGCGGTTGCCGCCCGGGAGGCGCGCTTCAGGGGACGCGGCGGAACCAGCAGGAGCGCCGGATCGGCGGGCTGCAGGATCATCCCATTGTCGTCGAGGGCGATGGGAAGCTTCGGAAAGACCTCGCAGAGATGGGCGAGGTCGGTCTTGAAGGCCTGCTTGAAGCTGCGGATGCTGGCGTTGTCGGCCCCGAACTGCCGGTGCAGGTTCGCCCAGGTCAGGCGCAGGGGCCGCTGCAGGACGCGCAGGCGGTAGCCGACCCAGAACAGGAGGTCGAGCTTGCGCGCGGATCCGGAGAAGGCCCGGGCCGCCCGGATGTCGACGGGCAGGGCGTGGCGGATGAGGTTGTCGTAGAAATCCTGGTGGAACCGGACGGTCTTCGAGCGGACCTGGCCGTCGGTGGCGCCCTGGGGCAGCCAGAGATCGAGCTGGCGGAAGGGCGGCACGTTCAGGGTGCTCGCCGTGTCGCTGCCGTCCCACAAGCCGATCTGCATGGTGCAGGCGGCCAGCCGGTTGAGCTGCTCCTTGAACTGGCGGATGGTGCCGCGCTCGCCTCCCGTCACGGCAAAGCCCATCTCCTTCATGAAGCCCGACAGGCTCTGGGCCACCGCGATGGTGGGACTGCGCTGGCGCACCGCCTCGGTGCAGAGGTGGAGCAGGACGAGGCGGGCTTTGGGGCCGTAGGGGAGACCCTGCGGTTCCATCTCGCCGTTGGCCGGGTTCTTGAGGCGGCCGGCGAGCAGGCTCAGGGAATTGCGGCCGTACTCGCGAAAGAACTCCCGGGCATCGCCCGGATCGCGGTAGGGCAGGCCGCAGAGCGCCAGCACCGAGTGGATGTGCTGGAGGTTCTCGGGCGCGGTGGGCTCGTTCTCGATGACCTCCCGGACGACGTCGCGCCGCCGCGCGTTCCGCGGCATCTGCTGGCGCCGCGCGAGGCGCGAATCCTCCGCGAGGCGGTCCGCATCACGCTCGCGCTGCCGATGCAGGACGTGCTCGAGGATGGTCCCGAACAGGAAGCTGCCGCGGGCCGCCTCGACCTCTGCGAGGAGATCGGCGTCGCGCACGTCGGCGATCTTGTCCTCGATGCCTCGCACCCTGGTCCTCGCCCGGCGACCCGCTTCAGGGCCTCGACCGACCAAGATGCATAAGCGGCTCCGGTTCAATCGCGCCGCGCGGAGGAGGTCCACTTATCCAGAGAATCCACGCTTCCCGCGGCTGCGACGCGATGCCCGCGAGCCACGCGCCGAGGATCGATCGGGAAGAGGCCGCAGGTCCGTGCCCGTTCTTCACAGGGTGAGGCGGAAAACTTGCGCCGAGTTCGATACGCCGCCACGCAGAGTTCCATGCAGGAGGGGCGGGAGCTTGCGCAGAGTTCGATGCGAACTAACGCAGAGCCGTATACGGAAGCGCGCAGAGTCCGATGCGCGAACCAGCATCAACCCATTGCCTCCAATCGTCTTTTCGTCATGGCATATAATCTCTCACAATGACTCTTCTGAGAATCTTCGACAGATAGTTCTTCTACGCCCGCACATGCGCCCAGGATGGGATGGCCGGGCTTTCATTGATCATACCTATTGGAATATTCCTGTTTTTCCAGAGTTCATCCACATCTTGGCCCCGTCCTGTCTCCTTCGAAAGGTACCTTGCCCGCCATGACCGCAATCGAAACGACCCCGTCCGCTTCAGCACTCCTCAAGCTTCTTCGGCTGATGGCCGATCTGCGGGATCCGGAACACGGCTGTGCCTGGGACAAGGCCCAGACCTTCTCGACGATCGCGCCCTACACGATCGAGGAGGCCTACGAGGTCGCCGATGCGATCGCCCGTCAGGATCATGCCGAGCTCAAGCAGGAACTCGGCGACCTTCTTCTCCAGGTCGTTTTTCATGCGCGCATCGCGGAGGAGGCCAGCCTGTTCCGGTTCGAGAATGTCGTCGAGGCCATCGTCGCCAAGCTGATCCGGCGCCACCCGCACGTCTTCGACGCCGAGGGCCGAGTCCTGGCGGAGCCCTCGCAGCCGGATGAAGAAACGGTCGGCCGGATCTGGGAGCAGGCGAAGGCGCAGGAGCGGGGAGGGCAGGCGAATGCCAGTCCCCTCTCAGGAGTCGCACGCGCGCTTCCCGCCCTGCTGCGGGCCGAGAAGCTCTCGCGCAAGGCGGCGGATTACGGCTTCGACTGGCCGGAGCCCCGCGAGGTTCTCGCCAAGGTTCGCGAGGAGGTCGACGAGGTCGAGGAGGCCATGGGGACGGGCGACCCGGTCCGCATCGACGAGGAGCTCGGCGACCTTCTCTTCTCGGTCGCCAATCTAGGTCGCCACTTCGGAATATCTACGGAATATTCTCTATCGAAAGGGAATGAAAAGTTCGAACGCCGCTTTCTCGCCATGGCCGAGAAACTCGTGACGGAGGGTCGCAGCCTCGGCGAGGCCGACCTGCCCGCCATGGAAGCGGCTTGGGCTGCCGTGAAGCGGGACGAGGCGAGGTGACGGGTCCGCGAGGGTCCGAGCCGAACCCGACCTGATCGCCTCCCGCTCCATTCAGAATGCCCCCGGGCGTCATCGGCGGCGTGCCGGACCGCTTCCCGCATCCCTGCAGGGCCAGTCGGTCAGGTGGACCGCGTAGAGGGCGAACCAGACGAGGACAGGCTGAAGCGCGAGGCGCGGGCCGTGGTACCACCAGGAATCGGGCAAGCCCTCGACCGGGATCGCCTCCAGCGCATGCTTGATGTTGGCGGGAAAGACGCAGATGGCGTAGGCCGCCAAGAGAGCTCCGGCGGGGCGGCGCCAGCGCGGCAGCAGGAGGGCGGCGGCCCCGACGAGTTCGCAGACACCCGTCGCGATGACCACGGCGCGGGGTGCCGGCACCCAGTCCGGCACGATCGGCAGGATCCTGTCCATGGCGATGAAATGGGCGGTGCCGACGCCGCCGTAGAGGGCGACGAGGAGCCAGCGCATCCAGGCGCGGCTCGCTGGCCCCGCTCCCCTCACGCCAGGGTGCCGGGCGGAACGCCGCATTCCTCCGCGAGCCGCGCCTTGAGCGCCTCGACGATCCGGGCGACGACCGGGTTCCCGAGGCTGCGGATGGGCGTCGTGCCGAGATGCGGCACCGGTGCGGCGAGGCGCAGGGAGTTCGTCACGAAGAGGGCGTCGACCCCTTCCAGCTCGGCGAGGGTGAGCGAGCGCTCCGCGCAGGTCAGGCCCAGCTCCGGGCCGATCCGATGGAGGATTTCGGCCCGGATGATGCCGTCGAGCGCCCCGTCGCCGAGCGGTGGCGTCACGAGCGTCCCGCCGAACACCGCGAAGACGTTGCCCGTGCCGGCGCAGGCGACATTGCCCCTCGTGTTCAGGAACAGGGCCTCGTCGAAGCCCTGGCGGCGCGCCTCGCCGGCGGCGAGGATCGCATCGAGGTAGCCGAGCGTCTTCAACCGGGCCGTGGGCGAGGTCTCGTTGCGGCGCGCCGCCGCCATCGTCAGGCACAGCGGCGCGAAGGCGAGGTCCGGGTTCCAGGGCGCGGCGCTCGCCCAGAGGAGGGGCGTGGGTTCGGCCGGCGGCGCGAGCCCGCGCGGGCCCGAGCCGCGGGTCAGGTTCGTCCGGATCGCCGCCCGCGCCATCGCCCCGGCGAGCGCGCGCATGGCGAGCCTGATCCGATCCGGGGGCGCCGCGAAGCCGAGGCTGCGGGCGGCGGCCGCCAGGCGCTCGGCATGGGCCGCCTCGAAGGCGACCCGTCCGTTCAGCGCCAGCGCGGTGTCGAACACCCCGTCGCCCAGCAGCAGGCCGCGATCGCTCAGGTCGAAGGGGACGACGGACCCTGCCTGGAGCGCGCCGTCAAACCAGAGCATCGCGGGCCCCGCGCGGACGCTCGCCGCCGCTCTCCCGCCATTCTCCGGCGAGATCGAGGAAGTTGCGGAACAGCGCGTGCCCGCCCTCGGTCAGCACGGATTCCGGATGGAACTGAATGCCCCAGGTCGGGTGGCGGCGGTGGGACAGGGCCATGACCTCGCCCTCGCTCGACACGGCGTCGACGCTCAGATGCGCGTCCATCTCCGCCCCAGGCGCCACGATGAGGGAATGGTAGCGCCCGACCTGCATCGGCGCGGGCAGGCCGGCGAACAGGCCGTCGCCGGAATGCAGCACCGGCGTCGCCTGGCCGTGGAGGGGGCGTTGCGCCCGTTCGACCCGGCCCCCGAAGGCGGCGCCGATCGCCTGGTGGCCGAGGCAGACCCCGAGGATCGGGACCTCGCCCGTGAGCTCCCGGATGGCGGAGAGCGAGATGCCCGCCTCCTGCGGGCTGCAGGGGCCGGGCGAGATCACGAGGGAATCGGGCGCGAGCGACCGTATGCCGGCGACGTCGATGGCGTCGTTGCGCACGACGCGGACGTCCCCGCCCAATTCCTCGAGGT
>JAESGP010000283.1_pt1 | contig 10856 bp, 20 predicted proteins | sample 9269741 | NCBI WGS metagenome assembly JAESGP01 (sample SAMN15720684, study PRJNA650882) | algae metagenome | isolation source: Desmonostoc vinosum HA7617-LM4 and co-occurring heterotrophs from cave wall | place: USA: Waikapalae cave, Hawaii | collected 2011-05-27
GATTTCGGCGTTTGAGTAAGGATTATGAGTTGTACACAGAGTTAAGTGAAGCTATGATTTATGGCTCATTGATTCGTCTGATGATCAAGCGGATGGCTTCTTAAGCTTTTGTTTACGAATCAGCTCTTACAGAGGCATTTTTACGTAAGATGTTTAGTTTAGTTAGCCATGTTCAAGTTGCTTACGGTAGAACTGGGCAAGTTACTAATACGCTTAATCTAACCCTTGAATTGATACCTGGTGATGATGATGAAGATGATTATAATGATGACACTTCTCATCCTGGGCATCCATGTCATTACGGCGATCGCTAATCAATTTATTTGGAGTTTAGCACAATTACCTTAACAACAATGACACAACATATTAGCTATTCTTTACCCCCGAATCTATCAGGAATTGCTCAATTACAAGCAGCGTTTGCCATGCTAGAGCAAGAAAATGTAGATGATACAAAATTCAAGTTATTAGCAGCGATCGCCAGCAGCATCTTTTTCTTATTAAGCTTTGGGCACTTGGGTTATCAATTTGTGTTTATCGAGCATTACCCATATCACAATAGGCCCGGTTGGGATGATAAAGAAGAAACTTTTTGTTTGGTTCAGTTGAACTGGAATAACCAGAGATTTCAACAACCTCGTTGGAGTCCTTTAAAACCAGAGGCAGTTTTGGCTTGGATTAATCAGCCGACTTATTCAGATAACCGGGCAATAGCTTGATTGAATGCAATGGGCGATCGCCCTAAAGATTGCCCACAACTCCATGAAACCAATTCGCAATTCGCTTAGAGCGACGCTCCTGTGTCGCTCTAAGCGAAGCTATGCCGTAGGCTTTACGCTAACGCTATCGCGGACTCGCTAACGCAATTCGCAATTAAACTAAGCCACCCACTCATAGGTGGGGTTTCGACCTGCCTTACGATACAAGGATTGTTTCGCCCACAATTCCACTCGCTTTTTACCTTTTCCCTTCTTCATAAAACAAATGATACAAGATTTTCAACTACAACCAAGCATCAGTATTTGGCATGACGGCGAAAATTTTAAAGCTCAGATTTATTGGAGTGATGCAGACAACATGGAACCAGAGTTATCTGCTACGACTGAGACACATTTAGCTTTGCTGATTGCACACGCAATTCAAAAATATGTAGAGAGAGAAATTATATATAACTCTTTTGTAAACTAATGCCAACATTACGACAAATACAACTTGCATCACAACAACTGACTAACAAGCTAAACGATTTCCTTTCATCACTTGATGAATTGAATTTATCCCCCGAAATTGAGCAAGCTAAAATAGAGGAATTCTTACAAGCATTTCTGCACAACGAACAAGAATTGAAAGACAAAGTAAATGCTTCATGCTGGTATCTAACATCTTTGCAGAAAGATGCGGAATACTACAGAGAGCAAGCCCAAAGGATGCAAGCAGCAGCGCGAGTTGCCGAGAATCGGATTGCATCATTTAAGGCTTATTTGATGAGTATTGTTGAAGAGAAAGGTGGGAAATTCCCAACCCTAGATTTCCCGAAATTAGCTGTTCGGGCTACAGCTCCATCAGTTGTAATTGATAATGACTATTCAGGTGAGATTCCTGATGAATATTTAAAGCAGCGTGATTTAGAAGATGTGGTGAATAAGAGTGCGATCGCAGCATCATTAAAAGCTGGAGGTGAGTTACCGTTTGCTCGATTTAGTGAAAAAGGTAAGGCGTTATTTGGGTTGAAATAATTTTCTTTTACTGAGAATAAATCTAATGTGAACTCTACACACTGCTGTTTATCGGTGGCTTTCAAGCAAATTCCAGATACTCACTATCTACTGAAAGCAGCCAAAAAACATTTAGCGATCGCCATTAATAATGCCAAGCAATATGAATCAACTTGGCATTCAATCATCTGGATTAACTCTAACACGCAGACAAAGAGAAGGGTGTTGGAGGAACTTAATCACCTCGCCTTTGACTGCTACACCCATTTTCTGATTGCTGTTGATTACCTAAATGAGTATGCTTTGTTGATGAATGAGCAGGGTAAAACAACAGCTAAATGGTGGAGTGAAGTATCTATTAATTTGAGTTTGGCTCACACTTCAATTCATCGGGAAAATGAGCGAGAAATATCAGCTAGGCAATTGAGATTATTTCTGAATTAAATAGCGATCGCATTCAGTACCCGATGCTGGGTTTTATACCTGCATTCAGCACTCCCTTACAGAATTTGAACTAGCCAAAAATAACAAATTGAAGGACACGAACAATGTCTGATGATATTTTACGACAAGAGATTGACGGTATCGAATATTTTACCGTTGCTGCTACTGGAGAGTCAGGAATGAGTCAACGGGGACTGTCAAGGTTGTGTGGAGTTCGGCTCTCGACAGTGCAAAATATCCTTGAAAACCTGACCGAAAATAAGGCCCCCGAATGGCTTCAAAAGCTTGTGGGAAGCGACTTATACCTGACCGAAAAAATCTCTGTTAAAGGGGGTGAAACCAGGCCAATCAGAGCCATTGTTTGCTGGGGTATCTTACGTTTGTACGAACGCAGAGGGAAGCTTGAAGCCATAGTGGCCTTAGATGCAATCGGCGCGATTGGTATAAATAGTTTCATCCAAGCGAAGACAGGATGGTTACCTGAACAATATCAATCATCCCGCAAGCAACGCCAAGAAGTGAGCCGGATTTTAGAGACGCCACAGCCGTGGACTCGTATGTTTGAGAACGAGTTTGAAGAGAACCTTGCACGTATTACCAAGTTGCATAAAAAGAATATCAGAAACGGAAAAATGTACTGGGAGTTTATTTATAGTTGGATGACACCAGAGGAGAAAGTCAAGCTCGACATCGTTAACCCAGCACTCCCCAACGGCCGCAGGAAATACAAAATACACCAGATGTTAGATAACCAAACCAAAGAGAGATTATCTCCTCATGTGACATCAGTGTTGATTCTGATGAAGTCGGCTAACTCGGTTGACGAACTGCGGCGGTTGGTTGGGAGACAATACGGAGTAGACCAGCCGAATCTGTTTGACGGGTGGAATCTGGGATAGCAAAAGGTAAGCGGCGTTGTAGTTCATTCTTCATTCGTAGTTTGAGAATAATCGCTAATTAATTGTGCGATCGCACCTCTTAATTGATCTTGCCAGCCGGGGATTGATTTTATCTGTGTCTTCATTGCCTCTGTAAGCCTGAGTTCAATTTTGGCATTAAGCGGCTCATCTCCAGCAGCTTTAAACTGTGTACCCTCTCTTACATGTTCAAAAGCCTTGCGATTACTCATAAGTTTTACCGTGTCTACTTGGTAAATAATAGCAGAAACGATCAGGAATTTATATCATTAATCATGAGTTATACCTTGTAGACATGGTATTATATAAATATAATCAATCAAAAGGTAATCGCCAACCGTCCAAAGTCTGCGATTACCTTCTCACCAAACCCGATAAAGGAAATTGATGATTACTACAAGATTAACACCAAACCAAGCCTCTATTTCTTCTATACAACAGGCTTATCAAGAAGCAAAGATAGACTATCAAATCCTAGAGCAGAAAATCAGAAATACTTCTGTTGACGAGTTCAATGTGCTAGTGCAACTCAATCATGAACTAGCCGCAGCAGCACAAAAGATGGAAGCAGTATTTGATGACTGGAGCAATGCACTAGACGCATTTGTTACACAGCCACTAGAACCAGACCCCTTACCTGCACCAGGGTTGAAGCTGATTGGTGGCTGGCTGTATGACAGTTACGGAGGTCGGACATTAGTAGTTAGTTAATTACCAACAGCTAGAACTTACACTCTTCAAAAAGTTCTAGCTCTACCAAACCGAGCTTGACCAATTTTATCCCTTCGCTTCATTAATGGTGACTATCATGTTTGGAACTACTACAGAATTTTATCCAACTCCTGCACTAGTAATTAAACAAATGCTTGCACCATTTATCAAAACCTACAAAAATAAATGGAATAGTGAAGATGAGTTTTTTTCTTTCAAAGGCAAAACAATATTAGACCCTAGTGCTGGTGCTGGTGATATTCTTGATTACTTACAAGAGAAATTTAAAATGCAACGATGTTCAATGTTTGCTATTGAGCTTGACTCCGACTTGCGTTACACATTACAAGGCAAAAACTACCGAGTAATTGGTACTGATTTCTTAGAGTATGATGAACCATGTAGGTTTGATCTGATTTTGATGAATCCTCCTTTTTCTAATGGAGTACATCATGTCATAAAAGCCTGGGAAGTTCTAGAAGATGGCGGAAATTTAGTAGCACTACTCAATAGTCAATCTCTTAAAAATCCAAATTCAAAAACTAAAGAGTATCTACTGCATTTGCTGGCTACTATGATTGGTAAAACATTCAACGCTGGTAAAGATTTAGTTGATGATTTGTTGCTTGAGCTATTAGACAATGGTGTGATTGAATGGTTAGGTAGTTGCTTCCAAAATTAATATCTAGAAGCATTTTTGTATGCTGACTGAATTAAGCAATTGATTATTTCTTTGTCTTGGACAGAGAGCAAATCAGTTCGCGGATTACATCGGTTGCAGCTCTACCTGTTTGCAAACAATATTCTTCTAGTTCTATCGCTTCAGTACGTGCCAAATTAACAGTGATGCGTTTGACAGCCCATTTCTTATTTCTAGCAATAGATTTATTTTCAGTGTGTGGTGTAGCTAATATCAAAGCATTTCTCCTTTTTGTAATAGCGTGTAATTCAATCGTGAAGGTTATTCAAAGCTTTTTGATGCTTCAGTGGTTGAATATGTTTTTCACTAGATAAATACCAGTCTGATTTATCAGATTGCAAAGAATTCAGACAGTGAAAGGCTAGCGTACAAAATGTCAGTTCTTCTTTATGTTCTGCGAGAACCTGAACAACATTTTTGAGGTAGATTTGGTTAACTAGTCCAGGAATATTTTCAGCACGCTTTTGGGTAACACTATCAACTAAATCAACTAATTGATCTTCAGTTAGGGACGCGGATTCACCAACAAGATCGACCATAGCCTCTGTGTAGCTGGGCTGTTGTCTAATCCCAAAGTGTGCTGCTACTTGCTCTTTTGTTTGACCTTGCTGTTTAATCAAGTCGCAGGCCTTCAGGAAGCGATCGCACTCAATAGGGCTATACTCATCTTTATCAGTGAGTCCACAAGCCTGTAAAATTTGCAGTGCTTCAGTTAAGGAGATTTTAACCCCAACATCTGAACGGGCCATAGATAGTAGTTCAGAGATGTTTTTAAGCTCAAATGGCTCAAATGTTACTGGTTCTATAGATGGAGCTTCTTGAAATAACTGTTTTGCTTGCTCATAATCCGTGACTCGTCCAGAACTCAAGTAACCTCGCAGGACATCAAACTTGATTTCTATATCCTCATCACTATATTCGTCTTGATCTGTAGGTAGTCCACAGGCCCTGAATGTGGCATCGACCTCATCAAGAGAAAGAGAGTATACGTTCTGTAAAGTTTCTTTGGTATATGGCATAGATGAAGCTCCTTGGTTAACTGAACATTCCTTGAAAAGTTTCATCATCCTCGTGATGAATAAAGTCTTGTACTTCTTACTCCACTTGATTCTCTAAATCAGGTAAGGAAGTATTTGTTGTCTGATGGGGATGAGACTCGATAGTAGGTGTTTGCTGAATTGATAGTAATGGTCGTTGTCTGGATGTGTGAACACCCAACGGCTCGTCAAGCGACATTGCTTGTTCACCATCATGAAAGAGTCCGAAGTTCTCTGCCAAATAATTAATATGCATCTGAAGCTTATAGATAGCAGTTCTAGCATAATGCTTAAGTTGTTCGTCGGAGTATTCACCTCTATCTTTAAGCGCAAAAGGTAGCCAGTAAGCTCTAGTTGCGTTCAAAACTTTTTCTTTTTCAGTAATCACCGCATTCTTAGAACGTAAAAAGTCTGTGAGAATGCTGTCTAAACTCTGTGCCTCGATATCTGTACGGAAGCGGTATGGAACACGTTTAGACATGAGTTTTAACACTCCCCATAGCAGATTGATTAGCTTTTTGCTTGACACCACATAGGTAGAAGAATAACCCATAAACATCTGTAAGGCGACAATCGAGAGATTTGTTAATCACCTGTGATGAAAAGCTAGAATTGATTTGTTTTTCTAGATGCTCGCACCAATTGACTTTAGAGAAAGAAAATAAGTTAGTTAACTCGCAGCGGAAAAAGTTTGATGTCCCCCCAGCCAACAATACCTCATCAGTATCACGGGGAACATGTAACTTCAGCCAGCCAGAGAGCATCATCCAATATTCTTCCCTAGCATTTGAAATAGCCTGTCTAATGGTTGAGATTTCGTGATTTTTATAGGCTGGGTCTAGTGAAACAACTAACTCTTCTAGAGCTTTAGGAGAAACATTCTTACCAGCTTTACAAATGGCTGTAACCAGCTTGTGCTGATTTAAACCAGATGTTTGGCTTTTGACGGCATCAATCATTTTGGCAAATCCCAAGGATTGGGTACGCCCAACAGACATCTCACCACGTTCCACCAATAATATAGATGCATCTCTGTATCCCAACATCACAACTGCAACGGTTTGCTCTTTGAGGCTAGAACCAGGAGCGCGCCCACGAGTTAGAACCCCTCCCCCTTCAGGTAAATACAAAAATAAATCTACTGAAAAACTTTTCTGTTGTCCCCTAAATTTATAATCAGCCAGAGCCTCTGTAACTAAGCGCTCAAACAATACTCTATCTTGATATTCTCCCCAAGGTAACAAAATACCTAGTCGAATGGTCGTACCATTTGGCAGTTCATACTTGTCAGCGATCGCTGCGATCATTGCTAAAACCTTGGGAAGGGCTAAGACAAATTTTCTTCTTTGCAGCTGCAAGTCAGCATGAAATCGTTTTCTCGCTAAGAATCCAACTGCATGATATTCACCTTTGTATTCAATCCAAGCGCTATTTTCTGGAGAAGAATTACCAATCTTAGTCTGCTCGTAAGCCTCTAAACTATGTTTTGGAACTGAAGCAACTTCCGGCTCCATCAAAATTAGTTCTGGTTTGAATGCATCTAAAGTAAAAAATCCTTTCAGCCCTGAGCCTCCCGGATCTATCGCCACTGTTAAATCTGCCATCAACTTAAATTCCTTTCTTGCGTCATATGTGCGTCAGTTTTGCGTCATACAGAAGAGGCGTCTTTTATACGTCAATCAGGCGTCAAATCTGCGTTTAGCAGTCGTCCAGAATGCGTCATTTCTCACTTAATAACAAACATTATAAGTCAAGAATTAATCATATATTACCAATATTATAGTCTTAATGAGAATATGTCATAAATGCGTCACAATTGCGGCTAAATTGCGCTACAACTACGTCAATCACACGTCAATTCTGTGTCATAAATGCGTCAAAAAGAAGAAAATTGACGAAATTGTTGATTATTTTGTGATGGGTGAATATTAGGAAAAAGCCTTGCACATTACGCTTAATTTTTGTGAAAGTTTTTCTGATATATTAGGGAGAGAAATTTAATTTTCATGCAATGTGCTGACAGTTAAAAACGTCTCAGCTAAAACAGCAGTCGAATATTTTTTTAGAGGGGCAACGCAAAAAGGAGCAGCGCGTTGGTCAGGTAAGGGTGTAGAAAAATTAAAGCTCAAGGGTGCAATTAATAATGAAGAAATATTTAGCAATATTACACATGGACTATCTCCAGATGGCAGCAAATTTCTCAATGGGAGAAAATTAAGCAGTGAAAAAAGAAGGGCAGCACTAGACTGCACTTTCTCTGCACCCAAGACTGTAAGTATGATGGCTCTGGTTGGTGGAGATGCAAGGTTGATAGAAGCTCATCTCAAAGCTGTTAGACAAAGCCTAGATTTGGCAGAGTTAAAGTATACGAAGACAAGAATCAGGAAAGATGGATTTCAGAAGACGATCCCCTAGCTGTCTAATTGGTATGAAAGAGCTTGAGACTCAATCATGGTACGAAGTTCCATATGCTCATTGACCAAAGCTTGTATTGTGCTAATGGGGTCATGATGGAGGCGATGTTTTTGTTGACGGGGTGCTTCCGCCAAAGCTAATCTACGACGTTGGGTTTTATACTCAGTTACAGTTACTTGCTGAATTTGTGTAAGTAAGTGTTGTTCGCTTTCGGCAAGAAAGAGAATTTGATATTGACCTTGCATCACGCAATTGGGCAGTTGATTTACGTCCACTAATTCGTCGCTGGTGGCGACGCAGATGGCTAAACATAGCTTCCATTTTCAGGTTATCTGGTGGTAAACCAGGGATATCATAGCAGTGCAACAAGTTAGCCCCGTATTTGTTCCATAGTCGTTGTAACTTTTTCTTGAGAGCAAACTGTGCCGGATTTTGTTGAGGGTTAGGCACAAACTGCTGTAACAACTTTTGTATCTCACACCGGACTTGAAAACTTGTTAAAGGTAATTTTGCAGTTTGTGTAATATCAGTCGCATCATCTGTGCTAGAACTGGTGTGTTCAGGATAGTGCAAACATTCGGCAATTCGTCGTAACCATTGGTGCGCCTCTTCTAAGTCTGATGCTACCGAACGACTGTTACTTAAAGCCTGGTCAACCCAAACCGACAACAGAGATAAATAATCTGTGTCAATTTCTCGACATGGTAAACTACGTAGTATCGAACCTATAGCTGATAGTTGCTGATAGCCGCTTAAGCCGCCCCATTTCCAAGGTTTGCGACTTGTGCGATTGATACAATATCTCTCTTAAACTCAAGTTCTTGGATACTGTTAGCTTCAGCAATGTTTTTCGCTGTTCTTCATTTTTAATTTGTGCGATCGCTCTCGCCTTCGTGAATTCTATTTTTCCTTCACGTAGCGCTTGCAAGATATCAGTAGGTAGATTTAACAGTGGTAAACGACTGGTACGAAAGGATTCTGCTGAAAATTTTCCCAGCCCAGATAAAACTGATTCGATAGTTTGAAATTGGAGGGAAACGTTTTCCTCCAGTTCTTGATGACGGTTTCTTGCATGGTTAGCACGATTTAGAATAGACCCAACCTCATTAGTACTAATGTTAAGTTTGAGTGATAACAGGTCAAGAATTGCCTCCGTTTCTTCAACTGGGTTTAGATCCTCGCGCTGTAAGTTCTCCATAGACAATCTCGGCATAGTCCTGCCCCCACTAGATTTAAGTCTAGTTTCCTGGGATTGGCGATCGCGGCTCTCACTGCCGATTCTGTAATTTCGCTGTAGACTACTCGTTTAGCGTCTCTCAAACCCAAAGCTTCCTTGATGTGCCAAGCTATTGTCTCCCCTTCTCTGTCTGGGTCTGTTGCTAATACTACTTCATTTACCAGCTTCATTGCTGCTTTTAGCTGCCCAATCGTTTCTTTGGCTCTCTGGTCACGCGCTACATAATTGCATCGTACCTCGCTGCCATCCATAGTAAAGCCTAGAGAATCTTCTCCCGAATCGCTCAACTGTCGAATATGACCACAACTGGCACGCACAATCCAATCACTGCCGAGAATTTGACTAAGCTTTTTGACTTTTCCTGGAGATTCGACTACTAGAAGACGTTTTGGCATGAAAGCTGCTCTTTATTGTTGGTCGGCCACTAGTTCTTAATTATTTATCTTAGTATCCCTGTACTATAATCAACTAGCTCTATGCAAGAGAATTACATGCGGTGTTCTTAAAAGGTAATGTCCACTACTGCCTCTAATGTCAAAATTCCTCTTGGCTTATTTACAACTAACTGCATAATATCGAACCATAGTGACCCCATCAAAGTTTCAGGCAGTTCTTCTCCTACATGGATAGGAATGACAAACTCTTTGCTATCAATAATTACTTGACCTTCATATAAGTCAAAATACTCTAACCCAGCTGCTGTTTGCATCTCAATTTGAGGTAGGATTATAGACCATTCCAGAGCTTCCAGGTCTTGAGAATTAATGCACAACCACCCAGAGGTAAAACCTGTATCAAACAGTGCTTCAACTTCAAATCGCTCTCCATTCACAGCGACTAATTGTATTTCAAACAGCAACTCCCCATTATCACCAAACCTGCCGTCAATCATATTGTGCCGCAGGCTCCAGTTTCATTCAGTCGAAAAATAGTCAGCTTGGCATCTGGGTTAATATACTGATTGCGAACCTGTTGGAGTAAACCTTTTAACTCAGGGTCGATGAGGTAGTTTTCGCTATCTGCATCTATGGCAATCAACCAGTTGTAATGGTTTTCAATTAGTTGAGGACGAATCCTCTCAAAAATTGCCCGACATCGCGCACCCAGTTCATGACGCTGGAGTTTGCGACGATGCAATTGTTCGGGTGTTAACGTCGCCTGCGGCAATATCCGATTTCGGCTTGCTTTAGATAGCTCACTCATGTTGAATAAAATCAATTAGCAGCGATATTTCAATTATTGCGTACCATGCACCGGCGATAATAATTTACTATCGCGCATAGAGACTTCAAGGGTGAAAATCGACCGTCACGGGAAAGCAAAAGTCCTGACTATTCAAGAAATTGAGCGCTTATTTACCCTAGGGTTAACCACACTCAGAGATAAAACCCTCTGTGCCGTGATGCTTTACACCGCTTGCCGGGTTAAGGAATGTGTCACCCTCAAAATTAAGGATGTTTATGACAGCAGGGGCAGAGTCAGACCTGAGTTAATTATCCGTAAAGGTAACACCAAAGGAAAACTGGCAACCCGTACTATTCCCGTATTAGATGGAATGGCACTAAGAAAAGCCGAAACACTTGCGGTTTAAGCAGTTTGCAATTGCTTTTATGGTTTGGGGTAGAGCATCAAATTCATCTTGGCTCAATCCTTTGGGGCAGATTTTCGGTTTATACCAAG
>JAESGP010000284.1_pt1 | contig 10755 bp, 9 predicted proteins | sample 9269741 | NCBI WGS metagenome assembly JAESGP01 (sample SAMN15720684, study PRJNA650882) | algae metagenome | isolation source: Desmonostoc vinosum HA7617-LM4 and co-occurring heterotrophs from cave wall | place: USA: Waikapalae cave, Hawaii | collected 2011-05-27
CACGGACCTGCTGCTCCTCGTCCTGCGCCCGCCCGGCGCCGAGCAGGCGAACGGGGCGGCCACCCGCTGGCGGATCGAGGCGGCCGAGGCCGCCCGCGACCGCTTCGGCGCCCTGGCCCGGCCGCGCTGGCGGGTGCGGCTCGATCGCTGCCGCAACGGACGCACCGGAGATTGGCTTCTGGAATGGGATCATGCCGCGCATCGTTTCGATCTGGCTGGAACATTGGCCCGTCACGCGCCTGCGGCGCGCGCGGGGCATGGCTGAGGGAGGCATGGCTGAGGATAGAGGCCCTTGCGTCGTCGCGGCCGTGGGACAGGGCGGCCTGCGCCTCACCGCGGTCGACGCACAGGCTCACGCGCTCGGCCTGCGGCCCGGCGAGCCCCTGGCGCGGGCCCGCGCCCGGATCGGCACCGGCATCGCGGTGTACCCCGCTGATCCTGAGGCCGACGCGGACGCCCTCGAACGGCTCTGCGTCTGGGCGCGGCGCTACACGCCGACGGTCGCTCCGTTCGGAACGGCGGAGGGCGGCGACGGGCTCTTCCTCGACATCGCGGGTGCGAGCCATCTCTTCGGCGGCGAGGCGGGGCTGATGGCCGACCTCGCGGAGAGGCTCTCGCGCAACGCGCTGCCCGCCCGGCTGGCGCTCGCCGACACGCCCGGCTGCGCTTTTGCGCTGGCCCGCCACGGCGGCGCGCGCAATGCCCCCCCGATCGTGCCGCCGGGCAGGAACGCCAGGGTCCTGCGCGATCTGCCGGTCACGGCCCTGCGCCTCGAGCCGGGTATTCCGGAAGCCCTGCGCCGGCTGGGCCTGCGCCGGATCGGAGCGCTTGCCGACGCCCCTCGCGCGCCGCTGGCCCGGCGCTTCGGCCCAGGCCTGCTCCTTCGCCTCGATCAGGCCTTGGGGCATCGTCCCGAGCCGCTGATTCCCCTCGAGGAGGCGAGAAGCTTCTCCGCGACGCGCGGCTTCCTCGATCCGATCGGGCATCAGGACGCCATCGTCACCGTCGTGAGAGACTTAGTGCGCGAGCTGGCGCCGCGGCTGGAGATGGCCGGCCTCGGGGCGCGGGGCCTGCGGCTCACCCTGCATCGCGTCGACGGCCATGCTAGCGCCCTCGATCTCGGCCTCTCCGAGCCGACCCGGTGCGCGATCCAGGTCGGGCGCCTCGTCGATCTCAGGCTCGACCGGCTGGGCAGAGCGCTCGATGCCGGCTTCGGCTTCGAGACCCTGCGGCTCAACGTGACGTCGACGGGCCCGATGCGTGCCATCCAGGCCACGCTGGTCGAGGGCGCCCAGGGGGGACAGGGAATCGGCCGCCTCGCCGATGCCCTGAGCCAGCGCCTCGGCCGCCGCCTCGGGCGGCCCGAATTCCGCGAGAGCCACATTCCGGAGCGGGCCTCCGGCACGCGCCGCTGGATGCCGCCGGACAGGGCCCATCCCGCGCTCGGCCGGGCCAAGGCTCCACCCTGCCGGCCCCTCATCCTGCTGCGGGCAGGCGAGGCGGCGCAGGAGGTCTTTTCGCTCGCCCCCGACGGCCCGCCGCAGCGCTTCCGCTGGCGCCGGCGCCTGCACCGGGTCGCCCATGCCGAGGGGCCGGAGCGGATCGCCGGCGAATGGTGGCGGGAGGATGCGCCGATCCGCGACTATTACCGGGTCGAGGACGAGGCGGGGCGGCGGCTCTGGCTCTACCGCGAGGGGTTTCACTCAGCCAACGCGGCGGCCCGCTGGTTCGTGCACGGGCTGTTCGCATGAGCCCTGAGACGGCTGCCTACGCGGAGCTCGGCGTCACCACGAACTTCTCCTTCCTGCGCGGCGCCTCACATCCCCAGGAGATGGTGGCCCAGGCCGCCGAGTACGGGCTGCAGGCCATCGGCATCGCCGACCGCAACACGATGGCGGGCGTGGTGCGGGGCTATGCCGAGGCGAAGCGGCGGCTGAAGGCGCAGGAACGATGGCTGGCCGGCGCGCCGGACGCGGAAGCCACAGCCACGATCCGATTCCTCGCCGGGGTCCGGCTGGTGACGGAGGACGGGTTCGAGGCCGTCACCTACCCGATGGACCGGGCGGCCTACGGCCGGCTCTGCCGCCTGCTCACCGACGGCAACCGCCGCTCCGTGAAGGGGCAATGCCGCTTCGGCATCCCGGAACTGCTGGCGGCGGCCGAGGGACAGATCCTGATCGCGGTGCCGCCGGAGACGCGGTTCCGGACGCTCGACGCAGCCCGGCGCCACCCCTTCGCCGACGCGCTCGCGAAACTGGCGGAGGTCGCCCCGGGGAGAACCTTTCTGGCGGGCTCGCACCGCCATCGCGGCGACGAGCGGCGCCGGCTCGGGCTGCTCGCCGAACTCGGCGAGAGGCTGAGCGCGCCCCTCGTGGCGGTCTCGGACGCCCTCTATCACGCCCCCGAGCGTCGGCCACTGCAGGATATCCTTGCCTGCATCCGCGAGGGCTGCCTGCTCACGGAGGCCGGCTACCGGCTCGAGGCAAATGCCGAGCGGCACCTCAAGCCCCCGGCCGAGATGACGCGGCTCTTCGCCGACCACCCCGAGGCCATCGCCCGCACCATGGAGATCGCGGATGCCTGCGGCTTCTCCCTTGATGAGTTGCGCTACGAGTATCCCGAGGAGCCGGTCCCGCCGGGCAAGACGGCGCAGGGACACCTCGCGGATCGAGTCTGGGAGCGGGCGCGGCGCTGGCGCTATCCGGACGGGGTTCCCGATGCGGTCGCCAAGACGATCGCGGAGGAGCTCGCCCTGATCGCGAAGATGGATTACGCCCACTACTTCCTGACGATCGACGATGTCGTCCGCTTCGCGGAGAGCCATGGCATCCTCTGTCAGGGGCGAGGCTCGGCGGCGAATTCGGCCGTCTGCTACTGCCTCGGCATCACCGCCGTCGACCCGACCAAGATCCGGCTGCTCTTCGCCCGCTTCGTCTCGGAGAATAGGGGCGAGCCTCCCGACATCGACGTCGATTTCGAGCACGAGCGCCGCGAGGAGGTGATCCAGTACCTCTACCGCCGCTACGGCCGGGAGCGCGCCGCGATCTGCGCGACGGTGATCCACTACAAGCCGCGCAGCGCCATCCGCGAGGTCGGCAAGGTGCTCGGCCTGACGCCCGACATCACCGGCATGATGGCCGACACGGTCTGGGGCTCCTGGGGCGACGGGCTTCCCGATCAGCACATCGCTCAAACCGGGCTCGATCCGAAGAACCCCGCGATCCGGCAGGCCGTCGACCTCGCGGTCGAGCTGATCGGTTTCCCACGCCACCTGTCGCAGCACGTGGGCGGCTTCGTCCTGACCCGAGGGCGTCTCGACGAGACCGTGCCCATCGGCAACGCGGCGATGCCGGATCGCACCTTCCTCGAATGGGACAAGGACGACATCGACGTGCTCGGCCTCATGAAGGTCGACGTGCTGGCACTCGGCATGCTGAGCTGCATCAGGCGCGGTCTCGACTTCCTGCGGCAAGGCTACGGCCGGGATTACGAGACGATCGCCGACCTGCCTCAGGATCATGACACGCCCGCCGACGGCAAGGGCGCCGCGCCCGTCTACGAGATGCTCTCGAGAGCCGATTCCGTCGGCGTGTTCCAGGTCGAGAGTCGGGCGCAGATGTCGATGCTGCCGCGGCTCAAGCCGAGGAAGTTCTACGATCTGGTGGTCCAGGTCGCGATCGTGCGACCGGGTCCGATTCAGGGCGACATGGTCCACCCCTACCTGCGCCGCCGTGACGGGATCGAGCCCGTCACCTATCCCTCGCCCTCATCCGAGCACGGGCGGAAGGACGAGCTCGAGGCGGTCCTGAAGGAAACCTTCGGCGTACCCCTGTTCCAGGAGCACGCCATGCAGATCGCGATCACCGCCGCGGGTTTCTCCCCGGCCGAGGCCGACGGCCTGCGCCGCGCCATGGCGACCTTCCGGCACGTCGGCACCATCAAGAACTTCCGGGACAAGTTCGTGGAGGGCATGGCAGGCCGCGGCTACCCGCGCGACTTCGCCGAGCGCTGCTTCAACCAGATCCAGGGCTTCTCGACCTACGGCTTCCCTGAGAGCCACGCGGCGAGCTTCGCCCTCCTCGTCTACGCCTCGGCCTGGATGAAGTGCCACTACCCCGACGTCTTCCTCGCCGCGATCCTGAACTCCCAGCCGATGGGCTTCTACCAGCCGGCCCAGCTCGTGCGGGACGCCCGCGCCCACGGCGTCGAGGTGCGAGGGCCGGACGTCAACGCGAGCGACTGGGATTGCACCCTGGAGCCGGCCGCAGAGCCCTCACCCGCGGCGGAGCGGCGGTTCGCCGTGCGTCTCGGCCTGCGCCAGGTCACTGGACTGCCCAAGATCGGCATGCAACGGCTCGTGACCCTACGCGGCAACGGCTATGCCAGCATCGAGGGGCTGCAGGCGGCCCTTGCATTGCCCCGAAACGTCCTGGAGCGCTTGGCCGAGGCCGACGCCTTCCGCTCCCTCGACCTCGACCGCCGAGCCGCGCTTTGGGCCGTGCGCAGCCTTGAGGGCCTCTCAGCCCGCAAGGCAGCGGCTCAAGGCGGTCTCGAAAGGCGGGCGCACCTCCTGGAGGCCCCCCTCCCCCTCTTCGCCTTCCACGCCGATGACGGTCTCTTCCGCGCCGAGCCGGCGGTGGAGTTGCCGGAAATGGCCGCTTCCGAGCACGTGGCGGAGGATTACGTCTCCACCGGCCTCTCGCTGAAGGGACACCCGGTCGCCTTCTTCCGCGAGCGCCTCGCCCGCCTCGGCGCCATCACCGCGGCAGCGCATCACGATCCCGCCCTCTCCCAGAACGCCCGCGTCACGGTGGCGGGGCTCGTCCTGACCCGGCAGCGGCCCGGCACCGCCAAGGGCGTGGTATTCCTGACGATCGAGGACGAGACCGGCATCGCCAACGTCATCGTCTGGCGGAAGGTGTTCGAGGCGAACCGGCGGGTCGCGATGAGCGCGCGGTTCCTGGTGGTGCGCGGCCGCATCCAGCGCTCGGGCCTCGTGGTCCACCTCCTCGCGGAGCGGTTCCAGGATCTGACGCCGGACCTGCATCTGCTACGCGAGGGCGGCTTCAAGCCGCCGCCGGAGACGACGGATTTCGGCGCGCCGGTAGACCGGCGAGTCTATCGCAGCCGGGATTTCCATTGAGGCTTTGTCATCGCTCCGCTTAAGGTACCGCCATGCTCCGTCTCGCCCTTGCCGTCCTCTTCCTGACCTCCACCTCCGCTCAGGCCGACGAATGCGACGGGCTTGCCGCCCGCATCGCCGCGGCGACGGGCGGCAAGGTCGCGCGCCGACAGGGGCCGAGCATCGACATCAAGGTTCCGGGCAGCACCAAGCTCGACCTGACCTGCCGCGCCGATCCGATCGCGCAGGCGGCCTCCGGCGACCCGAGCCCGTCGGCGGCCTATTTCCAGGTGCTGTCAGTCGCGACCGAGATCGTGGTCGGCGAGCGCGCGGACGCGGCGCAAGCCATCCTCGTGCGGGCCTATGAGACGGCGCTTCGCGAGCGACGGAAATCCTTCATCCAGCAAAACGGCTGGTCGGCGAGCTGCTACACCGACAGCGCCGGCGCGACCCGGACCCTGTGCTCGGTCGGGCGCATCCCGCGGGGGTGATGCCCGACCAAGCCTCGGCTCAGTAATCGATCACATCCTCCAGCGCGTAGTGCTTAACCGTCTTCCGGTTGGCGATGAGCTCGTCGATGGTCGGCTCCCCACGCATCGCCCGGCCGATGGCGAGCTTCGTCGCCTCGTAGTTGGTCCGGTAGAGGTCCTTGTGGTCGAGGTTGGGGTCGGCGCCGCAGCGCTCGTCGAGCCAGATCATGATGATCATGCACAGCTCGTCGAGTCCGTCCTTGGGCAGGATGCCCTCGATCACGCAGTCGATGATGGCGTCGCCCGTCGCCGCCTGAACCACGCCGCCCAGAAGCTCGGCGTACTCGGCCGTGTGGATCGTGACCTTGGTGGTCATCATGGTGGCGGGGCGCACGAGCTGGTTGAGGTCGCGCACCACGAACATCCGCGTATGGCCCTGGACCTGGCCCATCATCCCGGCGAAGGCCTGGCCGACGGGGCCGCGGGTCGAGCCGATCAGCACCTCGGGCATCGCGTCCGTGTACTGCCCCTCGGCGGCGAGCACGGTCGCCTCGCCGGTGCGAAACCAGATCTCGGACATCGTTGGCTTGATCCTTGTGAACGGGCCGCCTCGGCGGCGGATGCGGCGCGAGAAACACCACCGGAGTGCACAGCGTCAATCACGGATGTCGTGCCCCACCCCTGGTCTCAGACGCAACGATCGGCCATTAGCAGTCTCAGGCAGGACGAGAGCGCGCCGATGAGCGGGGACCAGAGGGAGCGGGACTGGACCCTGTCGGTCGTGCCGGCCGGAGACGGCGTGCAGGTCGAGCTCGGCCTCGCCGATCTCGGCGGCAAGCCGGTCACCGCCATTCTCACCCTCGACCGGCGCGACGCCAGGCTCTTCGCCCGGGCGCTGCTCGCCGCGGCCGGCGACGCCGCCGAGCGGACTTTTCCGCGGCCGCCCGTCGAGAAGCGCTGACTCTACTGGAATCCGACCGGGTTGCGTCCAGGCAGGCGGGGAACCTTGGTGCCGCGCGGCTCGACCGGCGCGGCGCAGGTGTAGACGAACTCGGTCTGCAGGTCGGTGAACACCGTCTCGCCGGTGATCTTGCAATCCTCGCGCACGGTCTCGTCGAGATAGGTCCGGGCCGCCTCGCGGAAGCGTCTGGCACGGGTCGCGGCCGCGTCCGCGCCCTCGAGTCCGCAGCCCGCGACCTCGCGCAGACCATTGGAGACGATCAGCATCCGGCGCGTGCGGCGCTGGTCGTAGACCTCGTAGGGCTCGTTGCAGCCGATCGTCACCACCTGCGGCGTCAGGGCGACGTAGGTCTTCGAGATGTAGGAGAAGCCGACGCAGCCCGAGGCGGCCAAGCCCACGAACGCGACGACCAGGGCGCCGCCAAGCTTCTGCAATGTTCCCGTGCCCCGCCCGTTCCTACACTCAGCATTGAAGCGCGAGCCTAGCGACGGTCAAGCGCCTGCCGGCCACACCGCCCGCCATTTCGAGCGGCATGGTGTGCGCCGCCCCCGCCCTTTCCCGGACGGGTGGAGCGTGAGCGGAACCCGATCCGGGAGCCAGCACAGAAAGCCGCGAAGCGTCCGAATTGCAGCGCCACTTATCGTGAGCCGCTGACGCGGCCGGTCGATGCGCTGGGTCCCGGATCACCTTGCGCTGACGCTCCAGGCGTCCGGGAAAGGGCGCTGTGGCAAGTGCCGTCAGCCAGAGCCGCTCTCACTCCGCCGCGTCGAGGCGCGGGCGCTCGATCTCGGCGCGCTCGCGCTTGACGAGCTCCGCCGTGAGGAACGCCACCTCCAGCGCCTGCTCGGCATTGAGCCGTGGGTCACAATAGGTGTGGTAGCGGTCCTGCAGGTCGTCGGCCGTGAGCGCCCGGGCGCCGCCCGTGCATTCGGTGACGTCCTTGCCGGTCATCTCCAGGTGGATGCCGCCGGCGATGGTCCCCTCCGCCCGGTGCACGCCGAAGAAGCCCTCGATCTCCTGCATCACGCGCTCGAACGGCCGGGTTTTGTAGCGGCCGGCCGCGATCGTGTTGCCGTGCATCGGATCGCAGGCCCAGACGACCTTGCGGCCCTCGCGCTCCACCGCCCGGATCAGGCCGGGCAGGTGCTCGCCGACCTTGTCCGCGCCGAAGCGGCAGATCAGGGTCAGACGGCCCGCCTCATTGGCGGGATTGAGCTGGTCCGCGAGCCGGATCAGCCCGTCGGCCGTCATGGACGGTCCGCACTTCAGGCCGATCGGGTTCTTGATGCCTCGCGCATACTCGATATGCGCGTGGTCCGGCTGGCGCGTGCGGTCGCCGACCCAGAGCATGTGGCCCGAGGTGGCGTACCAGTCGCCGCTCGTCGAATCGACGCGGGTCAGCGCCTCCTCGTAGCCGAGCAGCAGGGCCTCGTGGCTCGTATAGAAATCGGTGGTCCGCACCTCCTGGTGCGTCTCCGGGTTGATGCCGATGGCGCGCATGAAGTCGAGCGCCTCGGTCATCCGCTCGGCGCAATCGGCGTAGCGGGAGGATTGCGGCGAATCCTTCACGAAGCCGAGCATCCAGCGATGCGAGTTCTCGAGATTGGCGTAGCCGCCGGTCGCGAAGGCGCGCAGCAGGTTCAGCGTCGCGGCCGATTGCCGGTAGGCCTCCAGCTGCCGACGCGGATCGGGCACGCGGGCCTCCTCCGTGAAGGTGAGGCCGTTGACGATGTCGCCGCGGTAGCTCGGCAGCGAGACGCCATCCATCGTCTCCGTCGGCGAGGAGCGGGGCTTGGCGAACTGCCCGGCGATGCGCCCGACCTTCACCACCGGCGAGCCGCCGGCGAAGGTGAGGACGAGCGCCATCTGCAGGAAGACGCGGAAGAAATCGCGGATGTTGTCGGCGGAATGCTCGTCGAAGCTCTCGGCGCAATCGCCCCCCTGGAGCAGGAACGCCTCGCCTGCCGCGACCCGCGCGAGCGACGCCTTCAGCTTGCGCGCCTCGCCTGCAAAGACGAGGGGCGGAAACGATGCGAGCTGCGCCTCCACGGTTTCGAGGGCGGCCGCATCCGGATAGGCCGGCACCTGCTGGATCGGCAGGTTCCGCCACGTCTTCGGTGTCCAGCGCTCACCCATCGTCAACTCCCGCACACCTCTCAGGCGGCCTCGCGCGGGGGATCTCGCGCGGAAGGCGCGGCTTATAGAGGGGTTTTCGACGGGAAGCGAGGCGTTGTCGTGCGCGGCCGAACTGCGTCCCACGCTCCCTTGGGCCTCTTGCGGTCGCTACACGCCGTCGCCGTCCTCGATCGCGATGCCGTGCTCCGCCAGAATCCAGAAGATGGCCTCGAGGTCTTCAGGCGTGACGTCGCGCTTCGGCAGGGCCTCCTCCAGATCCTCGTAGGTGAGGAAGCGGACGGCCTGGCTGGCCGCCTTGGCGAGGAGGCGGTCGACGGTCCCCTGGATGTCGGCGGCGAGCGCGTCGTGGCTCGGCAGGCGTCCGACGAAGGCCGGCCTCAGGGCGTCGGCCAGCAGCCGGTCGATGATGGTCTGCCGCCGGTCATGCGCGTCGTCGGTCATGAGGCGGATATGGCTCAGGCGCGGCGGGGGTCCAGACGCGGTGCCTCAGCCGACCCCCACCGGACGCTTCGTCACCGACGGCACGCGCATCGTCACGAGCTCCTCGCCCGCGGTCGGATGCACCGCGATCGTACGGTCGAAATCGGCCTTGGTCGCGCCCATGGTGACCGCGATGCCGACGGCCTGGATGATCTCGCCGGCATCGTGCCCGAGGACGTGCACGCCGACGACGCGATCGCTCTCGGGCTCGACCAGCACCTTCATCAATACCCGCTCGTCGCGGCCCGACAGCGTCGCCTTCATCGGGCGGAAGCTCGACTTGTAGACGTCGATCTCGCCGAAATGCGCCCGCGCCGTATCCTCGTTATGCCCGACGACACCGATCTCCGGCGTCGAGAACACCGCGGTCGGGATCAGCTTGTGGTCGACGCACCAGGGCCTGCCGCCGAACACGGTGTCGGCGAAGGCGTGGCCCTCGCGGATCGCGATCGGCGTCAGGTTGGCGCGGTTGGTGACGTCGCCGACGGCGTAGATCGAGGGCACGGCGGTCTGCGAGAATTCGTCCGTGGGAATCGCGCCGACGCGATCGGTCTCGATCCCGACGGCGTCGAGGCCCAGTCCCTCGACATTGGGGCGCCGGCCAGTGGCGACGAGGACCTGATCGACCACGATCTCGCTGCCGTCGCCCAGCGTCGCGGCGATGGCGCCGCCGCGCCGGTCGAGACGGTGGACGGTCTGGTTCAGGCGCAGGTCCATGCGCGCGGCGTAGGCAGCCCCGAGCGCGTCGCGGATCTCGTCGTCGAACCCGCGCAGCAGCCGGTCGCCGCGATGCAGGAGCGTGGTGCGGCTGCCGAGGGATGCGAAGACGCCCGCGAACTCGACGGCGATGTAGCCGCCGCCGACCACGAGGATGCGCTCGGGAAGCGTTTCCAGCTCGAACACGCCGTTCGAGGTGATGGCGAGCTCTGCGCCGGGGATCAGGGGCTCCTTCACCGGGTGGGCGCCCACCGCGATGAGGATGACCTTCGCCCTCACCCGCTCACCGGTCCCGACGAGGCGCACCGTGTGGGCGTCTTCGATCACGGCGCGCTGGGGCACCACCGTCACGCCCGCGCGCACCAGGTTCGTGTCGTAAATGGCCTCCAGCCGCGCCACCTCGGCGTCGCGGCGCGCCTTCAGGGTCGCCCAATCGAAGCGCGGCTCCGCCACCGTCCAGCCGAAGCCGTGGGCGTCCTCGAACTCGTCACGGAAGCGGCCGGCATAGACCATCAGCTTCTTGGGCACGCAGCCGCGGATGACGCAGGTGCCACCGACACGGTACTCCTCCGCGAGCTGGACCCGCGCACCGTGTCCGGCCGCGATCCGGGCCGCGCGCACGCCGCCGGAGCCGCCGCCGATCACGAAGAGGTCGACGTCGAATTCGTCTGGCATGTGGGTCTTCCGGTCAGGAGCGGCAGGGCGCCGTTATGGACCGGCGCCCGCTGCGTTCCAAGCCGCCCTCAGCTCCCGGACTTGCGCACCGCCTCGGACACGGTGATCGGCTTCGGCAGCAGGCCGAGCTTGTGGAAGGTATCGGCGATCTTCTGCTGGTCGGCGACCGCCGCCGCGTCGAGTGGGGTGATCCA